>JAANMT010000982.1_pt1 | contig 29877 bp, 23 predicted proteins | sample 7279711 | NCBI WGS metagenome assembly JAANMT01 (sample SAMN14094538, study PRJNA606508) | bioreactor metagenome | isolation source: A lab-scale SPAN reactor treating ammonium-rich wastewater day 1 | place: Ireland: Galway | collected 2017-01-16 | reverse complement strand
GGTCGGGCTTGGGCTCTTCGGGCTTGGGCTGGTCCGGTTTGGGCTCTTCGGGCTTGGGCTGGTCGGGCTTGGGCTCTTCGGGCTTGGGCTGGTCGGGCTTGGGCTCTTCGGGCTGGGGCTGTTCGGGCTGGGGCTGTTCGGGCTGGGTCTTCTTACGCGTGTCCGGCCCGCCGACCTTGACGGCGATGTCATTGACGAAGTCATTCTGATCCAGCTTCAGCGCGGTTCGAAGCTGCGGCACAAACAGGATGGCTGCGGCGTCGGCCACCAGAAAGAGCAGGAACAACACCAGCAGCAAGGGAGCCTTGCTCTTCTTCTTGGCAGCGCCCGCCGTGGCGGTCGATACGGCGGCCTTGCGGCCGACCGGCACCTTGCCCTTGCCGGGCAGGGGAGCTTCCTTCTTGTCGAGGGACTTCGTCTCTTTCTTGCCGGGCAGCTTGCCCTTGCCGGGGAGCTTGCCTTTGCCGGGCAGCTTGCCTTTGCCGGGTTTGCCTTCTTCAGGTTCGTCCTGTGGGACCTCTGCCTCGGCCAGGGCTTCCTCGGCGCCTGGTACGGGCTCTCCGGTCTCCGTTGGCTGGTCTGGAGCCAGTGAGCCGCTCACGGTATCGCCCGATGCGGTCACTTCCCCGAGCAACTGGGCGCCGGGAATGGCGTCGCTGACGGTATCGCCGGAGCTGATGGTGTCGGTATGGGTGTCGCCGGAAGTCAGGTTCGTCGGGGCATCGGCCGCGGTGTCCTGGCCAAAGTAAGCGGGCTCGGGTGGCAGGGCGGTATCGCCCAGACCCTCGATCTCCGTGGGGTTCATCGCCTCCATCCGGCCGGCGCCGGGCATCTTGCGGCCGGGTCCGCCGGAATCCGGGGCTGCCTGGAGGCCGGGCTGCGTGGCCGCGCTGGCCGCCAGTTCATCGAAACTGTCCGATGCGGGAGCGACCTCACCGCCGCCGACGCGGAAAACGCCCCCGCAGGCCTTGCACTTGATGCGTTTGCCGAAAAGGTTGTCCGGCAACGTGAACGACTTCTGGCAGTGGGGGCACTGGGTCTGGAGCGACATGGGTCCTCCCGGCGCTGGGCCGTTGTGCTGAATGGGGCGATTCTAGCAGGCCTCGGTGCAAACCGCACAGGCCGGTTTCCCCTCAGGGGCTTGCTTCAGGGCTCAAGCGTGCCCCGGGCAGGGTGCTAGCGAGACGGAATCAGCTCGCCGGGCAGTTCCAACTTGCGGGTGTCAAGGCCGCGCAACTTCTCGGCCGGCCGCTCATGGAGCGAAACCTCGTTGCCTGGACCAAACGCGCGGGAAATGCGGTTGTAGCGCGCGGCCACAACGCCCAACTGGTCCTTGGCGCTTTCGCGCCGGCGCTGCTGAATGAGGTAGAGCAGACGGTCGGAAGAGCGGCGCAGGTCTTCGCACTGGGCCAGGAACTCGTGGTAATCGTTGGCCTCTTCCCCCGTGCGCAGGGGGTCGAACTTGGCCAGGTCGTTGGCGTAGCCTACGAGGCGCTCGGCCTCCTGTTCGGCGAGGTTGAACTGGTCACCGATCAGGTGCTTGTCCACCAGCCCGATGTCGCGGGTCAGCCAGTCGGCCGTTTCCACGTAGCTGCGGGGCCGTTCACTGGAAACGGTCTGCCTGGAAGAGGTGCAACCCGCCACCAACACGAAAAACGCTGCCACCAGAAGCAGTCGGTTCATAACAGGCTCATTGTGCTGCGGGGGATGAACGACTCTAGCTTGGGCGCGTCCGGGCGCAAGCGGCGTTGACGACCGCGCCGTGCCACCCTAGCTTCTGCCCGTAGAGGGAGACTCAGCCATGCGAACGATGGTCTGGATGCTGTGCGTGCTGGTTTGCGGCGTGGCGCAGGCGGGCGTGGTCATTCCCGTGGAACTGAAATCGGGGGCGTGGGAGTTCGTCGCCCGTGCCCAGGCGCCTGAATATACCGGGCCGGACTGCTTCAATCCGGCCTGGAAGCCCCTGCTGAAGCCTGCGGGGCCCGCGCTCATTCAATGGCATGCGCCCCTGGCGCATCCCCGGCACGGCCGCCCCATCTCCCTGCGCGTGCTGCTGGGTGAGGACAACGGCTGGTATGCCACGGCCGCCGCCTCACGCCTTTGGCTTTCGGGCAAGGGCGAGGGTCAGCGGGCGTTTCAGGCCGTCTGTGCGCCCGACATCACCCAGATGCTCGATGAAAACAGCGAAACCTACGGTCTGTGGCTGGCCGTCGAGTATCAAGACGGCACCCGCCTGCCTTTCTATGGCGCGGCCTTCCCGACCCTGGCCGCCGACGGAAAACTCGCGGCAGACTGGTGTCTGCGGATGCCGGCGGGCTACGACCTGGCGGCGGCCCCCTCGCGCCCCGGCAATCAACCCCAGAGCTTGGGACAGGGGCAAAGCCGCGTTGTGACCAGAGAGCGCGCTGCGGCCTTTGGCGGCAAGGTCTGGACCTGGGACAAGTGGATCGGCGTGGAAAAGGCGTCGGGCCCTGCCCTGATTTCGTGGCCTCGCGCCACGGCCGACGCAGAGAACGGCAGAGTCGTGAAGTACATCGTCTACTTCGGAAAGGCCGACGCCCTGCCTTTCAACGGAGACGCGGCCAAGGTCAAGCAGTGGCTGGAACTCAAAGGCGAAGGCCAGTGGGACTGGTGCCTGGAGTGTGCGCCAGACGTTTCCCAGATACTGGATACGAACGCTGAGGGGGCCTGGCGGTTCTGGCTGGCCGTCGAGTTCGAGAGCGGAAAACGCGTCGGCTATCAGGGTGCCAATTGCCCCAAGGTGGTTCCCTTCACGGAGAGCATGCGCAACCTGGTGGACAAGACGGCGGCGAAGATGCCGCAGGGATACAAGGCCGAGTCGGACAAGATGGATATCCGCGGGCGCCTGGGCGCCTACCTCAAGGTGGGGCGGCAGTGGACCACGCGAATCACCAGCAAGGTGGTCAACGCTGGAGAAAACGTCAGCCTGGCCCGCACGGAGATCCTTTCGGTCAGCGACGAATTTGTGGAGTACCGCACCACCGAACTTGACGCCGCGGGGCAGGCCATCGCGGGGGTGGAACCCCAGACCCTGAAGCTGCAGCTTCAGGTGCCAAGGCCGCGCGACCCCAAGCCGGAACCGGCGGCCACGGAGGAGACCATAACGGTGCAGGCCGGGACCTTTGACTGCCTTCGCACTGTGGTAGAGGGCCTGGGAGCCAGGACCATCACCTGGATGAGCAAGCGCTTCCCCGGTCTGATCGTCAAGCAGGTGGTGACAGGCGAGACGACCGAACAGGTTCAGGAACTCGTGGAGTTCAAGGAGTAGGCGGGCCTGGGCCAGGGCAAGAAAGCCGCGCCGGCAGTCGCTAACGGGTCTGCTTGAAGCGGGCGATGATCTCTTCGGCGCTGAGGTGATAGCGGATGTCTTCGGGCTGGTAGACGCTCGCCACCGTATGGTCGGCGTTCAGGAAGAAGACGGCGGGCCGTGCCCCCGTGGCCTCGGGTTCGCGCACGTTGAGCCCCTTGTGCTCGAGATGATAGATGCGAATCACGACTGCCTTGGGGTCGCTCAGCAGCGTGAACTTGACGCCGGACTTGTCGGCACCCTCCTTCAGGCTTTCGACGGAGTCGTTGGAAATCGCGACGATTTCTCCACCGGCCTTGCGGATTTCGTCGTAGGCGGACTGCGCCACGCGCAGTTCCTTCACGCAAAACGGTCACCAGAAGCCGCGCGTGAAAATCAGCACGACGGGTTTGCCCTTGAGGTCAGAGAGCTTGAAGGTCTTGCCGGACTGGTCCGGAAGCGAAAAATCCGCCACGGCCTGACCCGCCTTCACGTCGGCGGGGGGCGGAATCATCTTGGTGGCCACCAGCATGAAGGCAAACAGGCCCGCGCAGCCCAGCAGGCCCAGCACCATCAGGAATCCGGCGAGAAGCCGGCCGGCCTTGCCCTCCGCCAGCCGCAACGCCTGAATGCCGCCCCAGAGGGCCCAGGCGCCGCCCAGAGAGCCGACAATCAGCTTGGGGACATCTCCCTCGTCGAGGAAAGGGTAGTCAAGCAGGGGGTACGCCGCGCCGGCCCAGGCCACGACAAGCAGGCCAAGTCCCAGCAGGCAGATGAACAGGGCGGTTTTCACGGGGCCAGTCTGGAGTGGGGGCTGCGCAAACTCAAGGGTAAACGAAAGGGGCGGCGTCGCGCGCCGCCCCTCATTACGCCGGTGTTGCTCAGGCCTTGCCCTTGACGCGATCGACCGCGGCTTCCAGCGCCTCCTGGGAAACCGAGTCGGACTTCATGTTGCCCAGGAAGGTCGGCAGCTTGATCCCTGCCTGTTCGGCGAGTTCGTGAACCTGCGGCAGGCTTCCAATCAGGCTGGAGAGGAAGTTTGCCGTGCTGCCCTTGCCGTTGAGGCCCGAGCCCGAGTCCCAGACCGTGACTTTGTCGATCTTGAGGTTCTGGATGGCCTTGACCTGCTCGGCGACGATTTCGGGCATCTTCTCGATCATCAGCAGAGTCGGCGCGATATCCGGCCGCGAGGCGCAGGCCTCCACCAGCCGGCGGTAACCTTCGGCCTTGGCTTCGAGCACGGCCTTGACGCCCTCGGCTTCGGCGTTGTAGCGGGCCAAAATGGCGTCCGCTTCGCCCCTGGCCTCGATGCGGCGCTTCTCAGCTTCGGCGGCTGCGTTGATCTCGACGGTGCGGCGCTCGATTTCCTGCTGGACGATGATTTCCTTCTCCAGCTTGGCCTGCTCGAGCATGCGCTCGGCCTCAAAGATGGTGCGCTGCGCTTCCGCCTTGGCCACTTCGCCCTTCTGGCGGGCCTCGGCTTCCGCCTGTGCCAGGGTGGCGTTACGCGCGGCAATGTTGGCCTTGGCCGTGTTTTCGCCGTCAATGGCCTGGGCTTCGAAGGTGGCCTGGGCCACGCGCCGGTTGCGCTCGGCTTCCTTCTTGCCCTTTTCCGTTTCGGCCACCTGCAGTGCGATGGTGATTTCCTGTTTGCGCTTGGCCTGGGCTTCGGCCTCGACGGTCTCGGCTTCGAGGTTGGCCAGGGCGATACGCTGGTCGCGCTCGGCCTTCTTCTTGCCTTCCGTGGCCATGGCGGTTTCGTTCGACACGGCAATGACGCGTTCGCGGTTTTGCAGTGCTTCGCCCGCGGCACCGGTCTTTTCCTGCTCGGCCACCTCGACCTTGGCCTTGTTGATGGCTTCGGCCGCCGCGCGCTTGCCGATGGCGTCGATGTAGCCCGACTCGTCGGTGATGTCGCGGATGTTCACGTTGATGGTTTCAAGACCGATCTTGTGCAGCTCCGCGGCGACCTTGTCGTTGACCTCGGCGAGGAAGCGGTCGCGGTCCTGGTTGATTTCCTCGATGCTCAGCATCGCGATGACCTGGCGCAGCTGGCCGATGATGATTTCACTGGCCTGCACCTGGATGGCGCGGTCGTCCAGCCCCAGCAGGCGCTCAGCAGCGGCCTGCATCAGCTGCGGCGCGGTGCCGATGGCAATGGTGAAGGCGGCCGGAATGTTCACGCGGATGTTCTTCTTGGTAAGGGCGCCGCGCAGGTCCACGTCAATGTAGCGGGGCTCCAGGCCCAGATAGGCATAGTCCTGGATCAGCGGCCAGACCAGCGCCGCGCCGCCGTGGATACAGCGGGCCGTGCCCCCGCCGACGCCTTTGCCGAACACCACCAGAATCTTGTTGGACGGGCAGCGCTTGTAGCGGTTGACCAGCAGCAGAACGAAGACCGCAAAGGCAGCCACCAGCAGGAAACCCAGAATGCCCAGGTATCCCTCCAGCTCCATGCCCAAGGGCAATTGACTCAACCCATTCATGTTAAACCCCCTTGTTTGTTGGTGCGCAGCATCACTCGGTTTCGCAAACGCGCAACGTCCTGTCGTCCAGTTTCTGCATGACCGCAATCTTCCTGAAGCTCTCAATGGCCGGCCCGTCGGAGATTGCATCAAAGGTCAGCGTGCGGTTGTTGACCACGATCTGCACCTGCCCCTTGCCCTTGCCGCTCTCGGGCACGCGCAGATAGCAGGTGCCCTTGAGCCCCTCAGGATTCACATTGCGGATCGTGCCGTCGGCCTCCAGCTTGCGCAGGGAAAACATGCCCCAGGAGATCGCCAGGGCCATGGCCAGGCCCACGGCCGCGCCCGCCCCCAGCGCCAGGGCAGCGGGCCATTTCAAGGCGTCCAGAAACATCAGGCTGCTCCAGCCGCCGAACATGAACAGGCTGATGAACATCTGGGTGCTGAGAAACTTGAACTGCGCCGCGCCGGCCGCGTCGTGGGCGAGGTCGCCGACGTCATGGAACTCTCCGCCGTCTGCGCCGCCGCCAAACAGCATGAGCAAAAGTTTGAGGATGAAGAGGGCCGAAGACGTGATCGCAAGGAAATAAAGAATGGTGATCAGCGTTTCCATGTTCACTCTCCATGGTTCTGGCAGGCATCAGGCGCCGCCGGTCAACGCCAAGAACCTACCAAAGACCCCCGTCCAAGCCGACTCCAATTGGGGCAAGGATTTGTAGAGCGCCGGCCTACATGCGCTTGAGGGCCTCGCCGGGGTCGTCCTTGAGTGCGTCTGGGCCGGGACGCAAAGATTGCGCTTGTGCGTCGAGGGCGGCCTGCATGCGGGCCTGCCACAGGGCTTCCTCGGCCTGGCGGCGCTGGAGCTCGGCCCTTTCAATCTGGGCCTGCGCCTCCACGCGCGCGGCCACTTCACGTTCCCGGGCCTCGGCCATGCCTGCGCTGTCCTTGATGCGCCCCAGCCGCACGCTCAGGGGCTGCATGCCAAAGGACTCCAGCCGCGCCTCCAGCAGGATCTTGAACTCCTCGCTGATGCGGGCCCGGTCCGCCAGAATGGCCTCGGTGCGCAGCTCGCTGATCAGTTCACGCAGGCCGGCCCTAGCCTCGTCGGCGGCCAGCGCGGACCACTGAGCCGGTGCCAGCCCCAGCAGGCGCGCGGCGGCGGCCTTCATGAGTTCGGGAGTGGTCCCGACGGCAACGGTGACCTCTCCCTCGATGTTCATGTGCACGCCCTCGCGGTTCATGATGTCGTCGGCCGCAAGGACGATGTTCACGGGCTCCAGCGAGATCCACGCGGCCTGTTGCAGCAGGGGCCAGACCAGCCTCGCGCCGCCGTGCTGGACAAGGAGCCCGCCTGGAATGCCCTGCCCGAAGACCACCAGCAGCCGGTTGCTGGGGCAGCGCATGAAGCGCGTGGCCAGCAACCCCAGGCCCAGCAGCAGGGTCACGACGGCCGTTGCAGCCACCACCAAAGAGATGAAGGTTGCCTGCGCGAGCAGCATGGCACTCCCGGTTCACGGGGCCGGCGGGCGGCCCGGCGCCATCAAAGGTCGCGGGTGACGCGAAGGGCGCCGGCCACTCGCGCCACGGCCAGCAGGTAGGCCGCCTCCCGCCAGTGGCACTTGTGTTCGGCGGCCATGCGTTCGACCTGGTCCAGCGAACGGCGCATGATCTCGCGCAGCCTCGAATTGACGTCCTCTTCAGTCCAGTAGTAGCGCTGGCGGTTCTGAACCCACTCAAAATAGCTGACCGTCACGCCGCCCGCGTTGGCCAGAATGTCGGGGATGACCGTCACGCCCTTTGCAAAGAGTATCTGGTCTGCCTCGGGGGTGGTGGGCCCGTTGGCGGCCTCGGCAATTAACCTGGCCTTCACTTTGTCCGCGTTGCTGCCGGTGATCTGGTTTTCCAGGGCCGCGGGAATGAGGATGTCAACGTCCAGCTCCAGCAGCTCGGCGTTGCTGATGGCCCGGCCGGGCAGCCCGGCGACTTGCCCCGTCCGGGTCTTGTGGTCAATGGCCGCCCCGACCGAGATGCCCTTGTCGTTGAATATCCCTCCCCGGGAGTCCGAGATGGCCACGACGCTCGCGCCCAGGCCCGCAATCAGGCGCGCAGCATATTGTCCGGCGTTGCCAAAGCCCTGAACGGCTACCGTCTTGCCCTTGAGGCTGATGCCGTGGTTTTCAAAATAGCGCTCCACGCAGAAGACCAGCCCGCGGCCTGTGGCCGAGCCTCGCCCAAGGGACCCGCCGCAATCGACGGGCTTGCCGGTGATGACCGCGGGTTCGGGATGGCCGACGAAGTGGCCGTACTCGTCGGCGATCCACATCATTTCCTGGGGGCCGGTGTTGACGTCTGGTGCGGGGATATCGAAGTCCGGGCCGATGACCTTGGTCAGGCGCCGGGCAAAAGCGCGCGTCAGCCGCTCCTTCTCGCCCTGGCTCAGGGCCTTGTAGTCCACCGTCAGGCCGCCCTTGCCGCCGCCATAGGGGATGTCCACCACGGCGCATTTCCAGGTCATCCACATGGACAGCGCCTTGACTTCGTCGATGCCGACATCGGGATGAAAGCGAATGCCGCCCTTGGCGGGCCCGCGCGCGAAACTGTGCTGTGCGCGGATGCCGGTCACGACTTCAATGCGGCCGTCATCACGGGCGAAGGGCACCGTGAACACATGAAGCGCCTCGGGCTCGGCCAGAAAGCTCTTCATGGCCGCGCTCAATCTGAGTTTGTCGGCCACGGCATGAAGTTGTTGCCGGGCAATTTCGAAGGGGTTGGTCTGTTCTGGCATGGGGGCCTCACTCGGCATCGCCGCTGACGCGGGCAAGCCATTCGCCGGCAAAGGAAGTGAATCGACGCTCCATGATGGCCGAGCGCATCAACCGCATCAATCGGGCATAGAAGGCAAGGTTGTGCAGGGTCAGCAGGGTCATGCCCAAAAACTCGCCCGCGACCAGCAGGTGGCGCAGGTAGCCGCGGGAGAACTTCACGCAGGCGTAACAGTCGCACTCGGGGTCGATGGGCCGGTTGTCCCGCCCGTGGCGGCTGTTCTTCAGGCGCAGGCGCCCGCGGCTGGTGAAGACCATGGCGTGGCGCGCGCTGCGCGTGGGCAGCACGCAGTCGAACATGTCCACGCCCAGGCCCACGGCCTCGATCAGGTCTTCGGGGTAGCCCACGCCCATGAGATAGCGCGGCTTGTCCGCGGGCAGCAGGGGGGTGACGAGGCCCAGGATTTCCTGCATCTGCCGCTTGGTCTCGCCTACGGAGAGGCCGCCGATGGCGTAGCCGGGCAGGTCCAGGGCTGAGAGCTCCAGGGCGCTTTCGCGACGCAGATCGGTGGACAGGCCGCCCTGCACGATGCCAAACAGGCGCTGGCGCCTGCCCTGGGCTGATTGCGCGGGCAAGGCCGCCTTGCAGCGCGCGGCCCAGCGAAGAGAGCGCCGCATGGTCTCCTCCTCGCGGGCTTTGGGCGCGGGAAGGGCCGGCACGTCGTCCAATTGCATAACGATGTCCGAACCCAGCCGGTGCTGGATCAGCATGCTGCGCTCGGGGGTCAGCATCTGGCTGGAGCCGTCAAGGTGGCTCTTGAACTCGCAGCCTTCTTCGGACACCCGGTTCATCTCGCCCAGAGAGAAGACCTGAAAGCCACCGCTGTCGGTCAGGATCGGGCCGGACCAGCCCATGAAGGCGTGAAGTCCGCCCAGCGCGGCCACGGTGTCGCTGCCGGGACGCAGTTCGAGGTGATAGGTATTGCCGAGCACGACGGTGATGCCGGCCTGCGCCAACTGGTCCGGCGTGCAGGCCTTCACGGTGCCCTGGGTGCCCACGGCCATGAAGACGGGCGTTTGAACGCTGCCGTGGTCCGTCTGGAGGAGGCCCGCGCGTGCCGCGCCGTCTGCAGCCTGCAGTTGGTAAAGTTCACTCACGACCGGGATTGTAACGGCGAAACGGAGGAACAAGAGCCCCAAGCGCTGACGGGTGCGCGCCGCGGTTCGCTTAAGCCCGGCCCTCGCTGGGGCCGGAGGCTCCTGTTATCTTGCCGCCATGAAATTTGTGCTTATGAATGTCCTGCGGCGCAAGGCGCGGACCCTGTTCTCGGTGCTGGGGGTGGGGCTGGGCATCTCGATCATGGTCGCGCTCTTTACGATCAGCGACGACATCATCAACCAGTTCCGCCAGATGCTCCAGACCCAGCGTGGAGACATCATCGTTTCGCAGGGCAACGTTGACGAAATCGAAAGCCGCGTCGAAACGCGCTACGTGGAGCGGCTCAAGGAACTCAAGGGCGTGAAGAACGTGACGCCCATGATCATGGCGTTTCTGCGCACGGAGGGCAACTTCGGCCAGTCCCCGGCCATCCTCTATTACGGCATCACCGAGGATAACCCCATCGTGCGCCACATGGAGATGGTGCAGGGCAAGCCAATTTCCGACGCAGACCCCAACGGCGTGGTCTTCGGCGAAACCGCCTACCGCATCGTCCAGGAGAAGCTGGAGAAGGACAAGCAGCTGGGCATCGACAAGCCTCTCTCGCTGACTGATCTGATCCAGTCTCCGGGGTTTGCCCAGATTTTCGGCAAGCCGGATAACTGGGACAAGCTCAACGACTTCCAGAAATTCCAATGGGTCACGGGGCGCCTCAAGAAACTCGGTATTCACCCCGATGCCACCGCCACGGAAACCGATGAGGAATACCTGAAGCGCACCGGCAAAGACCCCAAGGTCTGGCTTCGCCGCGCCGACGAAACCGACCAGGAATACCGCGACCGCACCCGCGCCCTGGACCCGGTGGCCTTCCCCCGGGGGGGGGACCCCGCCGGCGATATCGGCATGAAGCAGAACCGGCTTCAGCTCACGGTGCGCGGGGTGTGCCGTACGGGCGTTGCCATTCAGGATGCCGCCGTCTACTTCCATATGCGCGCGGCCCAGTTGGTCAAGGGCATGCACGAGCGCGTGGATGAAGAGCGCGTTCTGGACGACAAAGGAAAGCCCGTGCGCGGCGAGGACGGCAAGTTTCTCGTCAATCGCTTCCCCCGACCCGCCATGGCCAGTTTTCTCGTAGTTGAAGTCGATGACCCCAAGGACAAGGAAGCCATAGCCGCGCTGTGCACGCAGATCAGCGGTGACGTGGACGAGTTCAAGAACCTGCGGGCGACGCCTTCGAGCGAGGTGCTGGACCGCTACAGCGAAATCAACCTGATTGAGAAGTTCGGCTGGGTGGTGAGCATCATTGCGGCCCTGGCCGGGGCGCTGGGCGTCCTCAACATCATGATGATGGCCGTGCTGGAGCGAACCCGCGAGATCGGCCTGATGCTGGCCATTGGCTGGCCCAAGTCTCGCGTGCTTCTGCTGGTCATCGCCGAGGGCATGGTGATTTCCGTGCTGGGCGGCGTGGTGGGGGTGGGCTTTGGCTATGCGGAAACCCTGGTGGCGCGGGACTACCTGAACCTTGACGGCCTCAGCGGCGAGCTGAACCTTGAGCGTTCGCTCCAGGCGCTGGGGCTGGCTTTTGTGATCGGCTTTCTGGCCAGCCTCTACCCGGCCTGGCGGGCCTCGCGGCTCACGCCCATTGACGCCTTGCGCCAGGAGTAGGCCGTCAGACCCGTGTGATGAGCACCGCCTGCCAGTAGGGCTGTGCGAGCGCGTGGGCGTTCTGCGGCGCCGGGGTTTTCACCCCGAGGTCCTGGGGTTCCAGGGTCATGCGCCTGGCGCAGCGTTCTGTCAGCACTTGGGACAGTTCGGCACCCTTGACGGTAGGGCGACCCGAAACCAGTGCCAGGGCGGTCAGGGCGCAGCAGACAGCGTCAAAGTCGGCGCTGTCGAGTTTGCCTTCGAGCGTGTTTTCCATGTTGAGGCCCAGTTCCAGCGTGACCTTGGCAAAGGCGCGATCGGCGCTGACGGTCGAGTCGTCGGCCTTCCAGCCACCCTTCTTGGACTGGTGGGCCTTGCCTCCCTTGTAGCTGCCCCGGAAATCGAAGAACTCGACGCAGGCGGCAGGGCTGACCTCGATGAAATCCGACCCTGCCTTGAAACTGCTGCGCTGGAGCAGCTCCGCAAAGCGCAAGTTGAACGCGCCGATGCGGTCGGTCAGGGGAGCGTCGTGATAGAACGCGAAATCCAGGGGCCGGTGCGTGAGCTGCCATACGTAGCGTGCGGCATTGCCGACCTCCCGCGCCCCGAGTCCCTGCCAGTCCAGCGGGACATCAACGGCGATGGGCCGGGGCAGTTCGAGCAGGTCCTTGCGCCAGCGCGCAAACAGGTCGTCCAGGGTGTCCATCTGCTTGACCTTGCCGCCAAAGGCCTGCATGGATGAGAGGTTGACGGTGATGACTCCGTCGCCGACGTCCGTGGCGACGGCCAGCATGGGCCTGCGGTCCACGCCGAATGCAGAAAGGTTGATGCCCGCCGCGCTGTGTTTGGCCACGATGCTCTCCACAAAGGGAGCGCACTTGTACCAAGGGGGCGCGGAGTCTTCACCGGGGCATTCGCAATTGCCGCTACCGCGACTAAGATGGGGTGTTCAACGAGGGCGCCCCCGGCAGACTGCTGAATGGTCCTATCAGCGGTCGGACCGGCCCGAGTGGCGCGTGCGCAGCAGCGGGCCCGGCAGTGCGGCCTTTACGTTCTGCTGGAATGGTCGGCAGGTCGACTGTTTCAGCGCTTTGTCTGGAGACACCGATGAAAACTCTGATGATTGCAGCGGCCGTCTTCCTGCTGTCGATGGTTCCGGCCCTGGCCCAGGAAGTCCCCAAGCCCCAGGCCGAGACGCCCGAAAAGAAAGAGAGCCCAAAGTCCGAGGAGAAGCCCGCCGAGACGCCCAAGACCGCTGAAATCGACAAAGCCGCACCGGACTTCACACTCAAGAATGCCAGGGGCGAGGAGGTCAAACTGGCCTCGTTCAAGGGAAAGTTCGTCGTGCTCGAGTGGGTCAACTTTGACTGTCCCTATGTTCGCAAGCACTACGACGCCAAGGACATGGTCACGCTGCAGAAGAAGTACCGGGAGAAGGAGGTGGTCTGGCTTCAGATCTGCTCGTCGGCCAAGGGCAAGCAGGGCCACTTCGAAGGCGATGCCCTGAAGGAACGCATTGCCAAAGAAGGCTGCGACGAAGCCTTCTATCTGCTGGATGAGGATGGCGCCGTGGGCGGCGCCTACAAGGCGCGCACCACGCCGGCCATGTATGTCATCGACAAGGAAGGCGTGCTGCGCTACATGGGCGCCATTGACAGCATCAGGAGCGCCAAGCAGGAAGATGTAGCCAAGGCCACCAACTACGTGTCGGCCGCTCTGGAAGAGCTTCTGGCCGGCAAGGCGGTGACCACCCGGGAAACCAAGTCCTATGGCTGAGCCGTGAAGTACGCCAAGGCCAACAAGTAGCCCGTGGGGCTGGCCCATGAACGACACCCGCCAAGGCGGGTGTCGTTTTCTTTGCTGGGCGTGGTCGCGGCTATGCCGGGCGTCAGTGATACTTCCGCCCGTAGAGGAATTCATCGTCCATGTGGGCGGGGTGCCGCTGATCGGCATAGACACCCTGCATTACCGTGGCGGGGTCCGGCTTGGGCTGCTTCATGACCCACTCTTCGGCCGCCTCAATCTCGGCGCGCAGAGTTTCGTAAACCTTGGCGATGGAGGCGTCGTCCGCGTAGCCCATCTCCTTCAGGTAGGCTTCGTAGCGTGTCAGGGGGTCGCGGCCCTCCCAGTACTGCTGGATTTCCTTCGGAACATACTTGGCCGGATCATGCTCGGCGTGACCCTTGCGCCGATAGGTGAGGACCTCGAACATCTGCGTGCCTTCGCCGGCCCGGGCGCGATCCACGGCCTCTTTGGTGGTTTCATAGACGGCGATGGGGTCGTTGCCGTCAATCGTCACGGCATGCTTGATGCCGTAGCCCTGGGCCTTGTCCGCAAAGCGTTCAGCCAGGCACTGCTGTTTGACCGGCGTGGAATAGGCGTACTGGTTGTTCTCGATGATGACCACCAGGGGGGCCTTCATCACTGCGGCGAAGTTGACGTCCTCATGGAACTCGCCCGTGCTCGTGCTTCCCTCGCCGATCCAGGTCAGGGCCACGCGCTTTTCGCCGCGCTGCCGCGCCGCCAGGACAAATCCGCTGCAAAGAGCGATACTCGCTCCCAGCATGGAGATGGGGGCGATGATGCCGTAGCGCAGATCTCCCATGTGCGTGTTGCCGTCGCGGCCGCCCGTGGGCGAATTTACGCGGTACATGTAATTGGCCAGAAAGTCGCGCGGCGGCAGCCCTCGCACCAGCGTGGCGCCGGCATTGCGGATCATGGGCGCGATGATGTCGCCTTTCTCCAGGGCGTAGGCGGAGGCGCAGCTGGTGGCCTCCTGGCCGAGGCTGGAGAAGGCGGCCCCGATGACCAGGCCGCGGCGGTAGAGCAGGCTGATTTTGTTGTCAAACTCGCGGTTGAGCACCATGAGGCGGTGCAGCTCCAGCTGCTGCTCCCTTGTGAGTCGGGTCTTGAGCGTGATCTCGCCCGCGCCGCTGACGGCCGGCGGGTTCTTGGCGGCGGTTGCCTTGGCTTTGGCCATGGAGCTTTCCAGTGTGCTTCCAGTTACAATATGCGGTCTGAGAGGTTGGGAATATCCGCCAATTGGCGTTCACTCGCAAGGAGAAATGATGCGTGGACTCATGTTCATGGTGTTGTTGGCTTCATGCTTTCTGGTGCTGGCCGCGTGCGGAGGATCATCCGTTGACAAGGGCTCGGGTCAAGGCGGATGCTCCGACCCGGACTTCACCTATCGGGGAGGCAAGGAAGACACCAGCGGAGGCCAGAAGGGCAAAGGGGGGTCGGGTGACGGTTCAGCAGGAGGAAGCAAGGACTCCGGCTCCGGCAAGGACGGCAGTTCCGGTAAGGGGCAGGGCGACATTTCGGCCAAGGACAAGCCCAAAGCCGAGCCCGAACCGGGCTCCATTGACTGGAACAACTTCACGCCCGTCGCCCGCACCAACATAACAGGCAAGGAAACCCTCTTTCCTCACGTGATGGCTCTGTGGGATGAAGGCTATCGCAGCGTGCGCATCGTGCTTTCGGTTGATCCGGTCCCGGCGGACATGCTTGCCAGGCTGCGCAGCGGCGAGCCGCTGCCGGACCCGGCCGTCCACTACATCATCAACTTGAACATGGACGAGGGGGTGACGAAGTTCAGCCCCAAGGACGTCGCGACCTGGTCCTACGACTTCTACAACCTGACGGACCTCAGCCCCATGAAGCTGATCAACATCGGCAAGCCCACCATCAAGGAGCTGCAGGGCGAAGCCAAGGTCGGTACGAAGGTCCGGGTTCGTATCCAGTTCGAGAGCGAAAAGGTCAAAGGGGCCCCTGAAGAGAAGGTCCACTTTGATGTGGTGCAGGAACTGGAACTCAAGTAGCGCCTCGAGGATTGCACGGGCGGGCTTGGCCCGCCCGCGTTTTTTCTGAAAGCCCGATTCAGGCTCGTCCACTCCACTGTATCCCCTTCAGGCCGGCTGTTCCGGGCTTCGCGTTGGCCCTGGCCTGTATTACGCTTGGGGACCTTCAAATCCGGGAGAGTTGCATGCGTATCCTTCACATGCTGTTTGGCGCCGCGCTGGTCTGTGCCGGCGCCCTGTGCACGGCTCTGGTCAGCGCTTCGACGCCGCAGGACAAACCCTTTGAGCCGGTGCAGATGGGGGAGCAGACGGCCCCCGCGGCGGACCTTGACGCCCTGGCGCTCAAGGTGCTCAACAGCCTGCGCGGCCAGACTTTCATCGAGATTTACGACCTGCTTATGCCCTACCGGCAGACATCCGAGGCCCTGGCACGCGAAGAGGAGAACTTCCGCCTCGATTCGGGCGACTTGAGCTGGGAAGACATTCGCAGCGGCATTGACGGCAAGCGCGGCACCGACCCCATGGGCAAGCTCAAGCTCAGCAACGTGAAAGACTACCGCGCCATGGACCTGAGGCAGTGGTTCGCCCTTCAGTGCGGCTGCTGGAGAGTCTACCGGAGCGATGATGTTGAGGACCGCATGAAGGCCTCCTGGTATGCCGTGGACCGCCACACGGGCCTGCGTGCCTCCAAGAAGGACGCCTACGGGCACCTGCAGCCCAGCGGCACGCTGATGTTCCGCAACCGCTACGGGGACAATCTGCGCGTGGTCTGTATCAGCATGGGAAATCGCTGGTACGTCGAGGATTTCACCTTCCAGGTGGGGCGCATGCGCGGAGGCAGCGTGCCCGTGGACAGCGCGGAAGTGGCTGATCCGCGCGTCACCAACGCACGCAACACACTCAAAATCATCTTCGACAAGCTGCGCGCGGCCTATCAGGCGGGCAAGGACTCCCTGCCGCCGACCCTGACGTTCGAGACCATCGGCATCAAGCCCGGCGAACTCGATACGAAGTACTATGACTATGGCATCAAGCTGGACGGCAACAAGAGCGACGGCTTCAAGGGCGCCAAGGTCACGGCCACGCCCAAGAAGGGCCTGAAGCTCCCCGGCGTGACGCTGACTGTGGATTCACTCAAGAACCAGAACGGCTACGCCATTCGCGAAGACGAGTAGCGTGGAGCATCAGAGTACGGCCCGGCAGGACGTTGCCGGGCCGCGTTGTCCGGAGAGGCCCGTGCCACTGATCCGACCGCGGTTTTCAGTCCTGCTTGCCCTCCTGCTGGCGGCCCTGTGCTTGTCGGCCTGCGGATCGGACGACCCCGTCAACAAGACGGATCGCAGCCGCGCCGAGGCCGACGCCAGGGCGAGCTTCGGCATCATCCGTACGGCGGTGCTGGCGCATTTCAAGAAGACCGGCAAGCTGCCGGACGAGCCGACTCTGGCGCACTTCGGCATCGATGAAGGCCAGTTACGCAAGTCCTTCTATGAGGCCTATGAATTCGAGCTCGATGGCGACCCCGAAGATGGCTACGGGGGCACCACCGTCACGGCCCGGCCCAAAGAAGGCAACGCCGCCCCCATGATGGTCATGACCTTCGAAGACATGCGCAGCGGCGCGCACAAGATTCGGGTGAAGTAGCGGCACGCCCGCGGCTCAGGGTCGGCGCGGGTTCAGCCGGGCCTGTCCCTCGTTGTCGAGAAGTCTGCCGCCGCCCGCGATGCTCTCCAGGTTCTGGCACAGGTGGCGGGTATCGGCGTCCGGGTCTTCGGTCATGGCGCGGTAGCCCGCTTTGCGGGCAAGCCCCCGTTGGGCGGCGGCGCGGGCTTCCTTGTGGCGGCCCAGGCGGGCCAGGGCGACGGCGCGGTGGCCCTGGGCGGAGCAAAACTCGGGGGTGTCGCCCATGCCGATGCTCTCGAGGGCCCTGGCCGCGTTCTGGGCACTTTCGGCGGCGCGGGCGAAGTCCCCCGTGAGATTGTAAATGCTGGCCAGCGTGTTCAGTGCGCTTGCTTCGTAGTAGGGGACCCTGGCCTTCTTGGCCAGTTCCCGGCCGTCGAGAACAAGGCGTTTGGCCTGCTCGTACTCTCCCAGTTCAATATGATAGGTCGCAAGGTTGATGCTGAATAAGCCGAGGGAGGACAGGTCTCCCAGTTCTTCGGCGATGGCCATGGCCTCACGCACGAGCCGTGCCCCCTGCTCAAAGTTGCCCTCAGAGAAATCCAGATTGGCGAGGTTCCCGAGGTTGGCGGATATGCGATCCAGCGCGCCGACCTCGCGTGAGATGTCCAGGGCCTCCTGGTAGCAGCGTCTTGCCTCGGCCAGGCGCCCCAGCTTGCGGAAGGTGATGCCCAGGTTGCCAAGTGCCGTGCCAAGATCACGCCCGTTGCCTCGCCTGCGGGCCACCCGGACGCAGCCCTCAAGGATGGATTGCGCCCGCGCGAGTTCCCCAAGATCGTTGAGCACCACGGCGCGGTTGATGCTCGTGAGCATGGTAGGGCGGCTGTTGCGCCTGCCGCGCAGCACCAGCTCGGCCTGCTCCATGATGCGCAGGCCGCGCCGAAGCTGACCGAGTTGAAACGTGACCACGCCGATCATGTTGACGGCGGTGCCCTCCAGTTCCGTGCTGCGTGTTGCGCGTGCCAGCCGTTGGGCGGCTTGCGCATGACGCCGGGCCTGTGCCAGGCGCGAACCGGTGTATTCCATTTCCCCGAGGAGCAACTCCGCCCGGGCCCAGTCAGATGTGCGTTTGAGACGCTGCGCCAGGCGGCGCGCGCGGCAGGCGGCCTTGCGCGCCGCGTCGAGCCGGCCGGCGTGGCGCAGGGCCTTGGCCAGGCCCATCAGGAACTCGATGGACTGTCGGGAGTTCGCGTCGGAGATCTCGCACAGCCGCGCGTAGCAGGCGGCGGCCTCCAGGGGCTGATTCAGCTGCTCGGCCTCCCGGGCCGCCCGCCGCTGGTAGCGCCGCTCCAGCCTGCGCAGCCTGAAGGACCCGGCCTGGCCGGACTGCGCCAGCCGGGCGTGCAAAGCCAGGTCGCGGGCGGGCACCTGGCCCTTTGACTGCTCCAGGACCGCCAGCGCGAGGGCGTGCAGCCGGGCGCGGGCCGAGGGCATGAACAGCTGATAGGCCACCTGCTGCGTGAGGGCGTGCGCAAACTGGTAGGCGGACTCCGCCGAGTCCGGCCTGAGGGCGTAAAAGCGCGCAGCTTTGGGCCCTAGCCGCGCAGGGTCGTGGCGCCGGGCTGACCGCTGCCGGCCTGGTCGCTGGCCATGTGGCATTTCTTGTACTTCTTGCCCGAGCCGCAATGGCAGGGGTCGTTGGGGCCGGGGAGCTTTTTCTTGTGCGCCATGAAGCCTGTGTCCCGTGAGGGCTGCACGGCCTGCTGCATCTGCCGGCGGGTTTGCTCCTGGGCCTCGCTGGGCTTGGGCATTTCAGGCTCGGCGGGCATGGCGGGCGGGGCCATCTCCGCGCCGCCGCCGGAGGTTGTGGTAGTGACCGCCGGGTGCAAGGCCTGGGCCTGGCGCGCCTCGCGAACCTGGGGCGCCTCCTCGAACTGGACCTCGATGCGGAAGATGGTGCTGACTACCTCGTGGTCCACGCTGTCCAGCATGGCCTCGAAGGCTTCGTGGCCCTTCTTCTTGTAGGCGTCCTTGGGGTCCTTCTGGGCGTAGCTTTCCCAGTGGATGCTGCCCTTGATGATCTCCAGGTTCTTGAGGTGATCCTTCCAGTGCTGGTCCAGGCTCTGCAGCACCAGATAGCGCTCCAGTTGGCGCATGCGCCCCGTGGCCGGCCGGCCGGCGGGTGTTTTCAGCGCTGCGCCCGTGGGATCGGAGCAGATGCGCCGCTCGCGCTCCTCGTAAAGTTTCACGGCCCGGTCGTACAGCCAGGTCTGGAGTTTGGTCACGGCCTCCGGTCCGCCCATGCCGCGCGGCATGTCCTTGGGGTCCACCTCTGCGTTGAAGACGCGGCGGTAATCGGCGGCGATCTCAACGAAGTTCCAGGTGTCGTGGCGTTCGGGGTCCTTGATGTTGCGCTGCATGGAGGCGGCGACCACGTTGTAAACGCGGTCGAGCATGTCCTCGCGCAGGCGGTCCGCATGGACTTTGCCGCGGATGGTGTGGGCCAGGCGCAGGACGGACTCCTCGACGGTCTGCTCGCGCAGGGCGTCGTCGGGAATCTCGGCCTCGTGCTCTTCGTCGGCCCAGTGGGCCAGCTTGTTGGCCACGATGGCGCTGATTTTGGTCTGGTCGGAGACGTCGGAGAGCTTGTCCAGTTCTTTGACGACCTCGACGACCTTCTTGCGGGCGGCGGTCTGAAGCGCGAGGAAGTCGGCGCGGTGCATGCCGGCGAGCACGATCTGGCGCTTCTTGTAGACGGCTTTGCGCTGGCCGTTGTTGACGTCGTCGTACTCGATGAGGTTCTTGCGGATGTCGAAGTTGCGCTGCTCGACCTTCTTCTGGGCTCGCTCGACGCTCTTGGAGACCATGCGCGCCTGGATGGGCTGGCCGTCCTTGAGGCCCAGCTTCTGCATGATGCCCTTCATGCGCGGACCGGCGAACATGCGCATCAGGTCGTCATCGAGGGAGATGAAGAACTGGCTGGAGCCCGGGTCGCCCTGGCGGCCGCAGCGGCCGCGAAGCTGATTGTCGATGCGGCGAGATTCGTGGCGTTCGGTGCCGATGACCTGCAGGCCGCCCAGCTTGACGATTTCCTCGTGTTCGGCGTCGATGGCCGGACGGAACTCGCGGGCCTTTTCGTCCACGGCGCGGTCCCAGGCCAGCTCGGCGGCGAACAGGGTGTCTCGCTCAATGCGCCAGCCCTCGACGCCCCGGAACTCCTCGGGCAGGAAGTCTTCGAGTTTCTTGCCCTCGGCGCGCAGGGCCTGCAACGCCATGAACTTGGGGTTGCCGCCCAGAAGAATGTCCGTGCCGCGGCCCGCCATGTTGGTGGAGACCGTGATCTGTCCCTTGCGGCCGGCCTGCGCCACGATTTCCGCCTCGCGCGCATGGAACTTGGCGTTGAGGGTGTTGTGCTTGAGCCCCCGGGCATGGAGCAGTTTGGACAGATGCTCGGACTTCTCGACGCTCGTGGTGCCTACCAGTATGGGCCGGCCGGTCTTGTGGACCTTCTCGATTTCCTCGCAGATGGCGGCCCACTTTTCGTCGGCCGTGCCGTAGATCAGGTCCTCGTTGTCAGCGCGGATCAGCGGGCGGTTGGTGGGAATGGCCACGACGTCGAGCTTGTAGATCTTCTCGAATTCGGCGGCCTCGGTCATGGCGCTGCCGGTCATGCCGCTGATCTTGTTGTACAGCTTGAAATAGTTCTGCAGGGTGATGGTGGCCAGGGTCTGGCTTTCCGCGCGCACGCGGATGCCGTGCTTGGCCTCCACGGCCTGGTGCAGGCCGTCGGACCAGCGGCGGCCATGCTGCAGGCGGCCGGTGAATTCATCGACGATGACGATCTCCGGGCCGTCTTCGCCCTCGTGCACGACGTATTCCTTGTCCAGCTTGAACAGGTTGTTGGCGCGCAGGGCCTGCTCCATCAAATGCGGCCATTCCATGTGCACGCCGTCGTAGAGGTGCTTGACGCCCAATGCCTTTTCAACCTTGGAGACGCCGCGTTCCGTCAGCAGGGCCTGGCTTTCCTTTTCCTTGATCTCGAAGTCGTAGTGGTTGAGTTCATCGAGATAGAGCTGCTTGTCCTGCAGGGCCGCCTTGCCGTGTTTGGTGACGATAATGTCCTTCAGCTTCTCGGAGTCGATGCCCTTGAGCGTCTTGGCGATCTCGTCGGCCTTGGCGTACTTGGCCGCGTTGTCTTCGGCGGCGCCGGAGATGATCAGGGGCGTGCGCGCCTCGTCGATGAGAATGGAGTCCACTTCGTCGATGACAGCGTAGTGCAGCTCACGCTGGACCTGCGTGCGCGGGTCGACCTTCATGTTGTCGCGCAGGTAGTCAAACCCGAATTCGTTGTTGGTGCCGTAGGTGATGTCGCGCGCGTACATCTCACGGCGTTCCTCGTTGTCCATGTCGGTGAGGATGTAGCCGCAGGACATGCCCAGCAGGGCCAGCACGCGGCCCTGCTCTTCCGCGTCGCGCCGGGCCAGGTAGTCATTGACCGTCACCACATGGACGCCGCGGCCGTCGAGGGCATTGAGGAAGGCCGCCGGGGTGGCCACGAAGGTCTTGCCTTCACCGGTCACCATTTCGGCGATCTTGCCCTGGTGCAGCACGATGCCGCCCATGAGCTGGACGGGAAAGTGCGCCTTGTACGGAATGGTCTCGCCGCTGACGGGGTCCTTGACCATCTGGCGGTTGCCCAGCACGCGCCAGCTGGCCTCGCGCACGAGGGCGAAGGCCTCCACCAGCAGGTCTTCCAGGGACTCGCCGTCGCGACGCCGCTCCTTGAGCCTGCCCGTGTACTCCTTGAGTTCGGCGTCAGAAAGGGCGTTGGTTTTTGGGAACAGGTCAAGAATCTTGTTCACGGAGGGCCAGAGCGCTTTGACCAGGCGTTCGTTGCGCGAGCCGATGAAAAAGCGGAGAACCGTATCGAGAAGCGGCATGGAGCGAGATCCCAGAGTCAGGGGCGTGGACGGCACGCCCTACGAAAACTTGGCGCGGCGGGCTATACTCACGGCCAGAGGTGCTGCGGTCAAGGAGTTAACGAACGTTGACTCTTTCAGAGGGTCTTGCGCCTTGGCATGGCTCGATGCCTTTTCTTTCAGGCTTGCGTTGCAAGCGAGGTGAGCATGATTAGGAAAGTACTGCTGGCGGCTTTCTCGCTGGGGCTGCTTTTCTGGGCCGGCTCGCCCGGGCAGGCGCAGGCCGCTGAACGCGCCATTGAACTGAGGCTTGTAGGCCTGAGCCAGGGCTACACCCGGCCCCTGCGTGCCACCAGCGAGCGCCTGGGCAAGGTGCGAGGCCTCAAGGATGTCCGGGCGGTTTCCCATCGCGCCGGTATTACGCGCTTTACGGCCCGGACCGTTCTGCCCGATGAGGAGATTGCCCGGGCCCTGGGGCTCAAGCTTCTGGACGCGCGTGAGGGCGCTTTGCTGCTCGCGCCCGCGGCGGCCTCAGAGGCCTGGCGCGCGGAGGCGAGGCTGGCCATTTTGGCCATCGTGGAGGCCATTCGCGAACGCCAGCAGCGTCAGCGGCGCAACATGTGGGATGAACTGCCCAATCTCTTTCCGTCCGAAGCCACGACGGAGCAGGCTTTGAAGGTTCTGGGGCTTGACCCCAGAATGCTTGACGGCCGGTTTTTCAAGATCAGGGACTACCACATCGAGGAAGAGGCGGGCTGGAACGGCACTTACAAGGTCTGGGCCGGCGAGCGCTATGCGCCGGTACCCGTCGGCAATCTCTACGATTTTGATTTCAGCAGTAACCAGGGCGAAGAGCCCGACCCCAAGGCACGCTTCGTGGGGGCCAAGATGAATCTCAACTCCTGGGGCGGCGGCTTCTGGTGGGTTGATATCCACGGCTCGGCGCTCAACGGCATGGAATATGAGCGCGATGCGACCGACCCCGGCAGCGGCAAACTGGCCGTCCAGGTCGGCGCCGAGCGCCTTGCCACGCTGCTTGAAGCTGCCGCGCGCTATCGCTTCAAGGAGAACGTGCAAAAGAAGTCGAAGGACGAACTGCACAAGGGCAGTTTTGGCAACTGGCAGCTGAAGTCCGAGCTGGGCCTGGGCGACGACTACTGGGACTGCATGCCCTTCTACAACGACAACGCATTTTCACTGAGCTGGTTCAAGCACGAGCAAACCGGCCATCTGCACGCCCGCGTCAAGGCGCTCTATCCCAGCCACGCCCTGCACCTCGACGGTGACCTGGACGTTGACGCCGCCAAGGCGGCCGATTTCAACTTCGCGAAGGTCCCTGTGCGCTGGACCGTCGGCGCGGAATCCGACGTCAACGTATTTGAGCAGCGCCGCACGGAACTTTCCGCGGGCCTGAAAGTCCTGCGCGATGCCCTGTTCGCGCTGCAAGACCCGCCACCGGCCTCCAACGCGCTCAGCGGCAAAGCGCTCTGTGCCGCGCTTTCGCTGGCCGAGGATAAGCTCAAGGGCACCCATTTCAGTGCCGCCGATTACCTGCTCTTGCCCCAGATGCTCGGAGACTGGGAGATCCGTGCCGGGTCTTCGGCCACGGGCGGCGCGAGCTGGACTCTGGTCAGTTTCTCGTCCAAAACCGATATCCGGAGCTACCGCTGATGCGTATCGCCGCCCTGCTGGTACTGTCCTTTGGCCTCTCGCTCTACGGTGTGGCCTGCACTGATGATCCTGCTCCGGCGCCCCAGCCGCGCCCCGCGCCCTCCAGCGGGATTATTCCCATGTCGAGCATCAGCGAGGCGCAGAAGGCCGAGGCCATCCAGAACATCGGGCAGCTCAAGGCTGCGCTTCAGAGCCGTTCGGTGACGCCCTACAATCGCGACCTCAACAAGCTGTCGCGGGACGTCAGCGGTACTCTGAGCGAGGCCACGGCCCAGAAGCTTGGCTTTGCGAGCGTTCAGGGCTTCAACGGCCAGTGGTACAAGGCCTCGGACTACGCCATTGCCTACATGGGCGGCGGCAAGTTCCTGATTACCGCAGGCCAGCTCAACCAGCCCAACTACATCAGCGAGGAAGTGCTCATTCGCTGAGCTTGATTGCACACCCAGGCTGTATCTCCCGGAGTTTCCTTGAGTCAACTTCTAGCGATGTCTTTTGACGGCCTGGCTTCGCCGTCCATTACCCTCAAGCCCGAGCGGCGCCAGACCGCGGACCAGCCCTTTGGCTGGGGTTTTGCCTGGTATCCGCGCGGCGACAACGCGGCGGTTGTGATCAAGGACCCCACCAGCATCGGCGAAAACGCCATGACCAAGGTGCTGCGGGACTGGGAGCGCTTCCAGAGCTGCGTGTTTGTCTGCCATATCCGCGGCGCAGCCCAACGTATCACCCAGCAGGACACCCATCCCTTTGAGCGCAGTTACGCCGGCCGCGACTGGATCATGGCCCACAACGGGGATCTGGTCGGCGACCTTGACGCCACGTTTCCGCTCGAGGTCCAGTCGCCCTTTGAGCCCATCGGGCTGACCGACACCGAGCACGTGTTCTGCTGGCTGCTGTCCCAGGTGCGGGGCATGGGCGCGCGCTGCCTGGCGGACATCGGCTGGCACAAGCTCTATACCTGGTTCGGCGAACTGAACCGGCACGGCACGGCCAACTTTCTGCTCTCCGACGGGCAGGACCTCGTGGTGTACCACGACAAAGACCGCTTCAACGGCCTTCACTGGACAAGGCGCCTGCCGCCCCACGCAAGTTTCAAGCTGGAGAACGACGAGGTGCTGCTCGATTTCTCCGACGAAATGGACACTAACCGCACGGTCGTCGTGGTCAGCACCAGGCCCCTGGCCGGAGACGAAGGCTGGAAGGCCATGGAGGGCGGCCAGATGCTGGTGCTGCGCCGCGGGTCCATGGTCTGGAACAGCCAGGGTGCCGCGCTGCAGGGTGTGGTGGGAGCTGGCGACACATCCATCCGCGTCTCCAAGGCCACGGGCAAGGTGCAGGTGCCCGTAGGGGCGCAGGGCGCGGCACGCAAGCCGCACACGAGGGGCCGGCCCCACTCAGGACGTCTGCGCGCCGTGGCCACCGAGCAGCGGGTGTTTGACGTGTTGCACGAAACGGTCTACCGCTATGACACGCCCGTCGAGCGCTCGACGCACGTGTTTCGCCTCAAACCCGTGGTGGACCCCGTGCAGCAGCTCATCAGTCACAAGCTCGGCATCAACGTGGACGGCTTGCGCCGCGAGTTTGAAGACGTGTTCGGCAACGCTGCCACCAACCTGGAAGTTGAAAGCCCCTTCAAGGAGATGCGCATCGTCTCGCGCTCCCTGGTGCGGGTGAACGGCGCGGGGCTGTCGCTGCAGCGCTCGCCGTCGCGGCGCCTGACCATTCCGCTGGTCTGGATGCCCTGGCAGCGCCAGATGATGATGCCCTATCTGCTGCCTCCGGAATTGCCCGAGACCCAGCTCGCCGAGCTGTCCGACTTTGCGATGAGTTTCGTCGAGCGCCAGAACTTCGACCTGCTGGAGACGCTGGTCGACATGAACATGACGATCTACCGCGACTTCCGCTATGTCTCGGGCAGCACCCGCAACGAAACCACGCCCTTTGAGGTTTACACGCAGCGTAAGGGCGTCTGTCAGGATTTCGCCAACCTGCTCATCTGCCTCGCTCGGCTGTTGAGTATTCCCGCGCGCTATCGCGTCGGCTACATCTACACCGGCGCCAACTACGCCAACAAGGTCCAGAGCGAAGCCAGCCACGCCTGGGCGGAACTCTACCTGCCCTGGGTCGGCTGGCGCGGCTTTGACCCCACCAACGGCTGCGTGGTCGGGAGCGACCACGTTCGCGTGGCCTGCGGCCGCAACTACCTCGATGCCACGCCCACCAGCGGCACCATCTATGCCGGGGGTGGGCCGGAGACCCTGAGCGTGAACGTGAAGGTCGAGGTGGCCCAGGAGTCAGACCTGGCAGAGCTTGCGGCCAATGACGAAAGCTGACGCCGCCATGCTTCGCGCGCAGAAATCGAAAATGCAGGCGGCCCTGGCCTCCGCCCTGGGCGCTGCCCGGCAGCTGCGCGGCGGGCGCGTCGCCGACTACATTCCTGAGCTGGCCAAGGCAGACCCCGCCAGCCTGGCCTTGGCAGCCTGCACGCAAGACGGCGTCCTGTGCGAGCTCGGCGACGCTGCTCTCGAGTTCACGATCCAGTCCATCAGCAAGCCCTTTGTCTACGGGCTGGCACTGGCCGATCACGGCGTGGAGGCCGTGCACCGCCGCGTCGGGGTGGAGCCGACGGGAGACAGCTTCAACTCCATCATCCGGCTCGAGCAGAGCACCAACCGGCCCCACAACCCCATGATCAACGCGGGGGCCATTGCCGTCACGAGCCTGATTGAAGCCCGCGAGGGCAAGCCGCCGCTTCAGCGGCTGCTGGACCTGTTTGCCGCGGCCGCGGGCCGCAAGTCCATGCAGGTGGACTTGCCGGTTTACCTGTCCGAGGCTGCCAGCGGACACCGTAACCGGGCCATTGCCCACCTGATGAAGCACTTCGGGATGCTGCGCGGCGACATCGACCGCACGCTCGAACTCTACTTTCAGCAGTGTTCCGTGCTGGTCAGTTGCCGCGATCTCGCCGTGATGGCCGCCACCCTGGCCAACCAGGGTGTCAACCCGCTCACCGGCGAGCGCGTGCTGCCGGCGGAGGCCGTGACTCACGTGCTGAACGTGATGCTGACCTGCGGCCTCTATGACTTCGCGGGGCAGTTTGCATTTGAGGCCGGCATTCCGGCCAAGAGCGGCGTCTGCGGCGGCATCCTGGCCGTGGCCCAGGGCAAAGCCGGGCTGGCCTGCTTCTCGCCCCCGCTGGACGAGCGCGGCAACAGCCTGCGCGGGCTGGCGGCCCTGCGCGAGCTTTCACAAACCCTGGGACTGCACGCCTTTGATGCGCCGCATGCCTTGCGTCCCTCGGCGCGGCAGGCCGCCGTCTCGGCGCGGTCTTCCAGGCGCGCGGCCCCCGCGCGCCTGGACACGCTGCTGGCCGAGGTGCATCGCCGCCGGCGCGGTGAGTCCGGCGGGGCCAATGCTTCGTACATTCCGCAGCTGGCCCAGAGTGACGCGCGGCTGTTCGGCCTGGCGCTGTGCACGGTAAGGGGCGAGGAGGCGGCGCAGGGCGACGTGGACGTGCCGTTTACGTTGCAGGCCGCCGCCAACGTGTTCACGTACAGCCTGGCCCTGCAGGCTAGGGGCAAGGATGCCGTGCACGCGAAGGTGGGCTTTGAGCCCAGCGGCAACCCGTTTAACGCGATCATTTTTGACCCGCGCACGCAGCGCCCCTTCAACCCGCTCAGTAATGCGGGGGCCATTGCCATCTGTTCGACGATTCCCGGCCAGGGCGCCACGGCGCGCCTCAATCACGTGCTCGAAGGTATGGGCCGCTTTGCGGGCGAGGAGAAGCTGCGCGTGGACCTGCAGGTCCTGCTGGCCGAGCGCCAGGCCGGAGAACGCAACAAGGCCATCGCCTGCCTGCTGCGCAACTTCAACGTGATTGACGACGAAGAGGCGGCGCTGGAGCTCTACTTCCAGCAATGCAGTGTAAGCGTGAATTGCCGGCAGCTCGCGCGCATGGGCGCGACGCTGGCCGCCGGCGGCGTGAACCCGCGAGGCGGGCAGGTGGCGCTGGACGCCGACCACGTCAAGCGCGTGCTCGCGCTCATGTACATGTGCGGCCTGCACGACGGCTCGGGGCAGTTCGCGTTTGATGTGGGTATGCCGGCGAAAAGCGGCATCTCGGGCGGGCTGGTGGCTGTCGTTCCCGGCCGGTTCGCAGTGGCCGCGTTCTCGCCCCCCGTCGATGCCAAGGGCACCAGCGTGCGCGGCGCGCTTGCCCTGCGCGACATTTCGGCGGCCCTGAAGGTGGGTTTATTTGCCTGACGCGGCTATATTTCGCCCATGCTTTCCACCTTCATTTCGGTCAAGACGCGGCTGCCCGACCTCTGCACCGAGGTGTGGAACTATGCGCTGGAGCTGCGCCGCGGCGGCGACCCCGGCCGCGCTGAAGCCGTCAAGAGCAAGGTCAGCAGCCTGTTTCGACTGCTGGACAAGCAGGCCAAGCTGGCGCAGGTGGACCAGGCGGATCTCCAGCAGGCCAAGTACGCGCTCTGCGCGCAGATCGACGAAATCGTGATGTCGTCGGCCTGGCCCTGCCGCGGGGGCTGGGCGCCGCTTTGCGTCGATTATTACGGCGACGGGGCCGCCGGCGAGAACTTCTACCAGCGCCTTGAGACCTACCGTCACTCTTCGGAGACGCGTCGTCGCGACCTGCTCGAGGTGTTCTACATCTGCCTGGCCCTGGGCTTTCTGGGCAGGTTCTCCGACACCCGGGGCCTCGAGCAGCGCAAGGCCCTCATGGACGGCATCAGCCGCGAACTCTGCGGCGAAGCGGCGCGCCCCCTGAGCGTGCAGGTGACCTCGCCCGACCCCCTGCCCAAGCCGCGCTCTCCGCGCCCCTTCTGGCTCATGCCGGCGCTTTGCCTGCTGGCCGTGGGCGCGCTCTATGCCGCGCTGTCGTGGGCCCTGGGGACGGCGGCATGAACCTGCGCGCCCTGACTTCAGCGTTCATCAAGGAAGGCGGTATCGGACTGGCGGTGATTGTGCTGCTGGTGCTGATGGTCTTCATCGGCGGCGATTACTTTGAGCTGGAGCCACGCCTGAGCCAGGCGTTGATGGCGGGCATCGTGTTCGCGGGCCTCGCGATTTACGCGGCGCGCCGCATCATGGCGCGCCGGCAGGCCCGCAAACTGACCTCGAAGTTCATGGAACTGGCGGCCGAAGACGCCGATGCCACTCTGGGCGAGCGCAAGGCCAAACAGCAGGAAATCGCTTCCCTGCTTCGCGAAGGTGTGGCGGCCCTGCGCCTGTCGGAGCAGGGAGAGCAGGCGATTACCCAGCTTCCTTGGTATCTCGTCATCGGCCCGGCCAACGCCGGCAAGAGCATGCTGCTGGAGACTTCAGGCCAGAACTTCGCGACCCTGGGCCGCGTGCGCAAACCGGTCTCCGAGGCGGGCACCACGCGCGACCTTGACTGGTGGGTCTCGAGCCAGGGCGTGTTTCTGGATGTGCCCGGTCGCTACATCTCCGATGCGGGTTCTCCCTTTGAGTGGCCGGCCTTTGTCAGCGCCTTGAGGCAAACGCGAGCCCAGGCGCCTGTCTCCGGGGTACTGGTTGTCATTCCCCTGCCCGAGATTCTCGCGCTGAAGAACGACGAACTGGAACCCTGGGCCAAGAACATCCGCGACCGCCTCGATGAACTCAGCAGCCAGTGCCGCTGGGTGTTTCCCGTCTATGTGGTTTTCAGCAAGTGCGACTGCGTCAAGGGCTTTGACGCCGCGTTCTCGAATCTGGCCGAGGAGGGGCGTCGCCAGGCCTTTGGCGCCACGCTTCCCTTTGCCGTCGATGAAAACCGCAACTACCGCACCATCTTCCATGACGAGTGCAACCGCCTGAGCGAGCCTTTGCGCCTTCAGGTTCTGGCCTCCCTGGCCCAGGACCTGCCCGGGGCGGCCAAGGAAGGCATGGCGCTCTTTCCCCGCCAGTTCTTTTTGGCCCAGCGCCGCATGGGCGAGGTGCTGGGCCCCGTTTTCAGGCCCAACCCCTTCATCGAAACCGGACTTCTGCGCGGCTTCTACTTCACCAGCGCCACCCAGGGCGGACCCGTGCACGACCTGGTGTCTGAGCGCGTGGAGCAACTTCCCGCTCCCGCCGAGAAGGCCGCGTTCTTCGTTTCTCAGATTTTTGCCGACGTGCTGCCGCCCGATCGTTATCTGGCGCGGCTTTCCTTCAAGGAATCGCGGCGCCGGCGCGCCCTGACCACGTTGCTGGCCGCGGCCTCCCTGCTGCTGGCCCTGATGGTCTCAGCGGGCATGGCCCTTGCCTTCAGCGAGCGCCGCCAGAACATCGTTGCGCTGGCGCAGGCGCGGGCCCTGCAGGACCCCTTTGCGCGCATGGATGCCTTGCGCGAAGCCCTGCAGCAGGCTGAGGCCAACCGCTCGCCCGTGACCCGCCTCTTCGTATTCAACGGGGACCCCGAGGGCCGCGCCGTGGGCGAGGCGCGACAGGAGTACCATCAGGCCTTGCGCGCCCGGGTGATACAGCCCGCGGCCGATTTCCTGGCGGAGGAAATCCACCGTGCTGGTCTTGCCATTGGT
>JAANMT010000976.1_pt1 | contig 30000 bp, 27 predicted proteins | sample 7279711 | NCBI WGS metagenome assembly JAANMT01 (sample SAMN14094538, study PRJNA606508) | bioreactor metagenome | isolation source: A lab-scale SPAN reactor treating ammonium-rich wastewater day 1 | place: Ireland: Galway | collected 2017-01-16 | reverse complement strand
ATGCGCGCGGAGCCCCCCGATTGGGCGCACACAAACCCGCCGCGCGACGCCGCCGCCCGCTTCGCCTCACCCTCGCAGATGCAGGAGCAGAAGCGCATCCCGGCGCCGTCGCCCTTGGCGCGCGGCGAAGGGCCGGGCGCCGGGCTGGGCCGCTTCCGACGCGGGGATCTGATCCACCGCCTGCTGGAGCGCCTGCCGGACCTGCCGTCGCCCGATCGGCCCGACGCCGCGCGACGGATGCTGGCGCGCGAGCGCGACCTGACCGATGACCAGCGCGCCGAGATGATCGCCGCCGCCTTCGGGGTGCTGGACGACGCCCGCTTCGCCCCCGTCTTCGGTCCCGGCAGCCGCGCCGAGGTCGCCCTGACCGGGACCGCGCCCGACCTGCCGTCCGGCGTGTCGATCTCCGGCCGCATCGACTGTCCCTCGGGCTTTTTGGGAAACTTGTACTCCTTCGCTTCAGGCAGTAATTTGCGCATACCAGGTTTGGGGTCTTTTACGAATGACTTAGTGCAATCCGCGCAGCAGAAGTGTACGATCATTCCGTTGTATTCGATGGAGGTTTTCCCATCAATGGCTTCGCCACTCATAGGACAGGTTTTATTCTTGAGATCCAGTGCTGGTTTCTCTTTTCCTGTCTTCTTATCGGTTCGGTAGATTTCGGTGTAGTACTTTGCAATGTCTTTCTTGATCTTGTCGACGCAGCCGGCAGAGCATACATAAATACGGGCAAACGCGCCCGCTTTCTTGTTCGAGATATCCGCGTGGAATTGGGGGTCAACAAGGTCCGAGTAATTGCATGCTGGGCAATAGTGGTTTCCGTAGAGGTACTCGAAATCTCCTTCCTTTGATTCTGCGGCGACTACCGGTCTTGCTGCAAGGAACGTGCAAAAGGCAACTGCCATGAATGTGACGACCAGACTCTTAAGAGTGCATCTCATGATTGACTTCCTCCAACTTTCTGAGAGTTCTAATTCAAGGGCAGAAACTCTGCCCCTTGTACACACAACATGTGGGAGCCATCTCTTACACTGATATATCCCCCCGAAGGCATAAGGTTATTAGGCTTCCACCCATTCTACCGCTTCCAAGAATTCCACGATTCAACCGGAATCTTCTTCTCCATCCGACGGGTCCAACTGCTTTCCGAAAATGGAATAGACCGCTGGCAAGACAAGGAGCGTCAGCAGCGTGGATGAAACAGCCCCTCCGATGATGACGGTTGCCAACGGACGTTGGACCTCTGCACCTAAGCCAGTCGAGAGGGCCATTGGAATGAAACCCAACACGTCTGTGAGCGCCGTCGCCAAGACTGGACGGAGGCGTACCAGGGCACTTTCCTGGATTGCCTCTCGAAGGGCTGAACCACGGCGCATCAGGCTGCGGGCATACGAGATGACGACCAAACCGTTCTGTATGGCAATGCCGGATAGCGCAACGAATCCCACCGCCGCCGAAATTGTAAAGGGGAGTCCGGAGAAATAAAGTGCAAATACTTTGACACACGTAGTCGAACTTAAATTAATAAATCATTAACATTACAAGTGACTGATTTTTAACATTTTTTAACGCTTACCAACATATGTTAATAAATCTTAAATATATTATTTATTGAAAATTTCTTCATGGAAAACTTCCCGAATTACACCCTGAAAGTTTCTTCAACAATTATATTGAATATCGCCAAACATTTTCCATTAGTAATTAAAAACGGATTATAAAAGTAAATCTTTTGAGGAGTTATCAACATGATTTAGCACTTATCTTCACAATGCTTGTTAAGTAACTAAAAAGAAAACTGCAGCGTTCAATTTTGAGGCGCTTCGGAAGATTTAATAGCTTAAAATAAACTGTTTATATTAATAGTAGTAAATTTGTAATAAATCTGCACCTTAATAATTCAATCATGAAAAAAATAGCCATTGCCTGCGATCATGCAGGTTTCGATTACAAAGAAAGTATTAAAAAACATCTGCAAGCCAACTTCGAGGTAAAAGATTTTGGTACTTATTCCAAAGACGCTGTAGACTATCCGGATTTTGTACATCCCACTGCGACGTCGGTTGAAAATGGCGAAAGTGACTTTGGAATTTTGATTTGCGGCAGCGGACAGGGCGTTTCCATTACTGCAAATAAACATCAGCAGATACGTTGTGCATTATGCTGGATGCCCGAACTTGCTGAACTAGCGCGTAAACATAACAATGCGAATATGGTTGCAATCCCGGCAAGATTCATTGCACAGGAGCTTGCAGTCGAGATTATTGAGAAATTCCTCGGCACTGATTTTGAAGGAGGTAGACACGAAAACAGGGTTAATAAAATCCCGTTCTGTTAATCCTCACTACACAAAATAAACTATACTATATGGCAAAAAAAAGCAAATTTATATCTCATAAAAACAATCAGAAACTCCAGGAAATAGGACGTTTAATCTTGAAATTTATGAATCAGAAATCCACTAAAATCTACAATTACAAGCAGATTGCAGATGGAATTGATTATAAAAATCCGCGACAGCGGGAACTGGTGATTCAGTCACTCCATAAATTACTTTCTGACGAACGGATTAAAGAAACCGAGAAAGGTAAATACATCATCAACCTTAAAATTGAAGGTACTTTAACCGGAATTATCGATTTTAATCAGGCAGGCAACGCTTACGTAAAAGTTGATGATTTGGATGACGACGTGTTCATCCACTCCAAAAATGTGAAAGATGCACTACAGGGCGACAAAGTTCTTATTGTAACCTATCACTTCAAAGGAAAAAAACTTGAAGGTTCTGTTCTTGAGGTAATTGAAAGAAACCGCGACGAGTTTGTCGGAACTTTCCAACTTATTAAACACAAAGATTTTGGGTTTGTAGTTTGTGATAAAAAAACGATCAATACAGATATTTTTGTTCCCAAAGGTAAAATTGCCGGCGCTGAAGATGGCGATAAAGTGGTTGTAAAAATGACCGACTGGAAAGCTGGCGAGAAAAATCCCGAAGGTGAAATCATTAAAGTTTTAGGAGCTCCTGGCGAGCATGAGACCGAAATTCACTCGATTTTAGCAGAATACGGCTTGCCGTACACTTTCCCTGAAGAAGTTGAAAGAGAAGCGGAAGAAATTGACAGGCAAATCCACGATAGCGAAGTTGCAAAACGTCGCGATATGCGTAAAATTTGCACTTTTACGATAGATCCTAAAGATGCTAAAGATTTTGACGATGCCTTATCAATCCAGAAATTAGAGAACGGAAACTGGGAAATCGGCGTTCATATTGCCGACGTGTCTCATTACGTGGTTCCAGGAACGATGCTCGACGATGAAGCGTACGACCGTGCAACATCAGTTTATTTGGTAGACAGAGTGGTGCCGATGCTTCCTGAAGTTCTCAGTAATGATGTCTGTTCTTTGCGACCAAATGAAGATAAATATACTTTTTCTGCCGTTTTTGAACTTGATGAAAATGCAGATGTTGTGAAGGAGTGGTTCGGCAGAACCGTAATTCATTCCGACAGAAGATTCAGTTATGAAGAAGCTCAGGAAAGAATTGAAACCAAAGAAGGCGATTTAGCTGAAGAAATTCTGGTTTTGGATAGACTTGCTAAAATTCTAAGAAAAAACAGAATTAATAATGGCGCAATTACTTTCGATCGTAGCGAAGTACGCTTTAATTTGGATGAAAACAGCGAACCGATTGGTGTTTACTTTAAAGTAAGCAAAGATTCCAATCATTTGATTGAAGAATTTATGCTTTTGGCAAACCGAAAAGTTTCGGAATTTGTTTCCCTGAACAGAAAAGGTGATCCTACCGGAAATACCTTTATTTACAGAATTCACGACGATCCGGATCCTACAAAACTTGAAGCACTTCGAGAATTTGTATCCACCTTTGGTTATAAAATGGATCTGGCAAACACGAAAAAAGTTGCTGAATCACTCAACCGTTTATTAACGGATGTAAAAGGCAAAGGCGAAGAAAATATGATCGAGACTTTAGCAATGCGCTCGATGAGTAAAGCAATATATTCCACAAATCCGATCGGGCATTACGGTTTAGGATTCGAGTTTTATTCGCATTTTACCTCCCCCATCAGAAGATATCCTGATTTAATTGCGCATCGGTTGCTTCAGCATTATCTGGATGGCGGCAAATCACCTAATAAACAGGATTACGAGGAAAAAAGCAAGCACTGCAGCGCGATGGAACGTTTGGCGGCCGATGCTGAAAGAGATTCAATTAAATTCATGCAGGTTAAATTCATGGAGAAACATCTTGGCGAAGTCTTCACCGGAGTTATTTCAGGTGTCGCTGATTTTGGGTTCTGGGTACAGATCCCGGAAAACGGCGCGGAAGGACTAATCAAACTCCGTGATCTGATGGATGATTCTTACCAGTATGATGCTAAGAATCATGCAGTAATTGGTACAAGAACCGGAAATCAATACCAGCTGGGTCAGGAAGTAAAAATTAAAGTTATGAAAGCCAATCTAATTCAAAAACAGTTGGATTTCAAAATTGTGGAATAATGTCTCCGCATTACAGAGTTTTCTCTCCTATTTAGTAAAAGTGTTTGGATTTATTCTGAACACTTTTCTGTTTTTTACGATCCTTATGTACATACACTGTTTTTATAAACTTTATACAGCTCCTGTCACTCTGCGGAGTTTTATATCGAATTTTGAAATTGAAAGTCAGTAAACAGGTCTTTTTTTTAATTTTATTACCTTTACTTCTTAATTGTTTCTTGCTGGTCAATTATGTTTTGTCTAAACGGCCACAAAAGGAAACCTATCGGTATGCCTACGGAATTACTGATGTTCAGGGAAGTACGGGCAGATATTCCACGCAGAAGGGCAGCTCAACTACCATTAATCTGGAACGTGGGATTTATAAAGAATTCTACCTGCCGCGAATGTTTTTTGATTATTAAAAAATGAAAGATAAAAGACTGATAACACACGATATAGAAGACGGATTATTTGGTTTTCGCGTGGTGAAGGGGTATGAATTCTCTGAGGATAAAACGAATTATATATTTCAGTATTAAAATATGTTTGAACTTATAATTTCGGCAATTGGTTTGGGAATTATGCTCAGCCTCGTGTTCATAGGACCCATTTTCTTTCTTCTGATTGAAACCAGTTTTTCGCGTGGACCAAAACATGCATTGGCGCTTGATCTAGGTGTAATATTTGCCGACATCCTTTGTATTACTGCAGCATTTTTTGCAAGTGCAGATTTAATACAGCTCATTGATAAACATCCGGGTTTTTACCGTATAACGTCTTTTATCATTTTAATTTATGCGGTTTATATGGTGGTTTCTAAAACAAGGATGCACCTTGCCGGCGAGGAAAAAATGATTGGGCAGAACTATTTTAAGACTTTTCTCAACGGATTTTTCTTTAATATTCTAAATATAGGTGTTGTACTGTTCTGGCTTGTAACTGTAATTTCTGTAAGAAATGCCTACCCCAAACTCGACGAATTTCTACTGTACATGGCACTGGTCGTGGGTACTTATTTAGCGATCGACTTTTTCAAAATCTATCTCGCAAAGCAGTTTCATTATAAACTCACCGAAAGACTTGCCAATCAGATCCGCAAAGGCGTTGGTTTTATTCTCGTGGGATTCAGTATTTTTATATTTCTGCAGAGTTTCAAGAAATTCAACCAGTTCGACAGGCAATTGGAAGAGGCAGAAAAAACCGAGCAAAAACTAAGACCTTAATGAATACACCAATTTTTCCAGCATCCTTAAATAAAGGCGATAAAATTGCGGTGATCTCTCCCGCCGGTTCTGTCGAAGAATCGCAACTTCAAAACGGTTTAAATCTTATTCGGGCCAAAGGTTACGAGCCAGTTCTGGGCAAAAATCTTTACACGAAATTTTCAAAGGGTTACAATTACGCCGGTACCGAAAAAGAAAGAATTTCTGACATGAACTGGGCGCTAAACGATCCTGAAATTTCTGCCGTCTGGGCTTCCAGAGGAGGTTACGGCTGTCAGCATTTACTGGGTCATTTAAAACTTTCAGAATTTAAAAAGAGGCCGAAATGGTATATCGGATATTCTGACAATACAGTGATTCAAAGCTATTTACTGAAGAATAATTTTGCCTCAATTCATGGCCAAACGATTAAAACATCAGGTTTTGGAGTGACTCCTGAAGGTTATGATCTTACTTTTGATATTCTGAAAGGAAAATTTCCAAAATATTCCATACAAAATAATCCTTTCAACAAATCCGGAACCGTAGAAGGTGAATTGGTTGGCGGTAATTTAGCCTTGATTTATGCACTTTTAGCAACAAAATATTCCTTTGATTTCAAAGATAAAATCCTTTTCATTGAGGATATCGGGGAAAAATTTTATGCATTGGACCGAATGATCATGTCACTGGAACTTGCCGGAGTTTTCAGGAAAATTAAAGGACTGATCGTAGGCGGAATGACTTTAATGGAGGACGAAAAGGAAAATATGAACTACGAAGAAAGTTTTGATGAATTTTCTTATCAGCTCATCGCAGAACGCATTTCCAAATATGATTTTCCGGTTATTTTTGGATTCCCGAACGGTCATATATACGATAACAGACCACTGATTATTGGAGCAAAAATTTCAATGACAGTCGGTAAAAAGGTTGAAGTAAAATTCTAATGCGATGGCAGAGCACAACGATTTCGGGCAACTTGCTGAAGATCTTGCAGCTGAATTTCTAGCTAAAAAGAACTATAAAATTCTTGCCAGAAACTTTCGTTATCAAAAAGCAGAAATCGATATCGTTGCAGAATTTGAAGGGATCATTGTTGTTACGGAAGTGAAGGCAAGAAGTTACAATACGCTTATCGAGCCTCAGGAAGCCGTTACCAAAAAGAAAATAAAATCCATCGTAATGTGTTCTGATTTTTTCATGAACAAACGAAAAATCGATAAAGAAGTAAGGTTTGATATCATCACCGTTCTTCCCGATGAACAGGGAGTTCTACAGCTCAACCATATCGAAGATGCGTTCCAGAGTTTCGATGCGAATTAAATTGATCTGATAAATACTCATATTAAAATGAAAACAGCACTCATCACCGGAGCCACTTCCGGAATCGGTAAAGCCACCGCGCAATTGCTTGCTGCAAAAGGATTCAGATTGATCCTTTGCGGCAGAAGGTCCGAAGTTTTGGAGCAGATTAAAACTGAACTAACGGCCAACACTGAAATTTACACCTTAAACTTCGACCAAAGATATCTTACTGAAGTAGAAAACGCATTCACTTTCCTACCAGATTCCGGGAAAAATATCGATGTTCTGATTAATAATGCTGGAAATGCACATGGTCTGGAGCCACTTTCAGACGGAAATACAGAAGATTGGGATGCAATGATCGACGGAAATGTGAAAGGATTGCTGTACGTTTCAAAATGCGTAATACCCGGGATGAAGGAAAGAAAATCCGGTCATATTGTAAATATTTCCAGCGTTGCGGCGAGACAGACTTACGTCAACGGCGTGGTGTATTGTGCATCGAAAAAAGCAGTGGATGTTATTTCCGACGGAATGCGACTCGAACTTACTGAATATGGAATTAAAGTCACCAATATTCAGCCCGGCCTGGTAGAAACTGATTTCTCGAAAGTCCGTTTTAAGGGCGATGAAGAACGAGCGACTACCGTTTATCAGGGTTATAAAGCCTTACAGCCGGAAGATATTGCAGATGCCATCTCCTACTGCATCACCGCTCCGCAGCATGTTGCGATTTCAGATTTAACGATTTATCCGAGCGCCCAGAGCGAACCAAGAACCGTTTATAAGAATCTCTAAAAAATAAATCCTCGGAAGATTGGTTTTTGATTATTAAATTTGCCGAATGAAAATCCTCCATATCGAAACTTCCTCCAAAAACTGTTCTGTTTCCATTTCTGATGGCGAAAAATTGCTTTGTGTTTGCGAAGAAGTTTCAGAAAATTATAAACAGTCCGAAAGTCTTCACACTTTTGTTGAATGGGCTTTGGAAGGCGCCGAAATTACTTTGAAAGATCTGGACGCAGTTTCGTTAGGAATGGGTCCTGGCTCTTATACAGGTCTTAGAATTGGCGCTTCTTCAGCAAAGGGATTCTGCTATGGTTTGAAAATTCCGCTTATTGCAGTAAATTCTATGGAAACAATGATTGAGCCGTTTTTAGATCAGAATTTCGACTATATCATTCCAGTGCTCGACGCAAGACGAATGGAGGTTTATACCGCGGTCTTTGATGGAGATTCGGGCAAGATGCTGGCCGAAACCGAAGCAAAAATTTTAGATGAGACTTCTTTTCAGGAATTCAAGGATAAAAAAGTGATTTTTGTAGGTGACGGCGCTTCAAAAGCAAAAGAAATTCTTCAGCTTCCCGAAGCAGAATTTAACGAAAACATTTACCCTTCTGCTAAATATTTAGTTAAAAAAGCGACCGATAAGTTCAATAACAGTCAGTTTGAAGATGTCGCCTATTTCGAACCTTTTTACCTGAAAGAATTTCAGGGCGTAAAGAAAAAGAAAGCAGAATAAACTCGACAGTAACTAAGAAAAAAGCGAAGATTAATCTTCGCTTTAAATTTTTATTTCCATCTGCGCAGGACTTTCAACCTGCTGTGTATCCTGTGTGCGGCGTGGCCTCAACGGAGCCGGCTCGTTCATTTTTCCGGGAACAGGTGGCGCATCCATATCTGTTGGTGGCACTGGGGTAGAAACTGGTTTCTCCATTTTGTTTCCGGATTCATCTGTAATTTCTATTTCAAGTTCGCTTTTGAGATACTTCAGCATTTCTTCAGCTTTTTCACCTTCCGGTGTTCTTGCATAATTTAAGGCAATCTGTTCCAGCTGGAGGATCATAATCTCTTTACCGGCGGTCTTACCGGTATTGAATGCATTAAGGAGCGCAAATTTCGGTACCAGTGCATCTTTGGGATATTTTTCTAAAGAGGACTGTATGAGTGTTTTGCTTTCTTCATATTTCTCAGTTGAATAAAGGTCAAAAGCCTGTGCATAAGCTTTCTCGACTTCCTCTGAAGATTTAGAAAAAGAATTGTTTTTAGGATTCTTTACAAATTCTGCGTAGGACGTATAAGGAAAATCCGTTAGAATCATCTGTTTAGCGCGTTCCGCAGCGGATGGATTTTTCTCGTAATTAAAGGCGAAAATATTGTAAAGTGCCAGAAGTTTTGTTTCTTCTTCCGGATTGGCATCCACCAAATCATAAAGCGTTTTCGTAGCCAGAGGGGTATCAGAGAAATACGATTCGTACATCCTTCCCAAACCTAAACTCGCGGTATCTCTCGCTTTTTTCAGCGCTAAGATATCTTCTGAAGCCGTTGGTATTTTTTCAATATAGAAAGCAGGTTCAAGTCTTCTAGGGTCGGGAGCAGACGCAATTCCCATCGCTTCATTTTTTAAATCCTCAATGGAGCTCCCCCTTGCGGAAGTCCGCCAGTTATCGCTGAGCGCGCGGTTTCCCCACAATTGTTTAAAAGACGATTCTCCTTTCGCTACTGTGCTTTGGTTCGCGAAGTAGAAGCCACCTTTGCTACCGCCAAAATCCTGGAAACCGCCGGTATTTCCTGCAAACACAGAATTAGCATCGTAATCTCCGGTATCAAATCCTTTGGAGCGTTCTGCTTTTTTCCTTTCCAGTTCTTCCTTGGCTTCTTTGGCTTTTATCCCGTCAATGTATTTGTTGAAATAGGCGATTTTTTCAGCTTCGGGCATTCTGGTGAGCGCAAGGATACTGTCGTTTTTTCTGATCAGATAGTAATTTGCGGAAACCTGTTTAATGTTGCTTGATTTTTCTGTCAGGAGTATTTTCGAAGGTTCATAAGTCATTACTGTAAGCGCGGAATCGTAATAAGCTCCTGCAGACAGATAGTCGCTCTCTTCGAAAAAACCTTTTCCGATCTCGTAATAATTAAGTCCGCGAATCTGCGGATCAGACATTTTTTCCGTCAGTGACTTCGCAAAAAACGCTTTTGCTTCATCTTTCTTACCGGCTTTATTTGCCATGAGACCCAATGCATAGTAGAATTCGTTTTTTCTGGAACCATAAGTACCTTTTTTGCTTATTTTCTCCAAATACTCCTTTGCCCCTTCATAATCATCATCTTTTCCATTAAAGGTTTTGGCGATTTCAATTTGAGATTTAACTTCAAATTCAAAACTATTGGCATTTTTATATGCAGTAACAAAACTTTCCCGAGCTTCTTCATTCCTTTCGAGATTTGCTAAAATCTGCCCTCTTAGAAAAGCAATTCTGCTGCGCATTTTGCGATTTTTATTCACTGCGTATGCATTTTCCAACTCGTCTACTGCGGCTTCTTTTTTTCCGGCTTGAAGCAGCATTTCTGAGTAATAAACGCTCAGCAGTTTTTTATAATCTTTTTTAAGTTTTGAATCTTTTGATAAATCGGCAAAAACCTCTTCAGCTTTGTAGAAGTCGCCCATTTTGGAATAAGCCTGCCCCTGATAAATGCGTGCAAGCGGGATTCTTTTGTCATTACGCATATTTGCGAACACATTATTTAATCCGTCCAGAGCTTCCAATGGTTTATTTCGGTAAATTCTGGATTGTGCTAAAAGTATATTTGCATCAAAGATCTTCTTGTTCTTCTCTTCCCCACCCTTCATTACGGAATACTTTGACATGGCCTTAAGTGCTTTAGCTTCAGAGATTTCTAAGATTGAAGCTCCGCTCTTAATTCCCGGATTAGAAGAATTCTGAAAATTACTCCGGCCACCCGGAACGCCCGGACCTTCGGAATTCATACTTCCCGGCGGCACCGGATCTTCACCAAACATACCACCCGGCTGTAAATCGGTACCCAAAGGCTGTTCTTCGTAAGTCAGAAGCTGAATGTAAGGCGCATAAAAATTATCTACATGAGCCTGATCGCGGTTTTTAAATTCGGTCTCAAGCGCATCTTTACTGTTGAAAAGCGTATTGTAGTAAGAGAAAAATCCTTTCATAAAGGTGGAATCATCGGTTTTTTTCCGTGAAGAGCACGAATTAAAAACCACGATTGCTGAAAGGAAAAGTATAGTTTTTTTCATTATTTCATAATAACTTTCAAATTAGCATTTTATTATGAAAAATGCCTCTTTATTTCTGTAAAAATAATGAATTTTTATAATTGTTAGCAGCTTACCGGAAATCTTTTAGGATCCTGTAAAGCAAATGAGTGGGCAAACCCATTACCGTGTAATAGCTGCCGGCTATACGGTTGATTTTTGCCATGCCGAACCATTCCTGAACGCCGTAACTGCCTGCTTTGTCGAAAGGTTTATATTGGTCAATGTAAAAATCGATTTCATCATCGGTCAATTGATCAATTTCAACATGAGTAACATCGGTTTTAGAAATGCTTTTTTCTGAATTTCTAATTGTAATTCCTGTAAAGACTTCATGGGTTCGTCCTGAAAGTTTTCTAAGCATTTTCTTGGCATGAAGAGCATCCTGGGGTTTTCCCAACACTTCGTTTTCTATTGCTACAATCGTGTCTGCAGTTATTAAAACTTCGTCTTCTTTTAAACCGCGGAAAGCGTTTGATTTAAGATCAGAAAGATATTCTGCGATTTTTTCAACTTCTAAATCCTGTGGATATATTTCATCGCAATCCACAGAAACCATTTCAAAATCGAAACCTAGACTGCTTAAAAGTTCTTTTCTTCTGGGCGAATTGGATGCTAATAATAATTTCATTGTAATTTTTTAGATGATGGGAATTAAACGCTTTTGGTGTTATCTTCAATCCAGTTTCCCTGCACTTTCATAACCTGTTCAATTACATCGCGGACAGCCCCTTTCCCTCCTTCAATAGTTGATATATATTCTGAAATCTCTTTCACTTCCGGAACTGCATTTTTTGGACATGTTGAGATTCCCGATGCCTTCATGATTTTCATGTCGGGTAAATCATCGCCCATCGTCAGAATTTCGTCGTTTTGCAGGTTATACTTTAATCGGAATTCTTCATATTTCTCCAATTTGTCTGAAACCTTTGCGTAATATTCTTTAATCCCAAGATAAAGGATGCGGTTCCGAACCGCCGGATCGTCCCCGCCGGTAATCACACAAATCTTATAGTTATTTTTTACAGCTTTTACCACAGCGTAACCGTCTAGAACATTCATTACCCGACACATGCTCTTGTCGGGCATCAGATAAACACTTCCGTCGGTAAAAACCCCGTCAACATCAAAAACGAACGCTTTTATATTTTTAAGTTTCGATTTATAACTCATACATTTTCTTTATAGATTCGTTCATCGTTTTATAAATTTTCATGTGTTCCGCGTCCGTGATTAATGCTTCATGAAGTTCTAAAACCCTTCCGTCATTTCTCACCGCCGGTCCGGTTTGGGCAGATTTGGGATCAATTTCATGAATTTTCTGGACGGTTTCATCAATTAATGGCAAAAAATAACTGAAGGGAATGTCTTGAGCATCAGAAATTTCCTTGGCTCTTGAAAAAAGATGATTCACAAAATTGCAGGCAAAAACTGCAGTCAGGTGAATGTATTTTCTTTTTTCATAATCAGAAATCATTACGTTTTCCGAAATTTTCAACGCCAGATTTTTCAGGATTTCCAGATCGTCTTCGTTTTCCGCTTCAACAAAAAAAGGAATTTCGGCATAATTGAGGTTTTTTGATTTCGAAAAGGTTTGCAGAGGATAAAAACTGGCTTTTCGGTAATTTCCCTGCAGGATTTCCTTTGGCAGCGAACCGGAGGTATGTGCTACGAGACAGTTTTCTTTTGAAATTTTCTTCGAGATATTGGTTACCGAGTCATCACTTACAGAGATCAGGTATAAATCAGCATCGGGAACTTCTTCGGTAGAATACGGAATACTGAATTTTTCTGAAATCTCTTTCAGCGCAATTTCATTCCGGCCGAAAATTTGTGATACAGCGATGTTTTTTTCCTTGAAAGCCTTTGCCAGATGAAAAGCTACATTCCCCGAACCCAGAATTACAATCTTCATGAAAATAAATATGAACAAATATAATTATTTTGCTTTGGACTGAAAATTGAAATACTTATTTAACTTTTAATTAAATTTACCATCAAAACCCTGAAAGCATCTCAATGAAGATTAAGGAAGAAGAAATTATCCGGCTGATGTCTGGCGAGAAATCCCGTGAAAAAGGAGTCCGCCTGATGATGGATGCTTATCAGAGCAGGTTATATTGGCATATCAGAAGAATTATCGTAGATCACGATCTTTCGCAGGATGTTTTGCAGGAAACTTTTATAAAAGCGTACCAGAATTTTCATCAGTTTAAACAGGACAGCCAGCTTTATACCTGGCTTTACAGAATCGCAACTAACGAATCGCTGCAGCAATTAAACAAACTGAAAAGAATGCAGAAATCGGATGAAGACTCCGAGTATTATCTGCAGAATCTGGTTGCAGACAATGTATCTGCTGAAGCAGAAGAAATTCAGATCTTACTGCAGAAAGCCATTCATTCGCTGCCTGAGAAACAGAAACTGGTATTCAACATGCGGTATTATGAAGATTTACCTTACGAAGAAATCTCGAAAATACTGGACATGTCGGTAGGTACTTTAAAAACCAATTACCATTACGCGAAACAGAAAGTAGAAGACTATATCAAATTAAATTACACAGAATAAATTTTTTCAACAATGAAAAATTTGGATATTGAGAAATTAGAACGTAAAAATATTTACACCGCCCCGGATCATTTTTTTGATGATATTCAGGCCAGAGTTTTGCAGAAAACTCTTCCGAAGAAGCAGGCAAAAGTGATTAAAATGAACTGGGCTTATGCAGCAGCTGCCGCTGTCGCAGTAATTTTCGGAGTTACTTTTTTTGTAACAAAGGATGGTGAAGGTATGAACACAATTAGTAAAGAGCAGGCTTTAACAGCGGTTAACGGCACAGCGACAAACGCTTTGTCAAATAGCGAATCACATACAGAAGCTAGAATTGCTTATCAAACTTTGGAAAATGATTTAACTTCTGTAGCAACAGTTAATCAAAAAGAAGACAGGGAGCCACTGGCAGTTTCAGGAAAAGCAGGAACAAGCGCAGCAGTTCAGAGTAAAGTAACCGCTCCAAACCCTGAGGTTCAGGTCGACCAGATTCTTGCTAATTTTACTTCAGCAGAATTGGCAGATTTAGGAAAAAATACAGAACAGGATATTTATCTCGATTTGTATTATTAAAAAGGAAACCAACATGAAAAAGATTTTATTTATACTCATCACCGTAATTACTGGCTCGCAGCTAAGTTATGCGCAGGAACAGAAATACGACTGGAAAAAGATGAAACCAGAACAGCGAAAAGAAATCATCCAGAAAATGAGTCCGCAGGAAAAAATGTTGCTTTTAAAACAGTTCCGCGAAAACATGATGGTTTCAGAATTAGATGTTCCGCAAAATGACCAGACCGAGTTCAAAACCCTTTATGCTGAATATCAGGATAAGCAGAACAGCATAAAAAGCAGATTCAAGCCAAGCGAAGATTATGATAACATGAGCGATGAAGAAGCTACGAAACAGCTTAATGAGAGTTTCGATGTTGGCCAGCAACTTTTAGATAACAGAAAAGTATACGCACAAAAATTCCTTAAGGTTCTAAAACCACAGCAGGTTTTGCAGATGTACCAGACGGAAGGAAAAATGCGAAGTAAGATATTAGACAAAAAACAAGACGGGCGATCCAACAGCCCGCAGAGCAGGCGACCATAATAGTTTATTTTTTTAATGTTTGAGCGACCTCTACAAATTATTTTGCAGAGGTCGTTCTTTTTTTTGGCGATCCCCTCGCCACCGCAAAATCCAATCCTCGGGTCGGGCTATACGCTGCAACTCCTCACGCTCTGACAATCCCATAGCAGTTGCGGGGTTTACGCTGCTATCGCTATCGCGTACACACCTTCGAAATTGTAAGAAAATTCCGGTAAAAAAACACTAAATTTGCCAACTATCTAGAATATTCAATGAAAAACATAAGAAACTTCTGCATTATTGCACATATCGACCACGGAAAATCAACGCTTGCAGACCGGTTGTTGGAATATACCAATACCGTTACTCAACGTGAACTGCAGTCGCAGACCCTGGATGATATGGATCTGGAAAAAGAACGCGGTATTACCATTAAATCCCACGCCATCCAGATGGACTATGAACTGAACGGCGAAAAATTTGTTCTCAACCTTATCGATACACCGGGACACGTAGATTTTTCCTACGAAGTTTCCCGTTCGATCGCTGCCTGCGAAGGAGCGCTTCTTATTGTAGATGCTGCGCAAAGCATTCAGGCACAGACGATAAGTAATTTATATTTAGCTTTAGAGAATGATTTAACCATCATTCCGATTCTTAATAAAATCGATTTACCTTCCGCAAATCCCGAAGAAGTTACTGATGAGATCATGAACCTGATCGGTTGCGAGTACGAAGATGTTTTACGCGTTTCGGGGAAAACCGGTGAAGGCGTTCACGAACTTTTAGAGCAGATTGTAAAAAGAATTCCGGCTCCTGTTGGAGATCCTGATGCACCTTTACAGGCTTTGGTTTTCGATTCTGTTTATAATCCTTTCCGCGGAATTGAAGCGTATTTTAAAGTTGTCAATGGCAGCATTAAAAAAGGGCAACGAATTAAATTCATGGCGACGGGAAAAATGTACGAGGCTGATGAAGTAGGAACTTTAAAACTGAAACAGGCGCCCAAAAAAGAAATTCTAACTGGCGATGTAGGTTATATTATTTCAGGAATTAAAGATGCAAGAGAAGTAAAAGTTGGAGATACCATCACCACTTTTGAAAACGGTGCAGCCGCTGCGATCGAAGGTTTTGAAGAAGTGAAGCCAATGGTTTTTGCCGGAATTTATCCTATCGAAGCAGAAGATTTTGAAGAACTTAGATTCTCACTAGAAAAACTGAGGCTTAATGATGCATCTTTGGTTTTCGAACCGGAAAGTTCCGCCGCCCTAGGTTTCGGTTTCCGTTGCGGATTCCTCGGAATGCTTCACATGGAAATTGTTCAGGAAAGACTCGACAGAGAGTTCAATATGGACGTAATTACGACAGTTCCCAACGTTTCCTATCACGGTTATACCAAGAAAGATCCTGAAAAAATGATCCTCATCAATAACCCGTCAGAAATGACAGATCCGATGATGCTGGATCGCGTTGAGGAGCCTTTTATAAAAGCTTCAATCATTACCAAATCCGATTTTGTGGGCGCGGTAATGACTTTATGTATTGAGAAACGCGGTGAAATCGTGAACCAGAGTTATTTAACTTCCGAAAGGGTAGAACTCGTTTTCAATATGCCTTTGGCAGAAGTGGTTTTCGATTTTTATGACCGTCTGAAATCCATTTCCAAAGGTTATGCATCTTTCGATTATCATCCGATCGGTTTCCGTGCTTCCAAACTGGTGAAGATGGATATCCTGATCAACGGCGATATGGTAGATGCGCTTTCTTCGTTAATTCACGATTCCAACGCTTATTATATCGGTAAAAGAATGTGTGAAAAACTCCGGGAACTGATTCCGAGACAACAGTTTGATATTGCTGTTCAGGCGGCTTTAGGCGCTAAGGTTATTGCGAGAGAAACCATCAAAGCGTTAAGAAAAGACGTTACCGCAAAATGTTACGGAGGAGATATTTCCAGAAAACGTAAACTTCTTGAAAAGCAGAAAGAAGGAAAGAAAAAGATGAAACAGATCGGTAGAGTTGAAGTTCCGCAATCTGCATTTATGGCGGTGCTGAAACTGAATGATTAAAAGAAAATAACCTTTGGACAGGCTTCTCAGCTATCCAAAGGTTTTTTTAATTTTAATTTGAGACAGTGCTTACAGCTGTTTCGGACGCAGCAGATGCAGCAGTACCGGTAGCAGCAGGAGCATTCATCTCGTCTTTCTTAACTTTTTTAGCAGCAACAGAATCCTTGTTAAAATCTACAAAATAAGAGTTGTCTGTATAATTCATCACTGACCCGGTTGCTACGTCGATCCCAATACCAATAATTCCTCCAAGAAGAACGTTAAGGATGGTAGTACCATTGAAATTTCGGTTAAGGTTAACATTTTTTGTAGGATAATTTTCAAGTTTATATTCTACATTTACGTTTGAGAGGGATTTATTGAAAGTAGCTATACACGGAGTTGTGCATTTTTCCTGACCTTTGTGCAATACTTTTGCCCCGGAAGGCTCCGAAGCAAATGCAATTTTGGTATTTGTCCCTGTTAAAATGGTAGCACATGAAACGAAACTTAGTCCACATACTGCTAATAAGGCGATTTTCTTCATATAATTTAATTATGGGGTTAGGGTACTAAAGTATTAAAATTTTAACAATATTTAAGAAAATAAATATGAAATTTAAAAAGTTTCTCTGCAGTTTTTTTATTGGTGTAAGTTTTTTAGTCAACACGCTTTCTGCGCAGAATAAATTTTTCACACCTTATGAAAAAGGAAACGGCAACCAAACCGTTACCTATAAGGAAATGGTGAGCTTCTATAACGACCTCGAACAGAATTTTGAAGATATTTCCATTGAGAATTTCGGCACAGATGATAACGGAGAACCGATTAAAGTCGTCGTTTTTAATCCGTCAAAAAACAAAAACAATCCTGTTATCCTGATCAATAACGGAATTCATCCAGGCGAACCCGACGGAATTGACGCCACAATGATGTTGATGCGTGATCTGGCTACCGGAAAAGTATCAGCGAAAAATTTAAAGATTGCAGTCATCCAGGCCTATAATATCTCGGGAATGCTGCGAAGAGGAAAGTTCAGCCGGGCCAACCAAAACGGTCCGGAAGAATACGGTTTCCGCGGTAATGCAAGAAACTACGATTTAAACAGAGACTTTATTAAAAATGATTCTGAAAATGCGAAAGCGTTCCAGCAGATTTTCCAGCATTTTAAGCCAATATATTTCATTGATAATCATGTAAGTAACGGTGCAGATTACCAATATCTTTTCACTTATATCTCAACCAATAAACAGCGTTTGGGCACTAACTTGGGAAATTATTTTAACGATAAGATGCAACCGGAAATCCTGCAGAATATTGAGAAGAAAGGAGTTCTTACCACTCCTTATGTCAATATTCACGGTGATTCGCCTGATGAGGGTTTTCCTGCGTTTATGGACTCCCCACGTTATGCAACCGGCTATACCACGCTTTTCAACACGATGGGAACTGTGGCGGAAACGCACATGTTGAAGCCCTATAACGAAAGAGTTCGTGCTACTTACGAGTATATGTTGAGCTCGATTAATTACGCCCAGAAGAACGCAAAAGAAATCCAGAAGAAAATGGCGGATGGTTTAGCGGAATATCAACCCGGAATGACATACGCCCTGCAGTGGAAATTGGATGAAACCAAATATCAGCTTATCGATTTCAAAGGATATGAAGCCGGAAAGAAAACGAGCGGAGTTTCCGGAAAAGCGCGTTTGTATTATGACAGAACCAAACCTTTCACCCGAAAAGTAAAATTCTTTAATGAATATAAAGCGACGAAATCGGTAATAATTCCGAGATATTATGTCATTCCGAAATCCGAAAATAAGGTTATTGAATACCTGACAAGAAATAGAATTGCCATGAAGGAAATTGAGCAGGATTCGACGATCAGTGTTGAGCTTTACCGCATTGCCGACTACAAAACCGTTAAAAATCCGTACGAAGGTCATTACCTGCATTATGAAACCAAAATAAAATCGGAGTTTAAAAACGTAAACGTAAGAAAGGGAGATTTTCTGGTTTCTACGAAACAGGAAGGTGCGAAATATCTGTTAGAAACCCTGGAACCGGAAGCGACAGACTCGTTCTTTAACTGGAATTTCTTTGATGCAATTCTCGGGCAGAAGGAATATTTTTCAGATTATGTTTTTGAAGACACGGCGGCCGAGCTTTTAAAAAACAACCAGGTTTTAAGAACCGCTTTTGAACTTGAAAAAATTTCAAATCCAGAATTTGCAAAAGATGGAAATGCACAGCTGGAGTGGATTTATCGGAATTCCGAGTATTATGAAGGATCTGTTGGATTATATCCAATTTTCCGCATTAAGTAAATAGAAAGGCAAACTTTTTTTAGTTTGCCTTTTTTAGTATTATATTTATTTTGGAAGTCCTTTTTTCAGTGCGTAATTTGCTCTTTCTACAGCTTTTTTTTCTTTCCAGTCCATGTATCTTTTCTTGAATCTTCCTTTCATAAAGTTGTCGAAGTTTCTTTGAACCGTTAAATTCCAAAGCGAATGTGCTTTCACTGCCCAAGACTTATCCCACGCTCTGAGTGAGATGGAAAAACTTCCGTCCAGATATTTCATCCAATGCCACCAGCCTGTAGGCATGAACAGCGTGTCACCATGTTCCAGAAAACACTCAATTCCCTCGACACCGTTTAATGCAGGGAATTTTTCAAAATCGGGATTTGCAATATCGTAATCTTCCAGCGCATAGGTGGCGTAAGGAATTTGGTAAAGCCTGTCTTTCCATTTATAATCGAATAAAAGAACATGTTTTCTACCGTTAAAATGGGTATGGAAAATATGCGCCATATCAATATCATAATGAAGGAATGTTACTGATCCTTTTCCGCCGAAAAACATATTGGGATACTTATCGAGAAAACCGCCCATCAATTCTTTAGGGGAGAGATAATCTGCTAAAAGTTTAGGCGCAGATTTAATGGGATCAAAGAGAAAAATCCGCAGATCGGTAGGCTCCCTTTGTATAAGATCGATATATTCACCGAATTTCATTTTCGCAGCGGAAGCATTAATGGGCGCAGACGGATCAGCTTTGGAAGAATCATACAGCGGAACTTCAACATCGCCAACGGTTTCCTTCATATACTCCATGGTCCATTTCTGGTAGGCGGGCCAGTTTTTGGCCATATTGCGGATGACTACCGGCTTGCGCGGAAGCAAATATTTTTTTCGGAAATCTTCCTGAGAAATGTCTTCTACAACATCTATAGGCGTTAAATGTAATCCCATATAAGGCGTATTTTAGTGAGCAAAATTAGGTAAAAAGAAGTCTAAATATGAAAATAGTGCGATATTTTATTCAATACATGTAACCGCTTATTGGCTGATCCATACCTGACAGTTTCTAAATTTGTAACAAAAACTGTGAAAGGAATACTAATTTTAAAAAACTTTCATGAAATTTTACGCTTCCCTTTTTCTCATTTTTATATTTTCAGCAGTCGCTTTTGGCCAGACAACCGTTTCAGGAAAAATTACTGATTCCGACGGACAGCCGGTTCCCAGTGCCAGTGTAACCATTGAAGAGCAGGGAAAAGATGCGATTATGGCTTTCTCGATCTCTAATTCCAAAGGGGAGTATAAAGTAACGTTTACTTCAGCTGACGGAAATGTTGATTTAAAAATCAAGGCCTTTAACCAAAAGCCGCTTTTAAAATCGATTAAAAACGAAAATCAAAACCTGAACTTCAGTATGGAATCAGATGCGACCGAAATTAAAGAGGTAAAACTGAAAACCAAACTCATTACCAAAAAAGGTGACACCATTTCATACGATTTAAAAGCATTCGAAAGCAAGGCCGACAGAACATTAGCAGATGTATTAAAGAAAATTCCCGGAATTGAGGTGAATGGGGACGGCTCAGTTCTTTATCAGGGCGAGCCCATCAATAAATTTTATGTTAATGGTAAAGATTTGATGGAAGGAGGTTACGGTACTGTAAACAATTCTTTACCTAAAGATGCTGTTCAGAAAGTTGAAGTAATGGAAAACCACCAGCCCGTAAAAATTCTTCAGGATAAAGTTCCGTCTGAGAATGCCGGTTTGAACGTAGTTTTAAAGAAATCGGTGACGATGACCGGGAGGGGAGAGGTAGGCGTAGGAATGGACCCTCTACTCTGGAATGTAAAACTCACGCCGATGTTTTTCGGGCAGAAAAACCAGTGGGTCGTAAACTATAAAGCCAACAATAATGGCGAAAGCGTGGAAAAAGAGGGCAATCTTTTAGGTTTTGGCAACCGTTGGGAAGGCAGAAGAGGTCAGGCAACCCCAAAATCATGGTTACGAGTGGAAACTGCCGATGTACCTGACGTTCCGGAGAAAAGATATTTAATGAATAATGTTCATTTCTTTTCTGCGAACGTTTTAACAACTCCTTTCAAAAGCAAAGACTGGGAACTGAAAGCAAGTGCGAGCTATACCAACAACGCAATTGAAAGAACAGACAGTAAAACCGAAATCTACGAACAGGGCTCATCAATAGTGCCATCAGGTGGGACATATCTGTCAGAATCTGCCAATCATTTCTATACCAATGCCAGCAAAGGGGAATTAATTTTCACTAAGAATGCTAAAAAAGGATTCTTTAAAAACACCACAACCTGGAACGGCTCCTGGAATGATACCAATGCAACAATCAACAACCTTTTGCCGCCAGCAACTGGGACAAATACCCCAATAACCAAGTTCGGTAACCAGTTTTTGGATTCACCTTCGGGGGTTTTCCAGAACTCATTGAGTACAATTTTGCCGTGGAAAGAGAAACTTTTCAACGTGATGAGTTACATCAGTTACCAGAAAGACCGCCAGACTATGGATATTCTACCGGCCAGTTATATAAATGCGAACGGTAATTTTCCGCAAGCCGGGGGTTTTGAAACACTGAGACAAGATGCTGAGTCAGAAACTTTCATGGCAAATCATTCTGCTTCCGTTGGCTTCAGTTATAAAAAATGGACGTTTACACCGGAAGTCGGTTTAAATTTAGGATTTAACAATCTTCAGTCTCTTCTTTCCGGGTCAAACGGAACAGCTTATACCGGATTGGGACAAAGTTTTCAGAATGATACAGACTGGAATGAAATTCAGCCTTATACGCAGGTTGGCATTAATTTCAAGTCAAACAGTTTTAATTTAAGCCTGAATCTTCCGTTTAATTTCTATGATATCACTTACAAGGATAATTTGCGCGGAAACAGTCTTCATACCACAAAATCTGTTCTGGAGCCGAGTTTATTTGCAAGTCTTGATTTTGCTTCTTTCTTTAAAATTTGGGCGTTTGCAAGCCAGAGCAATGATTTTGGGAATTTCGGGTTCCTGTATGAAGGTAAAATGCTTACATCACCTTTAGGACTTACACAAAGGTTTAATTATGAAAGTCCCATGATTATGCCGGAGTACAGAAACAGCAATCTGGGATCGAGATTAGAATACCGAAATCCACTGAATAATTTATTTTTCAATGTTCGTTACAGTTATTCAGTGAACAAAAGAAATCTGATAGAGAGATTTTCGGGCGACGGTTTCAATTCATCATTGACACTTCTTGCTTTAGATAATACTTCCGAAAGTCAAAGTGAAAGTGCAGAAATCGGTAAATATTTCCCGAAATTTAAAACCAATACTTCTGTAAGCTTTTCAAATTCTGATTCTAAATCATTCTCATTTTTTAACCAGCTTCAGGAGTCGAAAATCAGCCGCCAGAATTTGGGAATTAAATTCAACAACACTTACTTTTCGTGGCTAAGCATTGATTATACAGCGACGCTTAACTGGGCGACACAAAAAAACACAAGTCAAAATTCTGAAAATAAAACTTCGGGCTGGAATCACAATCTCGCAGCCTATGTTTATCCTTTCGAGAACCACACGATTGGTTTCTTCTGGGACGAAATTAATACAGAAGCCAGAAACCAGAGTTTTACAAATGCTTTTTACGATATTTCATACCAATACACCTGGGCAAAAAAGAAAATCGATTTCGAGATTAAATGGCTTAACATTGCTAATACTGATGTTTTCGAAAGAATTACTTATGATCCGCAATTCTTGCTGACTTCCGTTAGCTCAATTAGAATCCGCCCGAGCCAGGTGATGTTTACGGTAAAATTCAACTTTAAATAGTGACATATGAAAAGATTAGCCGCTTTGTTTTTATTGGTTGGTTTGATTCTTTCGGCGCAGAATAACCGAGTGATCTATGAATATAAATTTGCACCTGATTCTACCAAAACCGACAGTCTGAAAACTAAATGGATGTATCTCGACATCAGTAAAAAAGGATCGAAATTTTACAGCAAAAGCACTTTTGAAAGCGATTCTATTGTTCAGGAAAGCATAAAGAAACAGTTGGCTTCCGGAACGAGAAATGTTTCAATCTCAAGACAGCGTCAGGTTGGGGAAATTAATTATGAAGTTGAAAAAAATTATCCGGACTATAAAACTTATTTAATTGCCAACATCGGAAACGATGCTTACAAAGTTTTAGAGGACCGCAAAATAAACTGGAAAATTTCGCCCGAAAAAAAACAGCTTGGTGAATTTAAAGTTCAGAAAGCAACCACAGATTTTGCCGGAAGAATGTGGACCGCCTGGTTCACTACAGATGTTCCGATTCAGGACGGACCTTACAAATTTTCGGGTTTGCCGGGTTTAATTGTTGAAATTTATGATCAGACAGGGACCCACAAAATGGAACTTAAAGGGTTAAAGAAGATTCAGGAAACCAAAACAGATGAACTCAACACGCAGGGGAAAGATATTCCCTTCACCAGGAAAAAACCGCTTGAAGTAAACCGCCAGCAGTATGTGCAACAACTGAAACAGTTCGAAAATGATCCCGTACAGGGCATGCGCGAATTACTTTCGCGTCCCAATTCGAAGGTAAAAATCAATATGGGTGGGAAAGAAATTTCGGATCCTGCAGAAATCCTGCGCGCAATGGAGCAGAATGCAAAAGAAGAAATGGCCAGAAACAATAATAAAATTGAAAAGCAGCCATGAAAAAACCGTCCTGTTTTCTGCAGAACGGTTTCCATCAATTTACTTAACGTATTAAAACTTAACTAAAAGTTCTGTTCATCTGCGCTTGGGCCGTAACTTCCGGGAACGGGAATGTCATTTAATCGGTAATAAACGCCCAGTTGCGCCCGGTGATGGGTAAGCTGATTCAAAGCGTGGCGGATTGCGCTGTATTTGCTGTAATCTGCCAAAAGCTGATCGCCCATGTACATTGCCCATTTACCGCTAAGGCCGTCTTCCGAAAGTTGATTCATCGCAGTATTACTTAAGGCGTAAAATTCTTCCAGTTTTTCCTTCAGTTCTTCCCCGGAAGTCAATTTTAGAGGTTTGTAATCACCTGCTGCGAAATCGAGTTTTTCTGTGTTCAGGATAGTGTCGGGCCAACCTACAATTTCCACGATATGCGTCGCCAGCGGCATCATTTTCATGCTTTTTTCGTGAGGCGCGTAATCATTTTTACCTTTAGGAAATCGGTCTATAAAACGTTTAGTAGTTTCATATTCCTGCTGGAGCTCATCTTTCAAATTTTGTAACGTTTCCATATTATTTATTTTTTCAGGAATTAAAGTTAAAACGAAATGAAGAAGTTCTGGTCACAAAAAAATATAATTTATTCTTAAAATTCTGTAACAAATTATCAAGACCACGCACTAATTATTAAAATCAGAACATGAAAAAATTTGCAAGCCTGTTTTTACTGACTTTGTTTTTTGCCGCAAATGCGCAGGAAACCGCCAACAGATTCTTCTATGAACTCAACTTCAAACCGAAGAAAGATTCTGCAAGAACTGAAAAAGTAATGATGATTCTCGATATTACAAAAGAGAAATCCATTTACCGGGATTATACAATGGTTGCGCAGGATTCAATTTTGAAAATTCAAGTGGAAGCGATGCAGAAATCCGGTGTTTTCAAGGATTTCTCGAAAATGGTGACTATGCCTAAATTTTCAGAAAAAGTATATAAATTTTATCCGGATATGAAAATCCAATACGTGGAGCGCATTTCAAGCGGTTTTACCCCACTAAATATCGGATATAACGACGATACTAAACTGAACTGGAAAATATCCAACGAGAAGGCAAAAATAGGCAGTTACAATACCCAGAAAGCCACAACCGAATTTGGTGGCAGAACATGGAATGCATGGTTTACCCCAGATATTCCGCTGCAGGACGGACCTTATAAATTTCATGGTTTGCCCGGCCTTATCGTAAAGATTGAAGATGATGGCAAAAATTATTCATGGGAGCTGAAGGGAAATAAAAAGGTGGAGAACTTTAATGAGGTTACTTATCTGGAGAGCATTTCACCCGGCGGAAACGGTGGAAAAGTACAGGAAGTTAGCCGTGAAAAATTCACTAAAACTTTCACAGATTTTAAGAAAGATCCTTTTGCATCCGCAAGACCAATGTTAAGACCCGAAATGCTTTCTCAAAAAATGCCCGGAAGCGATATGACCATAGGAGATATGGTAAAACAGCAGGAAAAAATGCTGAAAGATTTTTACGGAGCAAATAACAATCCGATAGAAATTGCGGTTACCGCAGCTAAGGCCAAAAAGTAGTCATTCATAGCTAAATTATATTTTTGTAAACCTTGGAACATATTTATGTTTCAGGGTTTTTTTATGACTCTTTTCACCCGGAAAGCTTATTTAGATTAAATTTAAATAGCGTATATTTGCGATAAATTTTTAGTGTTGAGAAGAGATAATTCAGACAAATTATGTTGTTTCCCGAAAAACGAGTTAGGGAAAATCGTGGGTTACGAAAATGACGACCTTAAGATGCCTAATAAAATTATTGAAATGGGACTTCTGCCCGAAACAGTCTTTAAAATCCTCTATCAGGCTCCCTTCAGCGGGCCGCTTTACGTAGAGTTCGGTGATGAAAAAAGCAGAATTGCACTTCGTGAAGAAGAAGCACGGTTTATCATCGTGGAAGCTTTAAATTAAATTTCAATCATTTTCTTCAGAAATAAGCCGAATTAGCAATGCAGAACATCTTAAAAAATAAACAAATTCTTCTCGTCGGAAATCCTAACGTAGGTAAATCAACCGTGTTTAACCTGTTATGCAACAAAACGCAGAAAACAGGTAATTATGCCGGTGTTACCGTAGCAAGTCATTCCGGAAACTACGAGTATAAAGGTGAAGAGGTGGAAGTTATCGATTTGCCGGGTTCATACAGCGTTTATCCCACATCAGAAGATGAAGCAATCTTCTCCAAATTTTTAGTTGAGGAGCAGCAAAATTATTCCGGTGTCATTTATATTCTTGAAGCCTTAAGTATAAAAAGGGGTCTACTGCTTTTTCAGCAGATTCAGGATTTGGGTATTCCGGTTTTACTCGTAATCAATCAGATTGACCAGGCAGAAAGAAGAGGAATTAACATTAATGTTGATGAGCTTTCCAAAGAGTTGGGAGTAACCGTTTTGCAGACCAATGCGAAACAGAATCAGGGAATCGAAGAATTGCGGGAGGAGATTTTCAAGAGTAATTTTTCAAGATCAGAGAGCGTTTCTTTTGAAATTCCGCTGGAGCAAAAGGGTCTTGTATTCAAAATTTTATCCGAAACCAAAGAAAGCAATCAGTATAAAGTCTGGACGTTACTCTCATCCGACACGTATCTGGGTAAATTGGAATCTGTAAAGGATCAAATGAATCAGGATGAGATTAAATGCCTTGTTCCCAAGAGATTGCAGACCCAGGAAACGATCAGGCGTTACCAGAATATCGACCGTATAATAACAAAAGTTTTATCGAAAAAGCCGAATTTTAAGGAATTGCTTACGGAGAAATTAGATAAAATTCTGGTGCACCAGTTTTGGGGTTATGTTGTCTTTGCATTTATTCTGCTGATCATTTTTCAGAGTGTGTTTTTCCTCGCAGAATATCCCATGAATTGGATTTCAGATGCATTCTTCTGGATGTCTTCCTTTACTTCGGAACATTTACCGGCAGGTCCGCTTAACTCATTAATTTCTAACGGTATTATTCCGGGAATTGGCGGTATTGCAATGTTTGCACCCCAAATCGGTATTTTGCTTTACTTCTTATATCTGCTCGAAGATTCAGGCTATATGGCAAGGGTGATATTTTTAATGGACCGTTTTCTGAAACCTTTCGGCCTGAACGGGAAAAGTATTGTTCCTTTAGTTTCGGGTACGGCGTGTGCGATCCCTGCAGTAATGTCCACGAGAAATATCGAAAACGTAAAAGAGAGACTGATCACGATTTTGGTTACACCTTTTATGACTTGCTCGGCGAGACTTCCGGTTTACAGTATTATTATTTCCTTAGTAATTCCCGATCATTATTTCCTCGGAATCAGTTATAAAGCGTTGGTGCTGATGGGAATGTATTTTCTTGGATTCTTTGCCGCCTTATTTTCCGCACTTTTACTTAAAACCCTAATAAAAAACAAGTCGAAATCTTTCCTTGTTATGGATTTGCCTTCGTATAAAATGCCGCTTTTCGGGTACGATTTTAAACTAATGCTGAGCAAAGTATGGGAATTTATCACCGGAGCAGGTAAAATTATTTTCTTCTTCAGTATCATTATTTGGGCATTCAGTTATCTCGGACCAAAACAAAATGAGAATGAAATGGTTGCAACCGATGTGAAGTTAGAGCATTCTTATCTTGCCAAGGCCGGTAAATTTATTGAGCCTGCAATTGAGCCATTAGGATATGACTGGAAAATGGGTGTTGGCGTGTTGACAAGTTTTGTGGCCCGTGAAGTTTTTGTAGGAACACTTTCAACACTGTACAGTTTGGATGAAGAAGCTCCTGAAGAACGAATCATCGATAAAATGAGGAATGATACAAAACCCAATGGGGAAAAGGTCTTCAGTTTTGCTACAGGAATTTCTATCCTGATATTTTATGCGTTCGCAATGCAGTGCGCATCTACCTTGGCCGTAGTTTACAGAGAAACAAAATCCTGGAAATGGACGCTGGCTCAGCTTTTTGGAATGTCGGGATTGGCTTATATCGCTTCATTTATAACCTATCAGATGCTTAAATAATGGAAACCGAATTAATTATGCAGTATGTTCTTGTCGCGGTAATTGTATTGTTTGCGGCGTATTCGATTTACAGAATATTAAAAAAAACATTCTCTCCTGGGAAGTTCAAGAAAGGTAAACCCGGCTGTGATTCAAACTGCTGTTCATAATCTGTTCACCACGCGTAGTTATTTTATTCGTAATTTTGCAGCAGTTTAAATCAAACGTTTAAAAATCAATTATTCAATGGCTTTAATTAAAAGTATATCAGGGATCCGCGGCACTATTGGTGGAAAAGTGAACGAAAATCTTACGCCGCTTGATGTGGTGAAATTTACTTCCGCATTCGGAACCTGGCTTCAAAATAATAAAAACAAAAAGAATTTAACTCTTGTGGTTGGCCGCGATGCGCGGATTTCCGGCGCGATGGTTAATTCTCTGGTTACAGCAACATTGCAGGGACTGGGAATTCATGTGGTGGATTTAGGACTCTCTACAACGCCAACTGTTGAGGTTATGGTTCCTGAACTGAATGCTGACGGAGGAATCATCTTAACCGCTTCTCACAACCCAAAACAGTGGAACGCTTTAAAACTTTTGAATGAAAAAGGAGAATTCATCACTGGAGAAAACGGTGCGGAAGTTTTAGCGTTAGCGGAATCCGAAAATTTCAATTTTGCTGCAGTAGACGATTTAGGGAAGTATGAAACACGTGACGACGGTTTTGCAATCCATATTCAGAAAATTCTGGATTTACCGATGGTAAATGCTGAAGCCATTAAAGCAAAGAAATATAAAATTGTAGTTGACGCGGTAAATTCCACTGGCGGAATTGCAATCCCGGAACTTTTGGAGCATTTAGGCTGCGAAGTGATTAAACTGTATTGCGAACCCAACGGACATTTTCCGCACAATCCCGAACCGTTGAAGGAGCATTTGGGAGATATCTGCGAACACGTGAAAAAAGAAAAAGCAGATCTCGGAATCGTTGTAGATCCGGATGTTGACCGCCTGGCGCTGGTTGATGAAAATGGTGAACTTTTCGGCGAAGAATATACCTTAGTTGCTGTGGCTGATTATCTCCTGAAAAATAAAAAAGGAGTAGCAGTCTCAAATCTTTCTTCAAGCCGGGCTTTGCGGGATGTTGCTTTGAAACACGATTCTGAATACTTCGCAAGTGCAGTGGGAGAGGTGAATGTAGTCACTTTAATGAAGGACAGAAACGCCGTGATTGGTGGCGAAGGAAACGGTGGAATTATTTATCCGGATCTTCACTATGGAAGAGATTCTCTGGTAGGCGTAGCGTTATTTTTAACACATCTTGCCAATAAAAACAAAACAGTTTCCGAGTTGAGAGCAACGTATCCGTCATATTTCATGGGTAAAAAGAAAATTGAGCTTACACCGGATATCGATGTAGACTCCCTTTTAACTAAAATGGAAAAGGAATATCAAAATGAAGAGGTTTCCACAGTTGACGGTGTAAAGATTGATTTCGAAAAAAATTGGGTACATTTAAGAAAATCCAATACAGAGCCAATTATCAGGATTTATACCGAAGCTTTTTCGCAGGAAGAAGCCGACAGTTTGGGAGATCAAATGATTGCTAAAATAAAAAGCCTGATTTAAGATCACTTTTTATTAATTTTAGGAATACTAATAAAATCGTTTTTCCGAAGTTTGTAAGCAGGCTTCAAATTTTGGAAATAACATTGAGAAAATAAATTGGAAGAATTTTTTGAAAACGAACTCATTAGGAAGTTCGAAGAAATGGTAGAAAATAATGATGAACTCTACTTCGAAACCGAAGAATACGAGGACATCATTATTTACTATCTAGAAATGGGCGACATTTCCTTCGCGGAGATGGCGACCAATTATGCGCTGAAACTTCATCCCAATTCTTTAGAACTGAAAATAAAAAAGTTTGAGGTTTTACTTGAACTCGAAAATTATACACAGGCCAAAGAACTGATGCAGGAACTGCAGGAAGCTTCTATGGAAAGCACCGATTTCCTCGTGTGCTGCGCGAAGTACTATTCGAATCTGGGTAATCCGAGACGGGCAATTACCTTTTGTGAAAGAGCCCTGGAACTGGAAGAAGAGGAGAATTTCCTCCACAATTTCATAGCTGATGAGTATGTGAATCTGGAAGATCCCTTCAACGCATTGAAACATTA
>JAANMT010000965.1_pt1 | contig 30195 bp, 29 predicted proteins | sample 7279711 | NCBI WGS metagenome assembly JAANMT01 (sample SAMN14094538, study PRJNA606508) | bioreactor metagenome | isolation source: A lab-scale SPAN reactor treating ammonium-rich wastewater day 1 | place: Ireland: Galway | collected 2017-01-16 | reverse complement strand
ACAGCTTCATTTGAAAACATGTTAATTTCCTTAAGTTGTTTTTCATCTAAAAGGTCCTTCTGGATATAAGCCAGAATTCCGTTGTGTTCCTCCGTAAAACTGTCGAAACCGATTTCGATGAGTTCTGCCATCAGGATTTCGTTCCAGGGCTGGAGTGGTGATATATTAAAGTTGAATTCTAAATAATTGTTCATGGTAAATTTTTTGTAAAAATAACTAATTTCTATTGATAAAGGGAACTGCGCCCCGGATTGAACGGCATGTTTGAGCTTTTTTCGGGCGGCGGCTTCGCCGCCGCCCGAAAAAAGCGAGTAGTGAAAGCCGGAAATGTGCGCCCAAATTAATTCCTGTGAAAATGCGCAGGAAATGCGTCTTCAGGTTTCTGGCGGAAGATATTGAGCAAAATCCAGGATTTCAGAAAGCCATAGCCGTAAGAAAACATCTGGATATAAGTTGAGATAACCGCGAATGAAGCGATGCTGATATTTTTGGTTTTATACAGCGCGTGAAAAAATACGAGCACCGTGTATAAGCCGTACATCGCAAGGATAAATCCTTTCTGAAGCAGAAAATATTCGATGAATCCCAAAACATAACCAATAAGAAACAGGGATGGAAACGCAAATGAGATTTTCACGTAATTTGGGTGGCGCAGGTTAAGAATAGGTCTTGCACAACCAAACTGATAAACCTGCCTGGAGAATTTCCCAAAATCGACGCGCCGCTTATGATAAACCCCGATATCATCAAAAAAAGCCGTGGTAAAACCATTCTCCCAAAGTGTCATGGAAAGGTCCGGGTCTTCGCCAATTCGCATTTCTGAAAATCCACCCACAGCCTGGAACGCTGATTTTTTGACGCCCATGTTAAAACTTCGCGGCTGGAATTTGGTGACCGCTTTTTTACTACCTCGGATTCCTCCTGTAGTAAAAACCGAAGTCATAGAATACGAAATCGCTTTCTGCATCAGGTTGAAACCTTTGTGGGCTTTGTCGGCGCCTCCAAAAGCGTCGCAGGGAATGTCTGTAATATTTTTTTTGATATTTTCGATGTAATCCTTCTCTACAATTACGTCGGAATCTACAAAGACAAGCCAGTCGTTCGCAGCACGTCTCGCACCGTAATTTCTTGATAATCCGGGACCGGAATTGTCTTTTCGATAAAACTGGATAATTAAACTCTCCGCAAAAAGTTCGGTAGTTGGTCTTAAATCAATCAAAGAACCATCGTCGACAATAATGACTTCAAAATCTTTTTCGGTTTGATGGGACAAAGAATTAAGAAGCTCGAAAAGTTCGTCTTTGCGGTTGTAAATGGCGATAATGATGGAGATTGTTGTCAATGCGTTGATCCGGTGATTTGTTGATTTGTTGATTTGTTGATTTATCATACAGATCAACACATCAGCATATTAGCAAATTATTTTCCTTCGAGTTTATGAATTTTCTTCGTTCCTTCATACATTTCAAACTGCAGAAAACGGCATTCCAGTTTTCCGTTGAAGAGTTTGATTCTTCGTGAAGGTCTTAAACCAACTTTCTTGGCAGCATCCAAATCCGAAGAAATTAACCACGCCAACGTGTTCGGATAATTTTTCTTGAAAGTATCACCGATTTTTTTGTAGAATTCGTCGTCATGGATTTCAATTCTTTCATCGTAAGGCGGATTGAAAACCATTAAAAGCGGGAATAGTTCTTTCTTAGAATCAAAGAAATCCTGTCTTCTCACGTCGATAACATCCTCCATTTCGGCAGCTTCTACATTGATGTGAGCAGCGTTAAGCATTTGTGAATCGATGTCGTATCCAACAATTTTTCCTGTAAATTCCTTAACACGGTTTATTCTTACTTCTTTTATCTTCTGGAAAAGTTCAGCATCATAATTTTTCCAGTTCTGGAAAGCGAATTTTTTCCTGAAAATCTGCGCAGGCAAATCCATCGCAATCATAGCGGCTTCAATCAGCAAAGTCCCGGAACCGCACATAGGGTCAAGGAAATTGCCTTTACCGTCCCAGCCTGCAAGCTGTAACATTCCGCTGGCCAAAACTTCATTGATTGGAGCTTCGCCCTGTTCTTTTCGGTAACCGCGCTTGAATAAGGGATCGCCGGCAGAATCTAAAGAGATCGTTACCAGTTCGCGGTCGATATGCAGATGGAACTTAATATCCGGATCCTGAGTGTCAACATTGGGGCGTTTTCTGTGCTTGAATTTGAAATAATCGACGATTGCGTCTTTCATTTTCTGCGACATAAACTGGGAATGACGGAAGCGATCGGAATAAACCGTCGCGTCGATTGCGAAAGTTTGGTCCACATCCATATATTCATCCCACGGAAAAGCAAAAAGTTTGTCGTAAAACCGGCTTTCGTCCCAGGCTTTGAAAGTAAGCACCGGAATCATAATTTTAAGCGCAGTTCTGGCGGAGTAATTGATTTTATAAAGAAAACCAAGATCGCCTTCGCAGTTTACCGCGCGGTTTTTGATTTCAACGTCTTTTCCTCCCAGTTTCTTGATTTCCTCTGCCAAAACTTCTTCTAGTCCGAAAAAAGTTTTGATCTGTATCTTTAAATTTTCTGTATCCATATTTATTTGAGCTCTACTTTTACAAGAGTTCATCTTTAAAACTTCAGTCCGAAATTGAAGATACGGACAACGTTTTAAAAAAGAAAACTTTTTGATTTGTAGCTTGCGAACTGCAAATTTAGTTATTTTTGCACAATGGCATGGTTTGAAACATGGTTTAATACCCCTTATTATCATATTCTTTACAAGGATAGAAATTTCGAAGAAGCAGAAAACTTCATCACACTACTAATCAATGATTTGCAAATATCAGAACACTCAAAAATTATTGATTTAGCTTGCGGAAAGGGACGGCATTCTGTATTTCTGAACAAAATGGGATTTGAAGTTTTAGGTTTGGATCTTTCTGAAGAAAGCATTGCGCAGAACAAAGCTTTCGAAAATGATTCCCTGAAATTTAAGGTTCACGATATGCGAAACCCCATTTTTCCGGAAGTGTCGAAAGTGAAAGTTGATGCGGTTTTCAATCTTTTCACAAGTTTCGGATATTTCGAGAGTGACGTTGAAGACAAGAAAATTTTTCAATCTGTAAGTGAGGCACTTAATGCCGACGGTTTTTTTGTTCTGGACTTTCTGAACGAACAGTGGGTGAAAAACACTTTGATCCCGGAGGCAGTAATTACAAAAGCAGACATCGACTTTCATATTTCAAAAAGAATTGAAGACCACCACGTTATTAAAGATATTATTTTTAAAGATCAGGGCGAGGATTTTCATTTTTTCGAGAAGGTTAAACTTCATACATTAGAGGAAATTGGCGCTTATGCGGAAGAATTTGGATTTGAGCGCATAAAAATTTACGGGGATTATAACCTGGGAACTTTCGATTTACAAAAATCGCCCAGATGCATTAATGTATTCCGGAAGATTTAAAACTAACCTCAACCGGTAAAACCATAAAAACCTTATAGATTTATGATCATATTTCTCTTAATACTTAGTGTTCTGGCGGGAGTATTTCTCGGAAAATATTTTGGAGCACAACAGAAATTCGCGAAAAATCTTTTGATTTTAAGTGCAGGTTTTTTAATAACAATCTGTCTGAACGACGTTTTCCCAGAAGTTTATGCAGAAGCAAATCCGAATATCGGAATCTTTGTAATCGCCGGTGTTTTGCTACAAATGCTGCTTGAAAATCTAACGAAAGGGTTTGAACACGGGCACTTTCACCACCACCACGAAGAGAAAAATATTTTACCAGCCGCTCTGATGATCGGGATGTTTATTCATGCTTTTCTGGAAGGAATTCCGCTCGCAAATGAAACCGATGTTTTCAACCCTTATTTAATGGGTATTCTGTTTCACAACCTCCCGATTTCGTTTGTTTTAGGGGCTTTTCTTATTCAGAAACAGAAGTTTACTACAACATCCTGGCTTATCATCGCTTTTTTTGCGATTGCATCACCACTGGGATTAATTACCGGAAATTACTTCAATCCTGATTACAAAGTTTATTTTCTGGCGCTGGTAGGCGGTATATTCCTCCACATTTCGTCGGTAATTATTTTCGAAAGCAATAAGAATCACAATATCGACTGGGGTAAGATTCTGATGGTGATTTGCGGCGTAATTTTAGCGCTGGTGGGACATTTGTTCCATGACCATTAATAAAAAGGCTCCGGATTTCTCCGAAGCCTCCCATCATTATTTCACTTAATTCTGGAATTAAAACTTCCAGCCTAGTGTTATAAAGAAATTATCTTTTTTATTCTCTACATTTGATACAATTGACGCATCAGACTCAACAATATAATTGTTTGAAAAATAACCGGTATTGTTCGACGCTGAGCCCTGTAAAAACGGGGTGCTGTACTCAGAGTTCACATTCTGATATGCTGCGTCGATAAAGAAGGATTTGAAATCGTATCCAACTCCTAAGCCCAACGTATTTCTTTTTCCTAAAATCAAATTGTCGTAAGACGTATTCGACGCAGTGCCGTTATCCGACAAGGTGCTGATAGAAACTGAATCAAAAGGACTGGAAGCAAACCCATAACCGCCTCTTAATCTGAAAGCAGCAATGCGGTATTCCGCGCCAACTTTAACTTCTGAAAGATTTCTGGAGTTATCAGTAAAGAAATTATTCAACTCAGTCTCTGCATTTCCATAAACTTTATATTTTGGTTTAGTAATGCCTAATGAATAATCAACATTAATCGCGAAATTTTTGTTAGCTACATAAGCCGCACTTAAGGTCGCTTTCATTGGCGATGAAAGTTTACGGTCTTCAGTATAAGTTCCGTCAACAGGATTTTCATATTCGCTGTAAACTCTTGCAATACTCCACCAAGTTGGGGTTTCGAGTGACGCTCCTAATCTAAACTGTGGACTTACTTTGCCGATAATTCCTACCGAAGCAGAAAACCCATTTGCAGATTCGGAGAAAGGCGTGTACTGCTTATTGTAAACGTCTGTAATATTTTCATTATTGGTAAACGCGGCAGAATCATACTGGTCCAAAATAGTATTATGGAAGTTTAGTCCTGCTCCAACATAAATTCTGTTATCGTAGTTACCTCCAACTCCAATGCTCATTTTCGAAAGATTCCCATAACGGTTATAAGCGTGTCCTGCAAACTGAAGCTCATCAACAAGCAAATTATCAGCATCTCTAATCTCATAGATAATATTGCTGTTGCCGGGAGTTTCAGAATAATTCTCAATCGACTGATTCGAATAATTTACTCCTACATTTACAAATTTCCAGGGTGTCGAGCCGGTGACAGGAAAAACAGCAATTCCGCCTACATTTCCTAAATCAGTATTATTTACCTTGTAATCAGCAGATTTCCCAGCATATGAAGTGGTATTTTTATTTGCTTCAATCCCTAAAGTCCCCGAAAATTCGCTTGCAATACTTACAGCGATACCCGCAGGATTTGAATTAAGCGTTGAGAAATCTCCACCTAAAGCCCCCATAGATCCGGCCATTGCATTGTATTTCGAAGAGCCATTCAACGATGAGTTAGAGTATACCTCAGCTGTATTTCTAAGAGTCGAAACATCTTGCGCATTCACAAAATATGCGGCAGAAAGTGTTAAAACTATTAAAGAATTTTTAATCATTTTAAATTATAAGTTTTTAAATATATTATCTTCTGAATCCTCCGCCTGATCTGGTTGAACCCGAACTAGAGTTCGATGATCCGCTGTTAAATCCTCCACCGCTGTTACCGCCTGAACGGAAACCCCCGCCGTCATTAGAATTCGTTCTGGTTCTTGGTTCACTGTAATTTGGGGAACTCTGTCTCGGCGTATTTTGTCTTGGCGTGGTCGCTGGTTGCGGAGTAGTTCTGAGTCTTGGCTGCGTACCGTTATTCTGCTGATTGAATCTTGGATTATTCTGTTGATTCTGATTCATTCTTGGATTATCATTTCTGAAACCAGAGTTTGCGTTGGTATTTACACGGTCATTGGAATTTCGTAAAGAATTTCTGAAGGCCCCATCTGCCCCACTTCTTTTGTATGTGAATCCACCATTATAGCTGTTGTAGTTTCCGTAACCGGAACCGTAAGGCGAATAATAACCATAAGGATTATATCCGAAATACGGGTTATAGTATCCGTAATAGGGGCTGTAATGACCATACCAAGGACTGTAGTAACCGTACCAAGGATTATATCCCATACCCCACGGACTATAGTAACCTCCGTATCCCCAATATGATCCGAAACCGAAATTCATTCCCCATCCAAATCCGGAATACATTCCGTACGGATATCCCCAGGTGTCATTATAATAGGTATCAGTTCCCGAATAGCTGCCCCAGTCGGAGTTTTGCTCCTTCCATTGTTCGTTTCGGTTATCTGCATTCAAATATTTGTTCTGATCATCAGTTGCCTGATAATCATAATATTCACCAACCCTGTTACCGCTGTTCATCACGGTTCCTTCAGGTAGTGTATCTCGGTTAGGATCGTAGTAAACACCATCGGTTTCGCTGTACCCACCCATCTGCGAACCGCAGGACATCAAAATTAAACCTCCTGCAACCGCCAAAACCGCTTGTGATTTCAGGATTTGAGGTAAATTTTTATAAGTAATTTTTTTCATGATAAGGTGAAAAGTTTTAATTTGATTTATATTTGCACTTTATACCAAAATTATACCATTAACACGGCTAAATTTTGAGTAAAAATACACTTTTTAGATTAGATAGAAGTATTACACAAAAGTTAAATCAAAGATAAATATAATGGCAAAATTAACTTCAAGAGCCGAAGATTACAGTAAATGGTATAATGAATTGGTCGTAAAAGCGGATCTGGCAGAAAATTCCGGGGTTCGAGGATGTATGGTGATTAAACCTTACGGTTATGCGATCTGGGAAAAAATGCGCGATGAAATGGACCGTAAGTTCAAGGAGACAGGGCATGAAAATGCGTACTTCCCCATCTTTATCCCCAAAAGTTTATTTGAAGCTGAAGAGAAAAATGCCGAGGGTTTTGCCAAAGAATGTGCGGTTGTTACCCACTACCGACTGAAAACCGATCCGAATGATCCGAAAAAACTGATCGTCGATCCTGAAGCTAAACTCGAAGAAGAACTGATTGTTCGTCCTACCTCCGAAGCCATCATCTGGAACACTTACAAAAACTGGATCCAGTCTTACCGCGATCTTCCGATACTAATCAATCAGTGGGCAAATGTTGTGCGTTGGGAAATGAGAACACGCTTATTCCTGAGAACGGCGGAATTCCTTTGGCAGGAAGGCCATACCGCACATGCAACAAAAGAAGAAGCGGTTGAGGAAACTGAAAAGATGCTTCACGTTTATGCAGATTTTGCCGAAAACTTCATGGCAATACCCGTAATTAAGGGAATTAAAACCGAATCCGAAAGATTTGCCGGCGCAGATGAAACCTACTGTATTGAAGCATTGATGCAGGACGGAAAAGCCCTTCAGGCAGGAACGTCACACTTCTTAGGGCAGAATTTCGGAAAAGCTTTCGATGTCAAATTCACCAACAGAGAAGGAAAGATAGAGCACGCATGGGGAACTTCCTGGGGAACTTCTACCCGACTGATGGGTGCATTGATCATGACTCACTCTGATGATTTAGGGTTAGTACTGCCTCCTTCGTTAGCACCAATTCAGGTTGTTATTGTGCCTATTTTTAAAGGCGAGGAACAGCTGCAGCAGATTGACGAAGTTGCTTATGAAATTCAGACTAAACTTAAAGCAAAAGGTATCTCTGTAAAATATGATAACCGGACCGAAAATAAACCGGGCTGGAAATTCGCAGAATACGAACTTAAAGGTGTTCCTGTAAGAATTGCACTAGGTGCCAGAGATCTTGAAAACAAAACTGTGGAAATTGCCAGAAGAGACAATTTAACAAAAGAAACCCAGCCTCTTGAAAATCTCGATACTTATATTGAAAATCTTCTTAAAACAATACAGGAAGATATTTATAAGAAAGCGCTGAATTACCGCGAAGAACATATCACAAAAGTTGAAACTTACGAAGAGTTCAAAAAAGTACTGGAAGAAAAAGGCGGTTTTATTTCTGCTCACTGGGATGGTTCTGCTGAAGAGGAAGAGCAGATCAAAAATGAAACAAAAGCGACTATCCGATGTATTCCGTTAGATAATGAACTGGAAGAAGGCATCTCAATGATTTCCGGAAAAACCTCAACTCAACGTGTTATTTTCGCAAAATCCTATTAACATCGCTTACTGGTTAAATAAATGACATTAAAGTGTTAATTTAAATATAAATTATATAATTTAAGACCTTTTTGGATTAATATTTGCATGGATTTATTAAGTTAAATTTTAAAATAAACTATTATGTCATTAAATGTTATCGATCTTATCAAGGGACAGTTAGGTCCGGCATTAGTTTCTCAGGCTGCCACGCAGTATGGAGAAAGTGAATCAGGAATTTCCAAAGCAATAAGCGGCTTATTGCCTGCGGTTGTTGGTGGAATGGCAAATAATGCTAACCAGTCTACACTATTGGATGCTATTACAGGTGCCAATTCTACCAGTTTGCTTGGCAATCTTTTAGGAGGTTCGTCTAATAATTCTTTAATCGCCACCGTCCTGTCTGCCATCTTTGGAGATAAAATGAATGGATTGATTAATGCTGTTTCTGGATTTTCCGGAGTAAGCAATTCCACATCGGGTTCTCTACTCAATATGGTTACTGGTGCTGCTTTAGGTTCACTAGGTAAGTATTCGGCAGATAATAATCTTGACAGAAACGGTCTTTCTAGTCTGTTAGCTGATCAGAAAGGCATTGTTTCTTCCCTACTTCCTGCAGGACTCTCACTAGCATCCCTCGGCTTAGGAAATTGGAGCGGCGAAACTGCTGTTGAAACTGAAAAGGTAAAGGTAACTTCTTATGACGACCCAAAAGTTGAAGTAAACAGAGGGGGTAATACTCATGTAAATGTTGACCGTACTGATGATAAAGATGCCGGATCCATCTGGAAATGGCTTTTACCATTATTACTATTGGCTCTAGCTGCTTGGTTCCTTTGGAAACAGTGCAACCAGCCGGCTAATCAGACCACAACCATGACAGATTCTACTTCTGTAGTTACAGACTCTGCTGATATGATGCCAATGGATTCTTCAGCGGTTACCGTTACAAAAACAGATGAAGATATTGATCTGAACGGTGTAGCTCTGAAAGGATACAGAGGCGGAATGGAAGATTCAATGATATCTTTCCTGAAGTCCGGTGGATATACAAATGCAGCGGATGATGCAGCACTTAAAGATGCATGGTACACCTTTGACAAAGTAAACTTTAAAATGGGTTCTTCTACAGAGCTAGAAGATGGTTCCCAGGTTCAGTTGGATAATTTGGTGGCGATTCTTAAAGCTTATCCTGATGCTAAGATAAAAGTCGGAGGTTACACAGATAAGGTTGGGGACGAAGCAGCTAACGTAAAGCTATCCACAGCGAGAGCAAATTATATTAAAACTGCTTTGGAAAAAGCGGGCGTAGGTGCTCAGGTGATTGGTGCCGAAGGTTACGGAAGCCAGTTTGCTACTGTTGCAGCTACAGCTTCTAATGACGAACGTGCAGTTGACCGTAAGATGGCAGTAAGATTTGCAAAATAATTAATTAAGATTTGTATGAATCCCGGCAGATAGTCGGGATTTTTTTTTGTTGAAATTTGCGAATTAGATTTATTTACTTAATTTTGTTAGTCTAATCTAACAATGGTGGCAAAATCTAATAGTGGTTGGCAGCGGGAAAAACATTCAAATTCCCTGCCTGAAGTGTTTTCAAGCATCAACATTCCGAAAAACGCGAGTTTTTGGCGCAAACTCTTTGCTTTTGCCGGACCTGGGCTTATGGTGGCCGTAGGGTATATGGATCCTGGAAACTGGGCCACTGATATTGCGGGCGGCGCACAGTTTGGTTATACATTATTGTCTGTTATTCTAATTTCCAATCTGTTTGCAATCATTCTTCAGCATTTATCATTGAAACTGGGAATCGTAGCTGAACGGGACTTAGCACAGGCATGCCGCGACCATTTTAATCCCACCACTAACTTCATCCTGTGGGTTTTCTGCGAGATTGCCATCGCCGCATGTGATTTGGCAGAAGTGATAGGATCTGCAATTGCCCTTAATCTCCTTTTTGGGATACCATTAACGTGGGGAGTGGTTATTACAGTCGTAGATGTATTTCTTATCTTATTTCTTCAGGCCAAAGGTTTCAGATATCTCGAAAGCATCGTGGCAGGGCTGATTTTTGTGATCTTAGGCTGTTTCATTTATGAAATAATTCTCAGCAAACCCGATATATTCCCAATTCTAAGCGGTCTTGTTCCTCAAAAAGAAGTCATTACAAATCCTTCGATGCTTTATATTGCAATAGGAATTCTGGGTGCTACCGTGATGCCGCATAACTTATATTTACACAGCAGCATCATTCAAACCCGGAACTACGAACGGACTAACGAAGGAAAAAAAGAAGCGATTAAGTTCGCCACGATCGACAGTACAGCATCATTATTCTTAGCTTTTTTCATCAATGCCGCAATATTGATCGTTGCTGCAGCTACGTTTCACACCACAGGGAATCAGGATATTGCGGACATTCATGATGCGCACAAAATGCTTGCACCAATTTTAGGAACTACTTTCGCAAGCATCTTTTTTGCAGTTGCACTACTGGCTTCAGGGCAGAATTCAACACTTACCGGGACTCTGGCTGGGCAAATCGTGATGGAAGGATTTCTGAATATTCGTCTGAAACCCTGGTTAAGAAGATTGATTACGCGGTTAATCGCTGTAATTCCGGCACTTATTGTCACCATTCTTTACGGCGAAAAAGGTACTACCGATTTACTCGTATTAAGTCAGGTCATCCTGTCAATGCAGTTGAGTTTTGCGGTCGTTCCTTTGGTTATGTTTACCGGATCTAAATTAAAAATGGGACAATTCGTAAACAAGCCATGGCTGCAGATAACGGTATGGATAATTGCCATTATAATCATCTTGTTGAATTTATACCTCCTCATCGAAACATTTTTTGGGTAATGAAAATAAAATTTTTTGTTTTATTATGGCCTTTTGGATTGGTAAATGCTCAGGAAAGTATTCAAACCGACAGACCTGACCAAACGGAATCAACATCAATTACTCCGAAAGGTCACCTGCAGATTGAAACCGGATTTTTTAATGAAAGGACCGGTAAAGAATCTAAATCATTCTCCCATCCTACCGTTTTGTGGAAATACGGAATTCATGAAAATTTTGAAGCGAGAATTGGCACAGAATTCATGTCGGAAATCGCCTCTTCTGATACAAAGTCTGGCATTCCGCCGCTTACATTTGGTTTTAAGGTTAAACTTGCAGACGAAAAGGTGTTTTTTCCAAAAATTTCTTTTCTAGGTCACCTGACGGCAAACAGACTTGCATCTTCAAATTATAAAACACCGCATCCTGCCCCTTCATTCAGATTTCTTTTTCAGCACACCTTATCGGACCGATTAAGTCTGGGTTACAATCTGGGTGCAGAGTGGAACGGCGAAAACCCAGATATCACCGGAATTTATACGGTTTCAACTTCCTATTCATTTAATGAGCGGTTTGGCGGCTTTGCCGAATTTTATGGATTTATTAATGAATTTCAACCGCCAGATCATCGTTTCGATACCGGCTTTACTTATCTGTTTAGTAATAACTTTCAGGTTGATGCTTCTGCCGGAATTGGAATTTCCCATTTATCACCCCGCTATTTTTTATCCTGTGGCGCTTCGTACCGCTTCAGGCTAAAATAGGAATTCTGCCGAAATGTCTTGAAACCTCATTTGGCAAAATCTTTGCGAAATGATGAGTACTAAAATGTAATATTATGTCGGAAAATCAAGATATACACGATGAGAATGCAAATCTGCAGGAAGAAATCAATCAAAAACCGGAAGCTGATGCCACAGAGAATGTGACAGCAGGTCCTACAACAGAGGAACTTTTGGCAGAAGAAAAAGACCGTTACATCCGTCTTTTTGCAGAATTCGAAAATTATAAGAAAAGAACTGCCAAAGAAAAAATGGAGTTTTTTCAGTATGCGAATCAGGACATGATGATTTCTATGCTTGCAATCCTGGATGATTTCGAAAGAGCACTTAAAGAAATTGCAAAGACAGGAAACGAAACCGATTTACAGGGTGTAGAACTGATTTACCAGAAATTTAAAGGTAAACTTACGGAAAAAGGACTTCAATCAATGGAAGTGAAACCCGGCGATGATTTCAACGTAGATTTTCACGAAGCGATTACCCAGATTCCGGCACCGACTGAAGATTTGAAAGGTAAAATTGTAGATGTTATAGAAACCGGTTATACCCTTCACGACAGAGTAATTCGGTTTACTAAAGTCGTTACAGGAAATTAAAAACATAAATAAAAAAGGTAATTGAAAACAGTCAGTTATCTTTTTATCTTTTATCAATTATACCCAGAAAATGTCAAAAAGAGATTATTACGAAATACTCGAAGTCAGTAAAAATGCTTCGGCAGACGAAATAAAGAAAGCCTACAGAAAAATGGCGCTTAAGTACCACCCCGATAAAAATCCGGGTGATAAAAGCGCGGAGGAAAAATTCAAGGAAGCTGCAGAAGCCTACGAGGTGCTGAGCGACGATAATAAAAAAGCTCGTTACGACCAGTTTGGCCATGCCGGAATGAATGGCGGCGGTGGATTCGGTGGTGGCGGATTCAGCGGCGGAATGAATATGGATGATATCTTCAGCCAGTTTGGTGATATCTTCGGTGGACATTTCGGCGGCGGAGGTGGCGCACAGAGACAGCAGCAGCGCGGCAGCAACCTTAGAGTAAGAATAAAACTCAATCTTGAAGAGATGGTGAACGGAACCCAGAAAACCATTAAAGTCAAAAAGATGAAAATGGCTCCGGGTGCCACATCCAAAACCTGTACAACATGTAATGGAAGCGGTGTGCAGGTGAAAGTAATGAACACCATGTTCGGACAGATGCAAACTCAAACCCATTGTTCTACCTGTCAGGGAATCGGTAAAATTGCTGATAAAATTCCGGCGGGAGCTAATGCACAGGGTCTCATTAAAGAAGATGAAGAAGTAACAATCAATATTCCAGCTGGAGCCAGAGAAGGAATACAGCTGAATGTACGCGGCAAAGGAAACGACGCACCGTTTGGTGGTAATCCTGGTGATCTTTTGGTTGTAGTGGAAGAAGAAACAGATAACACCATCAAACGTGAAGGCGACAATCTTCACCAGGAACTGTATATCTCCTTTGCAGAAGCTGCTTTAGGAACACAAAAAGAAATTCCTACCGTTGGAGGTAAAGTTAAAATTAAGGTTGATGCCGGCACACAGTCGGGAAAAATTCTCAGACTGAGCGGTAAAGGTTTACCAAGCATCGACAGTTATGGCAAAGGTGACATGTTTGTTCATATCAACGTTTGGACTCCACAGCATTTGTCTGCTGAGCAGCGGGAATTTTTCGAGAAGCAAATGAAGAACGGAGACATGATCGCAGAACCTTCCGGAAAAGAAAAGACCTTTTTCGATAAAGTACGCGACCTTTTCAATTGAATAATTAAAAAGTTGAGTTAAAAATATTTTCTAAACTAAACTTCTTATTTCCATATTACTAAAAATAAAAAAGCAATCTGATTATTCAGATTGCTTTTTTTATATTGGGGAAATTCTTACTTTTCAATATGCTTTTCTTCCTTTTTCTTACCGAAGAAGAATTTAACGATGATCGGAACGGTAGTAATCAGCACGATAATTATAATGATCATCTCCAGATGCGACTTAAGATCGATTCCGAACTGGTCCATGAAAAACCTGTCGAGATAGTGGCCCGCAAAGATCAGGGAAAAAGACCACAGGAATGCACCGATGACATTATCGATAAGAAATCTCGTTTTATCCATCTTCACAATTCCCGCAACAATTGGGGTAAAGGTTCGCACTACAGGGAGAAATCTTGCCATAATTACAGCCAGCGCGCCATGCTCTTCAAAGAAATCATGAGCCTGAAACAGATATTTTTTCTTGAAAAGGAAAGTATCTTCTTTTTTGTAAAGAGCAGGTCCTGCTTTTCGGCCGAACCAATAGCCAACTTCGTTTCCGATAACTGCTGCAATCGCAATGGCGGTGGCTAAAATAGTGGTGTCTAAAAAATCACTTCCGGTGGAACCTATAGCCTGGTCCACAATTTCTACAGCATAGATTCCGGATACAAAAAGCAGACTGTCACCCGGCAGAAAAAAACCTACAAATAAACCTGTCTCCGCGAAAATAATAAACAAAATGAGCCAGAAACCGCCCATTTTTATGTAAAATTCAGGATTCAGTAAATCCTTCCAACTCTCAAAATGTTCCATATTCGCAAAGATAATAAAAGAGCAGTTTTTTACAGATTAATAATCTGTTAAAGTTTCCCAAAAATTACAGTGCAAAATCATCAGTCGTTGCAGCGGTTCCGTCGGCCATCAGGAATGCTTTAAGGAAAGGAGTCAGGTCACCGTTCATCACCCCATCTACATCAGAGGTTTCGTAACCCGAACGTACGTCTTTTACCAATTTATACGGATGCATGACGTAATTGCGGATCTGGCTTCCCCATTCGATTTTCATTTTTCCTGCTTCAATTTCGTTTCTTGCCTTCATCCGTTCTTCAAGTTCCATCTCATAAAGTCTTGAACGTAAAAGCTGCATCGCTTTTTCCTTATTTTGAAGCTGTGACCGGCTTTCTGAGTTTTCAATGATAATTCCAGTCGGTGCGTGACGCAAACGGACAGCCGTTTCGACCTTGTTTACATTCTGCCCTCCTGCTCCACTCGAACGCATGGTTTCGAAAGAAATATCTGCCGGATTGATGTTGATCTCAATAGTATCGTCAACTAAAGGGTAAACATATACGGAAACGAAACTCGTATGTCTTTTTGCATTGGAATCGAAAGGAGAAATCCTTACCAGACGGTGTACCCCATTTTCGCCACGCAGATAACCGAAGGCAAATTCGCCGTCGATTTCCAGTGTAACGGTTTTGATTCCCGCAACATCACCTTCCTGATAATTAAGTTCCCTTAGCTTATAACCTTGTTTTTCTGCCCACATGGTGTACATTCTCATGAGCATTGATGCCCAGTCACAGGATTCTGTTCCGCCAGCACCAGCAGTAATCTGCAGTACCGCCGAAAGTTCGTCGCCTTCGTTGGAGAGCATATTTCTGAATTCCAGATCTTCTATTTTTTCCACTAAAACCGGAAATGCCTCATCGAGTTCTTTTTCAGAGTCCGGATCTTCCTTGGCAAAATCCATAAGCACCTGAAGGTCTTCGTAGCGCGTAAAGATCTCCTCGTAATCATTCACCCACTTCTTCTTGGAACGGAGCTGTTTCATAAAAGCTTCCGCCTCCTTCGGGTTATCCCAAAATTCAGGAGAAACTGTTTTTTCTTCGTCGTTGGTGATTTCGATCTGTTTTTTTTCGATCTGAAGATATTTGTACAGATCCTCAATTCTGGATTTGAGGTCTTTAATCTGGTCGCTGTTAATCATAGTGCAAAAATAAGCATTTGGTACTGAAATTTTTCGAAAATCATCTTTAAAGAATGGTTACGCAAACATTTAAGAAATCATATTTTGAATCATTTTACAATCATCTCAGCTACGTTCTCCCCTATTTGAGGGGCAAGCGCCACGCCCATTCCTGAAAGCCGGACCGCAACGATCTGCCTTTTGGAGATCGCTTTAACAACTGGAGACTTTTCTGCTCCCATTGCCATGATCCCACTCCACCGGTGGGTAACCTCAAATTTCTGATCAGGAAGAACTACTGTTCTTATAAAATTTTCCAGATGATTCTGCAGAATATCTGTAGTTTCCAGTGTTGAGGTTTCTTCGGTTTCGAAATCCAGATTTCTTGCGCCGCCAAGCAAAATGCGGTTTCCTAAGTTTCTGAAATAATAAAACCCTTCATCATAATGGAAAGTGCCTTTGATTTTTAAATTTTCAATGGGTTCTGTAAGCAAAATCTGTCCCCTGGCGGGAACCAAATCAAGATCTTCAACCAGGTTTTTGGTAAAGGCATTGGTGGCGATGATAAGATTTTCAGTACTGATTTCAAAATTTTCAGTCTTGATGAGAACATGGTCTTCATCTTCAGATATTTTTGAAACCTCTGTTCCAAAAAGAAATTCGATCCCTAATTGCTGGCACCGTTCGAGAAGCTTCTGAAGCAGCTTTCCGGAATGCAGACTTCCTTCACAGGGATTTTCGATGAGATATTCTGAGTTTCCAAAACCAAACTCTTTCAGCTTTTTTTGGTTAAGACTGAATGTTTTTTCTAAACCCGTCACCGGTTTCAGGTGGTAATTAACCTCATCAATTTTCGCTAATGGGCTATCATTATTAAGTATTTCGTAACCTCCGCAGAGTTCAAAATCAATCTCATCAGGCGTAAAACAATCCTGAATTTTCTTCAAACCCTGCAACCTCATCTTAACCAGTTCCAGTGTTTTTTCCCAACCCATTTTTTGAGAATCTGCAATAATTTCAGTCAGACTTCCGAAGCATGCAAACCCGGCATTCCTGGTGGAAGCTCCTATGGGCACGGAACTGCGCTCCACCACCAAAACAGATTTAACAGGAAATTTCTCCTTCACCGAAATGGCGGTCCAAAGTCCGGTGAAACCCGCGCCGATAATAATAAGATCGCGTTTTCGGTAAAAAGTTTCGAGTTCCCAGATACTAGAATCCATAAAATAATTTCTCAGGCTAAAAGTAAATAAAAAATCCGGAAATAAATTTCCGGATTCTGTATTTACCACTTAAACATTTTAAGTTTATGCGTAGATCTGTTTGTAATACTCATCGGCCATCCGGTCGCTGTTGAAGGATTTTTTAACATCTTCCATCGCGTTGTGCTGCACTTTTCTCCATTCATCCGGTCTGTCGTAATACATTGGAAGGATTTCATTTTCCAGAACATTGTACAGGTTTTCGAGATCGAAATTATCCTGATCGTACACGCTTGCATTTTTGTAATCCGCCTGAGGCACTACAAAACCGTTTACACCGTTTTTGGCAAACTCCGGAATCCAGCCGTCATCGGTAGAAAGGTTTATCGATCCGTTCATAGAAGCTGTCATTCCGGAAGTTCCAGACGCCTCACGCGGAACTCTCGGGTTATTAAGCCAAAGATCCGATCCCTGCTTCAAGGACTTACTCAGCGCAAGTTCGTAACCGGTAAGCACGGCCATATTCTTGTAATATTTGCTTTCCTCAACAAGGGTATTGAAAGTAGAAATCGCCGAATAATCCATTGGATAAGGTTTCCCTGCCCAGATGATCTGTACGGGATATTTAGGATTATTAAGAAGTCTTTCGAAACGTTCTTTATCGTGAAGAAGCAGATCTGCTCTCTTGTATCCAGCAAACCTTCTTGCCCAGACTATGGTAAAGATATTTGGATCAAATAAATTCCCGGTCTGATCGGCTACGATTTTAAATGTTCTCTTTTTCAGGTGCTTTTTTCTGAAATCAAAGAGCATATTATCGTTTTCATCCTTAGCATCGTACAGCGGTTTATCTGCCCAATATTTAAATTCCTGGGCATTGGTAATGGCTTTGATTTCGCAGATGTTCGAATATTTGCTCCACATTTCGCGGGAAACTACGCCATGCAGCTGCGAAACTCCATTCGCTACCCGTGCCATCCTCAGTGCACAGAGGGAATGGTTAAAACGGTCATCAGCAACTCCTTCGATGGATTTCACCTCGTTGATGGTGAGTCCTGAGAAGTAAGACATATCGTGACACAAATGAAGATTGTGTTTTTCATTTCCTGCTTCTTCAGGAGTATGGGTAGTGAATACAAGTTTTTCTTTTACTTTCTCTAAATCACCTCCAAATTTTTTCAGCAAATAGAATGCTGCAGGTAGCCCGTGCGCCTCATTCAGATGGTAAACCTCTCTTTCAAGATTCATGACATCGAGTAATTTCGCACCGCCTTTACCCAAAAGGATGTACTGAGCCAGTTTTGTAGATTCATTAGCATCGTAAAGTCTGTGGCAGATTGTTTTAGAAATATGATCGTTTTCCGGAACATCGGTAGAGAGGAAAAACATCGGTGCGGTATGGAAGATTTCGGGATCCAGATAATACACCTTTACCCAAACCGGTGCAGAGTGAATTTCAATTTGAAATTTGATGCCTGTATCTTCTAAAAAAGAATACATTTTTCTGGTCCATGTTGGCTGCAAAGTCTGGTCGTGATTTCTGGCCTGGTCGTAATAACCGAATTTCCATAAAATACCGATTCCTACTAAATCCTGCTTCAGGTTATAGGCGCTTCGCATATGGGAGCCTGCTAAAAATCCGAGTCCGCCGGAATATATTTTAAGTGCCTGATCGATGGCAAATTCCATTGAAAAATAGGCTACCTTTTTAGAATACTCGGGGTTGATACTGAAAGGCATTGTAAAATTTTTGAAATCCATAATATCTCTTTTTCATAAAAATTAAGGTGCAAAGGTAAATATTTAAATTCCTGCTGAAAATTATTCAGGTTTAAATTTCCTTTATCCTAATTCTTATCATAGTTCCTTGGATATTACTGGAATCAGGGTGTCGTATCCGTAGAGTATAAATCCTATCGCCGCGATGATTAAACCGGCGATAACAATATAAATTAGTGCGAAAAAATAACTGAGAAATATGGACCAAAGCGACCGCAGAACGACATACTTTGCCCCCCGTTCATTGAAAAGCTGGGTGAGTGAAAAAGTGACCAATCCCCAACATATCAGAAAAAACAGGGCATTGTAGTTACCTGAAAACCGGTTCAGAAAGATAAAAAAAACATACACCGTAAGCGACTGCCCCGCGAGAAAGAGAAATACCACAAGCCATTCAGGATAATTGAGTCTGTATTTTCTAAATCCCAGAAAAAATCCGAAAGCAGCAATTGGCAGCATGAGCAGAACGGTAAACGCGAAATGATTACTCAACCATTCAACGATATGTTTAAAATATAAAACGAGTCCTTCGAAATCAACATAATTGGTAAGTCCTGAAGCCTTCACATCGCCTTTCAGTATTTCGCTGTCGGCAATCTTTTTCTTGGTTTGGTCTTTCAGCAGATACTGAATCAGCGCACATACCGAACCCATGATCAGAACGAGCATTACAGGTTTAAAATGAGGCTGGCGTTTCCCTTCTAAATATTCGCGGATTGTATGTCCCGGTCTGGTAAATAATTCCTTTAAGGTGAAAATAATTCCGCCGTCTACATGAAAGATATTGTGCGGCACCTCATGCAGAAAATAATGAAAGTTCAGGCGGTGGGTATCTGTTCTCTGCCCGCATTCGTGGCAGAATCTCTGATTCAGCAACAGGTGATGATTGCAGTTTCTGCATCGTTTTTCCGGCTTGATCATGGCATTTGTTTTATCAAAATTAAAAAATTCATCCGTCATCCGCCATTAATTTTCTGAATTATTTAACCAAACCCTTTTTCCAATATAAATAAGAACTATAAATCCTGAGGTTTTAAAATATTTCGTAATTTAGATTCCCTTCCCTTTAAAAAAATCTCATGAAAGAAATATTCATCAGACGTTTTCTCTACTACAAAGAGCTTGGCGATAAAACCTTTGTTCAGCTGAATGATGAACAGCTGCGCTGGCAGCCGAATTCCGAAAGCAATTCTATTGCGGTTATTGTAAAACACCTTTCGGGAAACATGATTTCACGTTGGACAAATTTCCTCATTGAAGACGGAGAAAAACCCTGGCGCAACCGCGACACCGAATTCGTCAGTGACATAAAATCCAGAGATCAGATGCTTGAACTTTGGGAAAAAGGATGGGCAGTGCTTTTCGAAGCATTGAATCAAATCACTGAAAATAATATTCATCAAACTGTTTTTATCCGCGGCGAGAAACATACTGTACTGGATGCAGTGTTGAGGCAGCTTGCACACTATCCTTACCATATCGGCCAGATCATTTGCGTGGCCAAAATCCTTAAGAACGGAGACTGGCAGAATCTTTCCATCCCAAAATCGAAATCAGCTGAATACAATACAGAAATGCTGAAAAAACAAAATCCTGACGAAATTCCTCAGAATTCATCCCCTGTATGTTTTGCTCAGGACCCCGAAGTACGCGATGAGTTCAAATCCTGAACTTGTGATAAAAGTCAGCGCTGATATAAATCACTTAAGATGCTTATCACATCAGTTTTGTGGTACGTAACTTTACACTACAAAAATCTAAGTGATGAAACCTCCATTCGAAGACCCCAGTTTAACGCATGTTCTCGAAGACCTTAAAACAAAAAAAAGGCTGAGTTTTGAAGAAATCTGCGATTTGCTCTTCACCTTCCGGTACAGGGATTTCGATGCGGTTTATAATTTGTCCCACAGAGAAATCGGTCATGAAAATGTCATCAGAATTCCGGTTTTTGAAGATGAGCCGCTGGCGGTGATTACCATTTGGGGAGGCGACAGCTGCACGGCGATTCACGATCACGGAAGTTACGACGGCAGAATCAAAATCCTGAAAGGAAGCCTGGGCGTGGTGAATTACCGCGAAAACTCAAACTTCATCGAATTCAATTCCCTGGCTGTTGGCGGCGAAGGCGATGTTTTTACCGAAGAACTCGCAGGAATTCATTCTATCATCAATAATGAAAACGACATCAGCGTAAGTCTGCACCTTTACCGCAGCGACCAATTGAACCTGGAAGGCGTAAGAATATTCGATACAGAACACCGCAAAGTGGCCCACCTGTCGCATCTTGCCCAGTCCTGCGCATGGGATCTACCCGAGAATGCGTACACCAAAATCATTCAGATTTAACAACAGAAAAGTAATTTTTTCATATCTTTTTCATTAGTGAAAGCCACAATCTGTTTTGTGGTTTTTTTCTGTCCCACCTCACCCTACATTGGGTTAAAAAAAATGCTTAAATTTGCAGCTTCATATTATGCAACATTCTACCACCAAAACCGCTGCCTTTCACACTCTTGGCTGCAAATTAAATTTCGCGGAAACCTCTACCATTGCCCGCCAACTCACCGGCGCCGGTTATGAAAAGGTAAGCTTTGACCAAAAGGCTCACGTATACGTGATCAACACCTGCTCGGTAACAGAAAATGCTGACCGCGAATGTAAATTTCATGTGAAACGTGCCATGAAAGCGAATCCTGATGGATTGGTGGTGATTCTGGGATGTTATGCACAGCTGAAACCCGAAGAAATTTCAGCGATTGAAGGCGTAGATCTGGTTTTGGGAGCAAAAGAAAAATTCAATATTCTGAGCTATCTGGATGATCTGCAGAAAACCGAAAATCACGGTTTGATTCACTCCTGTGAAATTGACGAAGCCGATTTCTTCATCGGAAGCTATTCTATCGGTGACAGAACACGCGCTTTTCTTAAAGTTCAGGACGGCTGCGACTATAAATGCACTTATTGCACCATTCCTTTAGCAAGAGGAATTTCACGTTCAGACACCATCGAAAATGTGGTAAAAAACGCGGGCGAAATTGCTGCAAAAGGAATTAAGGAAATTGTACTGACCGGTGTAAATATCGGAGATTATGGGAAAGGTGAATTCGGCAATAAAAAGCACGAACATACTTTTCTTGACTTGATTTCAGAACTCGATCAGGTGGATGGCATTGAGAGAATCCGTATTTCTTCTATTGAACCGAACCTTCTGAAAGACGAAAGCATCGACCTGGTTTCTAAAAGCAAAAGATTCGTTCCGCACTTCCACATTCCTTTACAAAGCGGTAGCGACGATTTATTGAAACTGATGAAACGCCGTTATTTAACAGGATTATACTCCAACAGGATTAATAAAATCCGCGATGTAATGCCGGATTCCTGTATCGGCGTGGATGTGATTGTGGGATTTCCGGGCGAAACGGAAGAGAAGTTTCTCGAAACCTATAACTTCCTGAACGAACTACCGATCAGCTATTTACACGTTTTCACCTATTCCGAAAGAGAAAATACTGAAGCTGCTGAAATGCATGGAGCAGTACCGATTCCGGAGCGGAAAAAACGCAATAAAATGCTCAGAATTCTTTCAGAAAAAAAGAAAATGGCTTTCTACCAGACCCAGATCGGAAAAACTTTGCCTGTGCTTTGGGAACACGAAGACAAAGACGGAATCATGTACGGATTTACTGAAAATTATGTACGCGTTCAGAAACCTTATGACGCGCAGTCCGTTAATCAGATTGAGAATTTAAAACTCAATAAGATTGAGGCCGACGGTACGGTATCTGTAGTTCCTGCTTTCGAGGAATTTCTTGCGAAAATCTAATCCTGCACCGGCTGCACATCTCCTGTCGGAAGTGTTTCGAAGAGATTCGGGAATACGGTAAGCAGTATAAAATAAAATACGATCAGCAGCACGATGACCGCGACCGACACGATAATCAGGGTTGCCGGTTTATTTCTTTTTGAGGTTTCCATAACGATTTATTTAATTGTTTCTGGAAAAGCCATTTTTATGCCATTAGAAATCATCAGTGATGATAAACATCGTCATACTGGACTCCTGCTTCAATTCTTACCGGTAAAAAATTCTCTTCAGGCACGATCGGGCAGCTATAGTCATACGCGTTGTAAGCGCAGTAAGGATGATAAGACTGGTTGAAATCGATGATAATGTCATCACCGGCCGGAATCCTTAAATCAATGTATTTACCGCCACCGTAGGTCTCCTTGCCATTCGTCTCGTCACGGAACGGCAGGAACAGATAATCTTCATAGCCAGCGGTCTGCATTAAATTCAGACTTTGGTATACGGTAAGGATATACGTTGAGCCATCTATGGTAAAGGTCGCTTTACCAAACTCGCGGTACGGCTGCGTGTTCCCCGAAGAAGTTGGAATTTCGAAGGCAACGGCGTTTTCGGTTTTCGTAAACTGCGCTTTAGTCCTGTACTTTAAATCAATTGGAAAAAACGGATGTTTCCTGAATTGGGTGTAGTTGTCGCCCCTGAGCGGAGTCTCCTTTTTATTCGTGTACCCGTCATTGAGTTCCTTTTGGAACTTTTTTATTTCTGAAATCTGTTTCTTCTCGGTCTGGGAAAAAGCGAAGGCTGAAATAAGGATCAGGATTAAAGTAATTTTCTTCATGAAGAGCTGTATTTTTTTAACGTGGTTTTTAATTTGTTCAGGATAATTTCACCCGGTAAACATCGGTACCGTTTCTTTTGATGTTTTTCACCAGAAAACCTCCTTCTTCGGGAATTTCCTCTCTCAGGTCGAAGCTGGTGCAGTCTTTCGGTAACCCCGAAAAAACTAAAGTAAACCAGTAATCCTGCATAGGCGGAACCGCAGTCCAGTAAGGGAAAATCGAGATATTCTCATGATGGATGAGGCTGCTTTTATGTTTCAAACGTTCATCAACCAGAAAAGTCGACCGCCAGATACGGATCAGACTTCCGTCATAAAACGTTGCGGGAAAACAGCAGTGCACAATCACCTGTTTTTCCTCCTGTATTTCGGTTTGCAGTGCTTCCAGTATTTCCTGGCAGATTTCGGGTTTGGTGATGGTGGGCATGAGTGATGGGTGATGAGCAATGACTAATAATCACTGCATTCAGCGGTTCAGATTAATAATCAAGTTCCAGTTTTTCTTTCGTGTAATTGCGGATCTGTTCGGTGAGTTCAGGATTTTCAGAAAGGTTCTGTCCGTAAGACGGGATGATTTCGAGGAGTTTCTCTCTCCATTCATTCTGCAGCTTGTCGGGGAAACACTTTTCCAGCACCTGAATCATGGCATACGCTGCGGTAGAAGCTCCCGGAGAAGCACCGAGCAGCGAGGCGATGGTACCGTTGGCATTCACCACCACTTCAGTCCCGAATTCCAGTTTACCGCCAAGTTCTTCATCTTTTTTAATGATCTGCACTCTTTGTCCGGCCACTTTCAGTTCCCAGTCCTTTTCATCGGCGTCTTTAATAAATTCCCTTAAATGCTGTACGCGCTGGGCTTTGGTCATTGCGACCTGCCTTACGAGATATTGAGTCAGCGGAAGATTGTGCCACCACGCGCCAAACAGCGAGCGGATATTGCTGAAGTTGATGCTTTCCGGCAGATCAAGATAACTGCCTTCTTTCAGAAATTTGGTAGAAAAGCCTGCAAACGGGCCGAAGAGCAGCGCTTTTTTGCCGTCGATAATTCTCAGGTCAAGATGCGGCACACTCATGGGCGGAGCATCAACGGAGGCTAAAGTATAAACTTTTGCATGGTGTTTTTCGATAAGGTCGGGATTGTGGGATACGAGCCATTCGCCGGACACCGGAAAACCTCCGTAGCCTTCACTTTCGGGGATATCAGAACTGTCGAGAAGCGGCAAAGCATAACCTCCGGCTCCAATGAAGACGAAATCTGCTACCACCTGCTGGTTATGCTGATGAAGCCGGTCACGGATGTCTACCGCCCATTTTCCGTCATCGCGGAGGTCCAGATCTTTGGCTTCATGATAAAGAAAGACGTCTACATTGGAATCATCAGCGAGGAAACGTCCCATTTTTCTGGTGAGCGTTCCGAAATTCACATCAGTGCCCATGTCCATTTTTGTAGCTGCCAGGGTTTCATGTTCCTTCCTTTTCTGCATAACAAGCGGTATCCATTCGTTCAGTTTTCGGTGATCTTCGGTAAATTGCATCCCATGGAAGAGGTGCGACTGTATCATCGCTTCATGGCGCTTCTTAAGGTATTCCACATCCGCAGGCCCGAAAACCAGACTCATGTGAGGACAGGAGGTGATGAACTGCTTTGGACGCTGTATATACTCTTTCTTCACGAGATAGGCCCAGAACTGTTTGGATATTTCAAACTGCTCGGCGATATTTTCTGCCTTAGAGATATCGATGCTGCCGTCTTCTTTTAAAGGCGTATAATTCAGTTCGCAGAATGCTGAATGGCCGGTCCCGGCGTTGTTCCAGGCTGCGGAACTCTCCTGCGCGAATCTGCCCAGTCTTTCGAAAATCGCAATCTTCAGGTCTGGCTCAAACTCGTGAAGCAGTGTGGCCAGCGTAGCACTCATAATTCCGCCACCGATTAATACCACATCGTATTTCGGGCTCGGCGTTTTTTTGATCAGGGAGTCGGGCATAAAATAAGTATTAGTTTATTAAGGGTGGGCGTCTAATTACGCCTAGCCCGCTGCCACCGGAACAACATAAAGATAGACCGAAATAAAATGGCAGAAGGTTCCCATCAGAACAAAAATATGAAAAATCGCGTGATTGAGTTTAATCTTTTCGATACTGTAGAGAACAGCGCCGACCGTGTAGGCCAATCCTCCCGAGATAAGCCAGACAAGCCCGTTATAATCAAGATTCTGAACCAAGGACCGGAAGCTGAAAATGATCATCCACCCCATGGCGACATACAGTAAGGTCGAAAGAATTTTAAATTTACCGGTGAGGAAGATCTTAAGAATGATGCCGACAAGGGCAATCAGCCAAACGACCGAAAAGACAACCCATCCTTCCGTTCCGTTGAGGGTAACCAACACGAAGGGGGTATAGGTTCCGGCAATCAGCACATAAATTGCGGAATGATCGAAGATTTTGAGCCGGTACCGGATTTCAGGATCTTTTGACCGGTGATATAACGTGGAAGCCATATAAAGGATCACCATGCTCACGCCGAATACGGGAAAACTGATGGCTACCCAAGTGTCCTTTAAATCAACTGCCCTCAGAATAAGCAGCACCAGAGCGGCAATACTTAGAACAAAACCAAGGAAATGCGACCAGACATTGAGTTTCTCTTCCAGTTCTGAATAGGTTTGAACCTCATATTGTTTCTCTGGTTTCATGCGATCAGTTCAGTTTTGCAGTGAGTTTCTGGAACTGTTTCTCTGCATTTTTCTCTTCGTAAAGAATCGCGTAAATGGTATCGATGATCGGAGTGTTCATTTTTTTCTCTTTCGAGGTTTTATAAATGGAATCTGCGGCATAATATCCTTCGGCGATCATGTTCATCGACTGTATGGCAGATTTCACGGTATAGCCCTTCCCGATGAGATTCCCGAGACTTCTGTTTCTGGAGAACAGTGAATAAGCGGTCACCAGCAAATCGCCCAGATAAGCGCTTTCATTCACATCGCGTGGCATTTCATGAATTCCTTCAAGGAATATTTCCATTTCCCGGATGGCATTCGACACGAAAACCGCCGTAAAGTTATCGCCGTATCCGAGACCGCTTGCAATACCTGCTCCTACGGCATAAATATTCTTCAGAATGGCGCTGTATTCATTCCCCAGAATATCACAGCTGCAGTTCACTTTGATAAAATGCGACGCAAATTTATCCCTCAAAAGTTCAGTATTTTCTTCCACCGTTGCTATGGTGAGGTATGAGAGTCTTTCCATCGCCACCTCTTCGGCGTGACAGGGTCCAGCTATTACTGCCTGACTGCGGAAGCCGATCTTGAATTCGTCGCGGAGGTAATGCGCCACCACATCGTTTACTTTAGGTACAATCCCTTTGATGGCTGAAACGAAAATCTTCCCGCTGTAATCACAGGTCATCTTATCGAGCGCATCTGAAAGGTAAATGGAAGGTGTCGCGAGGACTACAATATCACAGGCTGAAACCAGTTCGTTGATATCCGTGGTGAGTTTCAGGCCTTTGACATCGAACCGCACCGCGGTAAGGTAATTGGGGTTATGGTGACGGAGCTCTATGGCACCTTTTACAAATTCGTTTCTTACGCACCAGTGCACGGTTTTACAGTTTTCGGTGAGCATCTTTACAATGGCGGTCGCAAAACTGCCGCTGCCAACTACGCCTACCACCTGTCCCGGTTTCTGATCTTTTTTAGCCATAATGTATACTTGACGTACAAAGATACGAAAGTGTAGAAGTAAAAAAAGGATTTGGCAGGGAAATAAGCCACAGGCTGATATTTATCAAAAGATTAACAGATGATGTGAAATTTTTAATAAAGGTATGTCGTTGAGACCTTTAGAAACTATTTATTATTTTTTATTATTTTTGCATCCGAAAAATTAAGAATTAAAGTCCCCCAACGCTAACGAATGAAAAATTTTTTAAGCAACAAAAAGAAAGTAAACGTGCTTTTCGGAACATTTTTACTGATCATTTTTGGACAGGCGCTGTTTATCGGTAAACTCTATTCAGAGAAAAACGATAAATCCTATGAAGTGAATCTGGTAAAGATCAATACGCAGAAAGACAGTGTTGATTATCTGGAAATGAAAAACAATCTTACGCTGGTAGATTATACCGTAAGGGAACTCAACTCCTTTCTGGCAGCCAAAAACATCAGCGACGGTAAAATTGCAACCCTTGCGCAGGACAGCATTTCGAACGCCGTGTATCTTGCCAAGCAGACCAACCGTTACAGCCAGTATCTGATGGATCTGCAGAACAAGCTGCAGCAGGTTCCTCTGGGCCACCCGACTGACGGATATATTTCCTCAAATTTCGGCAAAAGAATTAATCCCATTCCGGTGAGAAATATCCTGATGGCCTCTGTAAAACCCGTAAAAGTTGAAGTGCCGGCAACCCCACATTACGTTGAAGAAAAAGACAGCTTAGGAAATATTGTAAAAAGAACACTCGTGAATCCCGTAGCCAAAACCCCCACCGCAACCACAGACCATCCGGATGCTGAAGAGAAGCAGATCCAGTTTCATAAAGGGATGGATTATGCGGTAGCCTACGGCACCGAAGTGCGTGCGGCAGCTAAAGGAACCGTGATCTTCGCAGGCGAGAAAGGCGGCTACGGAAACTGTGTGATCCTTTCCCATGGCAACGGACTGGCCACGCTTTACGGGCATCTTTCCACCATCAGTGTGAAGGCCAACCAAACAGTTGAAGTGAATCAGGTGATTGCCAAATCAGGCAACTCCGGACGTTCTACAGGACCTCATCTTCATTACGAAGTTCATAAAAACAACACCCCTGTCAACCCGAAACTGTTTCTCAATTTATAACAGGTTCCCAAAGATATCAACGCTCCTTACGGAGCGTTTTTTGTTTTCAGGCTCACGGTTTAAGTCAGCACTAAGTAACTGCACCGTTAAAAAAAACTTATATTCGTGAGATAAAACCCATCCCATGAGAAAATTCATCGTCCTTATTTCCGCCGCAGTTCTATTACAGTCGTGTGTGGTTTCCACTGCGGCAAAAGTGGTAAAAGGAGTTGCCACCGTAGGCTATAAAGCCGTAAAAGGCACCGTGAAAGGCATCAGCTGGACGGTAAGCAAAGCAAAGGGCAAAATCGATGAAGACCGGCTGAACGGCACCTGGAAAGTGGTGGGAATCTACAAAGGTCCGTTCAGCGATTACGAAAGCCGGCAGAACCCCGAAACTTCCTTTGAAACCCAATGTGAAAACGGTTTCGAGCAGATTGAATTTAATTCCCGCAAAAGTAAATTCAAGCCTGTACACTGCAGTTCTGACAAGGAAGACTGGACCAAATACGATCTCGAATTCGGGAAAAACCCATCGAACGGTGAGCGGGAGAATTATATCGAATACAATTCACGCAACTATATTTCGGTGATTGATGTCAGCAGTAAAAATCTCATCCTGGAAGGAAATCTCACCATGGCGGGCACCCGGCTTTACCTTCTTGAAAAAGTAAAATAGCCCATTCAGCATTACTTTATTTAAAGACTCTGGAATCTTTGATTACGGCGCTCTGCACTGTGGGGCGTTTTGTTGTTGGATGCCTTTCAGAAGAGTTCTGAAGTAACACCGTTGTGTAAACAAAATATTGGTGAAAATTAACGCCTACCAAGCTCATTCCTGAATCTTTTACACCCTTTTGCAGTCATGAGATACACAAGGCTATTGTCCCTTTTGCGGTAATCCATTACCCGTAACGTTTCGGCGTCCCTAAAAGTTCTTCCCTTTTTTGGAAACTTACCCGGCGGGTTTTTTGCTGCTTTTGCGGTACACTTTCTTCTGCCGCCTGCGCATTGTATGCATTACGGTTTTCCTCTTTGCGGGATTCCGCGAAATGATTATCTTTAGGAACTTACATCTAAAAACTATTTATGTCTTTAACATTTTTACTTCTTGTCCTCATCGCCCTTGGGGTGACCATCGGAATCATTACCAAAAAACTTGATATCCTCACCTATTCACCGCCCGATAAAAACGGAAAACAGATGCCCAACGGCGTGAAATGGAAACCCGTCACCTTTATTCTGCTTGCCGCACTTGCCGCCCTGATTCAGCCCATGAATTACGACGTCATCAGCGTGGGTCACAAAGGCCTGCTCATCAATCTGTTGGGAGACAGAAGAGGGGTTTCTGATACGGAAGAAGTTTCGGGGGTGGTGTTCTACAACAAATACACCCAGGAAATCCAGGAAATCCCACTCGACCAGAGACATATCGAATATCCCGAATCCATTATCGTGGCCAAAGGCGGGTTCCCCTGCCCGATCAAGCCTTCGTTCAACTATTCGGTGAAGGAATCTACGGCCTCAGATATGTTTACGAACCTGAGATCAACCTATAAAAAAGGCGGACTGGAAGCCATTCAGGACGGGTGGCTGAACAATGCCATCATCGGGGCCATCAATGATGTGGCGAACCGGCATTCGATTGATTACCTCTTCAACAACCGGGAAACCTATGAAGCGGAAATCCTGTCGGAAGTGAATAAAAGAATCGGAAAATGGTTTATGGTTTCGCAACTGAAAACCAATATCCAGCCGCCGAAAGCCATCCGGCAGTCCATTGAAGACAAGGCGACCGCCGATGCCGACGCGATTAAAGCGGAAGCCCAGGCACGCGTTGCTCAGGCCGATGCGCAGAGAAAGATACAATTAGCAAAGGGAGATTCAGCCTCTATTGTCATCCGGGCGCAGGCCGATGCCAAGGCGATCAGTCTGAAACAGCAGGAAATTACCCCTACTTATGTGGAATACCAGCGCGTGCTGAAATGGGACGGCGTGATGCCGACAACTACGCTGGGAAGCGGGAGCGGGACGTTGCTGAATTTGAAGTAGTTCTGTTAATTAAAATTATATATTAATGAACATCATTGAGGAAATCCAAATAACAAAATTTAGAAGTATTGGAGAAAGTGAGAAATTTAAAACAAAAAAACTTAAT
>JAANMT010000959.1_pt1 | contig 30263 bp, 30 predicted proteins | sample 7279711 | NCBI WGS metagenome assembly JAANMT01 (sample SAMN14094538, study PRJNA606508) | bioreactor metagenome | isolation source: A lab-scale SPAN reactor treating ammonium-rich wastewater day 1 | place: Ireland: Galway | collected 2017-01-16 | reverse complement strand
GGAAGTCGATGACAACATCGACATCGAAATCAATCCCGCCGACCTGCGCGTGGATGTCTATCGCTCGTCCGGCGCGGGCGGCCAGCACGTCAACAAGACTATTTAGTCCACTTTTAAAAACTTCTAAAATGTACCTTTTTGTTTCGTTGATAATTTTATCGGAATCGGTCATAAAATTTCTGCTAACTTGTATATATGTCCTACTTTGTCAGACAAATACAACATATTTTGTAGGGATTGGTCTGAAAGTCATGAGACATATTTCTGTCCTCTAAGATATATTTTTTTTCTTTATAAATCATCAAAACGGACTTTTTATTTGCTGCAGATTCTTTGTATCCACATGCGTATAGATTGCCGTAGTTCTGCTGCTGTTATGTCCCAATAGCTTCTGAATATAACCCAGGTCTGTTCCGCTTTCAGTACACTCTGATGACTTTTTGCAGAATACATACTCTCCCGCTCCTTACCTTCAAACCGAAAAACCTTGGCAAAGAGACCCTCACCAAAATCAATCCTGTTCTACCTGCCGGCTTTCAATGCCTGTCACACAACTATCCAACACATCTACAGTTAATTCCCGAAGTAACAAAGAAGATAACAGTTCGAAATTCCGAAGACCAAAAAGATAATGAGAGGTTAGGATTTTAATGAAGTCCTTTCAAAATTATCCAGATATTCCGGCTCTCCCTCAGGCCTGTAAATAAAATTCCGTGAAAACACCCCTGAAAAAACCGTAAAATCACCCCTCCCGCTAAGCTGCTGTTTTAATAATTTCGTACTATTAAAAACCCAAACAAATAACCGCAACATGTCAAAAAATTTATTCCCCCACCTCCACTACAACGATCTGCAAAACTATTATGAACAGGTATTTGCTGAATTCCCTGCCCTCTTAAACATCCAGAAATCCGACATCCTTACCGATCAGGATGTCTGCGATTACCTGAAAATCTCCGTAAAGACCCTCCGGAAATTCTGCCGCGAAGACAAGATCCGCTATTCCCGCCTCGGCGGCCGCTATTACTACATCCGCCAGATCTTTATCCTCAATCTTATTCAGGTCTATAACGACTGACAGATTCAGATTCAAAATAAAACCCTGCACTTTACACAAAGTGTTTCAGAATGAATCCCCATTTCTAAATGGGGATTTTTTTATTTAAAATAAGACCAGTCTCCACATCATCTAAACCAAGCCAAAGGATATACAGTATACGGACAGTATATATACAGCGGATATAGAATGGATATACAATGGTTAGACAAAGGATAGACAAAGGATATAGAAAAGTAATTGTATTTTTTTCATCAGCACTTCATGTTGACGCTCAAAACCTCCTGATAAAAGGCGTTTACCTCCTGCGGAACACTTTAGAAACAAATCCCTTTAATGGATAAATCTGTCCTTATGTTGACTTTTAAGGAAATGAATGGAAAATTTTGGAAACTTTTTCCCCGTTTTTAAAACACGTTCCGGAAATCCTCAACTTTACACCATTAACCAATTAAAACTCAATACCATGGGTAAAATTTATGACTCCCTGTTATCAGGAACCTCGGGCCGAACCGGCCGAATCGTAGTGGCAAACATGTTCGGAAACGAATTCACTAAAATCCGTCCACGCAAAAGAACTTCAGCACCAAGCGCAAAACAGCTGCTCATTTACCAGCGCATGAGATTAAGCGCAGAATTCATGCAGTCTTACCGCCCTTATGCCTGTGATCATTTCGGCAGACGCATCGGGATGAAATCCTGTTACAACCTCGCCATGACCAATCTGATGACCAATTTCACCATCGATTTTGTAGCGGGAACCATTACGCCTCAGTACCCTGCCATCTCCTTTTCCAAAGGAACCTTGCTTGCAGCGGTACCCCTCACCCTGAGCCTTCCCACTCCGGAAACCCTTACCGTTACCTGGCAGGACAATTCTGCCGGTAACCCAAACCGTGAAACCGATTGGGTACAGATCCTGATTGCGGCTAAAGACCAGCCCCTCACCACCTTTGTCGAAAATGCCGCAATGCGGGACGCCGGGACCTATACCGCAAACGTACCCCCACAAATGGTAGGTCAGGACCTTTACGTCTGGCTCGCCTTCCGGGACACGCTGGGCGAAGAGGTATCCAACTCTGTCTACGCCGGAACAATCATCTAAACAAAAGAAAGCACAGGGATCTCCTGTGCTTTCTTTTGGCTTTTTATCATCACTAAATGAGAACCGTTGCCTTCAGTTCATCTTCCGCTTCAGGGAAGTAAAGTGTAAAAGCTTAGGATTCCCTTCATTTCATCATAAGCAAAAACCCATGTAGTTAGAGAATCCTGAATATCACGGTTTCCTTTAAATCTTCAGGCCTAATTTTTCGCGCTGCCGCTTTCCTTTTCTACATTCGTTTTCGAGCTTTCTTTTACCTTTTGGTTTCCAAAGCGTTTTACAAATGATAGGTTGACTCCGTACCAGTCCCATTGGTTAACATTCCTGAACGTTCCGATCGGAGAATAAGTAACAAAATCATTTCCGGGTCTCTGGAAGATATTGTTGAAACGGATTCCGGCTTCCATCTGTGTTTTAGGGAAGATCTTGGTAGCCCCGAAGCTGTGAAAGAAATTGATTTTGTTCCCCATAGAATTACCCCAGTTTTGGGAGTGCATCCCAAACCATCCGTTCAGATTAATGTTTTTATCAAAAAGGTTGGTATAGGAAAAGTTCGAGGAACCGTTGAAATTAGTGACATGATCCTTCATCCCTACAAAATTGTTACGCGCTTTAAAGTCGCTGTTATCAATATAGCTCACGCCCAGATTAAGGTTCACGTTCAGTTTGTTTTTCATGAAATTCTGACTCGTATTGGCATACAGCGAGTAATTATTGATCCTTCCGTAATAGGTGGTAGGCATTGCAATAGTATTCCCGTCTTCTACGCTATAAGAAGTCCAGTAATCCTGATTGGTTGTGGAGTAGTTTGCAGAAAGAAAATATTTCTTGTAAAGCCCCAGTTTCAAACCGAATCTGTCATTGGGGTTAGGCTGCAGGTCCATATTTCCGCGCCGGAAAGTCCCGTTTTCCGTCGGCATCAGAAAAGGATTGAATTCCATATACCACGGCCGCCAAAGGCTGTGTTTATAGGTTGCAGTAAGGTTATAGTTTTCATTAAACGAATATTTTAAAAGCAGATCAGGCATCAGCGTACCATAAGAATCCTTTCTTTCAATGGAACCTACCTCCTGTCTTACTGTGAAATTGATATACTCGTATCTCAAACCGATTCTGGTTTCCAGCTTCTTAAAAAAGGTTTTGCTGAAGTTGGCATACAGGGAGTTCAGGTTTTCCGTATACCGGAAGGTATTGGTTCTGCTGCCGTCTGCGGTCCAGCTGTTATTCTGAAAATTGAAGTAATGAAAAGGCATTTCATTATTCTTGAAATTCGTTTTACCCCCAAACTCCAGCTGATCACCGTTTTTACCTACCGGTTGCGAGTAATCAAGTTTTAAATAATACTCCCGGTTCTGGTTATCGGAGACGGTTTTTATCCCTTCAAAAGGTGAGGCACTCCATACCGTCGAGTGAATACTGGTATTATCGTTGCCGTCATAATTAATTCCTGCATTCAGGTCCAGAATCTTATTCTTCTCTTTGTCATAGTATTTATAAAAAACATTACTCCCTATAAAACGGTTTTTACCTTCGCCGTCTACTGTTTTGGTGTAGAATTTTTGCAGCACATCATTAAGGAAAAAGTCTCCTTGGGCATCAGAAACGGAACTGTTATTTGATCCGTAATATTCCATCACCAGTCCGATATTATTCTTATCGTCAAGTTCAAATTCGGTAGACGACGAAGCAGAAGGCGATTGCCAGTTGCTGTTGCTTTCAGATGTTATTTTGGTAAGGCTGTTGTCTGCGTAAATAAGGTTTTCATTATAAGCTTTCATTACATTGTTATTGTTGCTGAAGCTTCCGCTGAACGACTGTGTGAACCTTTTTCTGTGGTAATTGAGGTTGACGCTGGACGATTGGGAGTTTTTATAACTCTGCGAATTATTCATCGAAACACTGCCTTTCAGACCTTCGTTGTCATTTTTTTTAAGAACGATATTAATCACCGCGCCGGAAGTTTCATACTTCGCAGACGGAGTAGTGATAACCTCTATCTTCATCAGGTTATCTGCAGCGATGGTCTTTAAATATTCCTTCAGTTCTTTTCCGGTGAAAACTGATTTTCTGTCATTGATGTATACCGTAACACTGCTTCCTTCTGCCTGAACATTATCATTGTTGTCGATATTAACCAGTGGCGTCATCCTCAGTACGTCCCAGGTCGTGTTTCCGGTAAGGATGGCACTGTTGGCCACATTGAAAACAGTACGGTCTGCCTTGTTTTCTATCGTCGGTTTACGGGCAATAACTACAACCTCTTTAATATTTTGGGTTTTGGAGCTATCCGGCTTTATTTCCTGTCCGAAGGTAAAGACGCCACAAAGTACAGCAGCAGCGGTAATTTTTTTTGTCATAGTGATCAGTTAATACCAATTAGACAGCAAAACAGGCAAAGATGTTACATGGGCAACATTATTTTCATAAAAAACAGTGCAACCCTAAAAAAAGCGGGTACGGATCCTGATTGCGGCTAAAGACCAGCCCCTCACCACCTTTGTCGAAAATGCCGCAATGCGGGACGCCGGAACCTATACCGCAAACGTACCGCCACAGATGGTAAGTCAGAATCTTTAGGTCTGGCTCGCCTTCCGGGACACGCTGGGCGAAGAGGTATCCAACTACGTCTACGCCGGAACAATCATCTAAAACACACCAAAGCACAGGGATCTTCTGTGCTTTTTTTTGATATTATTTAATTTCAAATGAAAAACGTATGTTTGATGGTCATTATACCCGACTTAGGAGATTTTTGCGTCAATAAAATTGTAATCTCTTCACATCCTTCTTCTTCTCTTATAAACCGCATAAAAATTTCCACTGTTCGAGTGGCGGCAATACATTATATAAAACAAAACCCATTTAATTCCCGCCCGAGTTTGGAAATTTTATTAGAAGAGATTATAATTTTTAGCAAAAAGATCCAGTCTTGAACTTTTGGTTCTTTTGTTTAAAGACAAAAGAACTTAATAATAAAAAAGAAATATATTCATAGGAATCCTCTCTCTTCAAAAAACATCAACCCCCACATACCTAAACATCAATTTTTCAGTTTCAGATATAATAGTATTTTTGTCCCATGAACATCCGCAACTTAAAATATGGTCTTATCGCCGCAACGGCCCTTTTTATAAATTCCTGCTCCACGCAGAAGCCTCAGGTGAAGAGCAAAGGTAAGACGACAAAAACCCAGGTCACCAAACCTGTGCCTCCAAAAACTCCCACAGCTCCTGCGGCGTCAGGGTCCGACATAGTAAAAGTCAACCTTCCCGAAATCAACCGCGAATTCCGTGCGGCATGGATTGCTACAGTCGCCAACATCAACTGGCCTACGAGAAACAACCTAACCACCCAACAGCAGAAATATGAGGCCGTTCAGTTGCTTGATATGCTTAAAGGAGCGAACTTCAACGCGGTGATCTTCCAGGTGCGCCCTTCTGCTGATGCGATGTACAAAAGCGATCTGGAGCCCTGGTCTTATTTCCTTACTGGGCAGACCGGCAAAGCGCCTTCGCCCTATTATGACCCCCTGGAATTCTGGATTGAAGAGGCCCACAAACGCGGCATGGAACTTCATGTCTGGATGAACCCTTACCGCGCTCATCACACTACGGGAGGTACCGTAACTTCCTCCAGCATGGCCTCTGTCATGTCCCAGAGTGTCTATAAACTGAGAAACGGCATGTACTGGATGGATCCTTCTGATGAAAGGGTACAGAACCATGTCTCCAGCGTGATTAAAGACCTGGTAAAGCGTTACGATATCGATGCTGTACATATCGACGATTATTTCTATCCTTACAAAGAATACCACGGCGGCAGAGACTTTCCTGATGACAAAACCTGGAATCAGTATAGAAATTCCGGCGGCAACCTTTCCCGGGCAGACTGGCGCAGGGCTAACGTTAACAAGATTATTAAAAGGCTTCACGATGAAATCCATGCGGAGAAAGCGACCGTAAAGTTTGGGATCTCCCCTTTCGGTATCTGGAAACCGGGTTATCCAGCAGGCGTAACCGGTTCGTCGCAGTACGATGAACTTTATGCGGATGCAAAACTCTGGCTGAATGAAGGCTGGTGCGACTATTACTCCCCGCAGCTATATTGGAAAGAAGGCGGCGCACAGAGTTTCTCTGCCCTCCTGAAATGGTGGAAAGACGAAAACATCAAAAACATTCACCTCTGGCCCGGACTGAATACAGTAGGGGTAAAAGCAGATAATAAAACAAGTGAAATTACGGGACAGATGAACACCATCCGCCGCATGCTGCCAAAGAACGGCGCTGGAGAAATCCATTACAGTACCGACGGTTTAAAAAAGAATCCGGAAATGCTTAGCGCAGTGAAAAACCTTTACCGCGAAGATGCACTGGTACCGGCAACACCCTGGATTAAAACGAAGAAATTAATGACACCTGACCTGTCAGTCGCTAAATCTGGTGACGCGTACAACGTGACCTGGAATACGAAAGAAAATGCAGAGGTCTTCCGCTGGGTGTTATTCGCGAAATATGGCGACACCTGGGAAACAGAAATCCTGGACCGGGATCATACGTCCAAAACACTTCCAATGACCAGAAACGGTAAAAAACTGAATACAGTAGCTGTTAAAGCCGTTGACCGCCTAAGCAATGAAAGCGATTACGATGCGCAGAAACTTTAGGAGATCTTCGTCAGCACTGCGAGATACTGGTCATTTTCATCTTCAAATATAATCTCAGCCCGAAAGCCCGATTCACCTGCAATCCGGGTCATGGTATCAGAATCCAGATACAGCCACCGGAACCATTCGGTCAGTTCCCTGTCAAATTCGTAGCGCGTTTTTATTTCTCCGTAATAATGACTGTCGGGTATTGGCACATCTTCATACATATACGCTATATCGCAGGAATCAAAGATAATCTGACCTTCGGGATTCAGCAGCGTATCAGCTTTCTTCAGAAAATCGCTGAAACCTTTTAAAGTCGACGAAATCCCGATACCGTTCATGAGAAGCAGTAAAGTATCAAATTTCTGTCCTTCAAAGACGAAGAAATCCTCACATATCACGTTGGGCACGCCTCTGTCTTCCATCACTTCACACGTCAAAGGTGAAATTTCAAGCGCTGTAACATCAAAATCTCTTCTTTTAAGCTCAAGGGCATGAGATCCCGCGGCGGCACCAATGTCCAGTACTTTCCCACGGCAGTTATCTATGGCTACTCTCTCCAGTTCCGGCATTTTTTTGAAATTCCTGAAATAATAGGAAACAGGCATCTCTACCTTGGGCCCAAATTGGTCGTGAACAAAAAGTTTCTTTCTGCGGTCTGTAAAATGGAAATCATGGATGGCTTTGCCGGGTAGGTCGGTCATAGTTCTATTTTCTTAATACAAAGATATTAAAACATGCATTATTTACATTGTAGTAAAATACTGATGCAACCTTATCCTTTTATATAATAGCTGTTCCCATGTGACTGATGTATAAAAATTCTCATTTATGATCTCTAAAAACCTATACCACCAGCCACAAAAAAAAGAGAATCACTTTCGTAATTCTCTCTTAGTAGCGGGAACCGGACTCGAACCGATGACCTTTGGGTTATGAGCCCAACGAGCTACCTACTGCTCCATCCCGCGATGTATCTTCAGAAATTTCTGCGGCTCGCGATGCCTTGCAGAAAACTTAAACTTAGTAGCGGGGACACGACTCGAACGTGCGACCTCCGGGTTATGAGCCCGACGAGCTACCTACTGCTCTACCCCGCGATATTGGACTGCAAATATACGAATATTTTGATTCGACGCAAGTCTTCACACCATAATTTTTATTTCATCATATTTTAATAACTTTGTGTATGGCAAAAATATTGAAAATATATCCCGATAATCCTCAGGAAAACCTTATTGCTGAGGTCATTAAAACCCTGAATAACGGCGGAATAATTATTTATCCTTCCGATACGGTCTATGCATTGGGTTGCAATATTTTCGATATCAGGGCTATGGAAAAACTCGCTCAGATCAAAAAAATAAAACTTGAGAAGGCGCAGTTTTCGATCATCTGTAACGATTTAAGCCATTTATCGAGTTTTACACGGGCTATTGACACTCCCGCATTCCGGTTTTTAAAGAGTAAAATTCCTGGGCCTTATACTTTTATCCTCGAAGCGAATAAAAGCCTTCCACTTGCCTACAAAGGAAACAAAACAGTAGGCATACGTGTTCCAGACCACCCTATCCCACAACTGATCGTAGAAAAACTGGGTCATCCCATTGCCTCAACTTCCATTAAAGATGACGATGAAGTCATTGAATATTCTACCGACCCTGAACTGATTGCAGAAAAATACGATCATCTGGTCGATATTGTCATCGATTCAGGTTATGGGGATAATGTTGCCTCTACCATCGTAGATTTAACCAGTGGCGAGCCCGAAATCATCCGCCAGGGCAAAGGAGAGATTTAATCCGATAAACCATGCTCTGACCGGATTTTGAGATACTCACTTTTCACCCAAAAAACAATTTAACAAGACCAAGAGTTTTGAACTCATCCTTCCGAACACCAACCTTATGAAAATTATTACTTCCCCCGCCAAACTCATGAATATTGAAAATTCTACGGAATTTCTGAAGTCTACCACTCCGGGATTTATTGAGGAAGCGGCATTTATTCACTCGCATTTAAAAGAAAAGACACCGAAGTATTTGTCGGAACTCATGGAGATCTCAACAAAACTTGCTGATGAAAACTGGGAGAGAAACCAGAAATGGAACGCAAAACCAAAAACAAAAGAGTCGGCACCCGCTATGTTTGCCTTTACCGGTGAAGTATACCGTGGATTAGATGCGAAAACGCTGGATAAAAAAGCAGTCAGTTATCTTCAGAAGAATTACCGTATTCTTTCCGGGTTGTATGGTTTGCTGAAACCTTCGGATAAAGTGATGCTTTACCGTCTCGAAATGGGGAGGCATTTTAAATTCGACCAGTACAAAAATCTCTACGAATTCTGGCGTGAAAAAATCACCGAACAGCTTAACAGCGAACTGAAATCGAAAGACCTTATCCTGAATTTAGCCAGCAACGAATATTTCAAAGTCCTTGATAAAACGCAGCTGAAAGCTCCCGTTATCGATTTTGAATTCTATGAACTGAAAGAAGGAAAGCCAAAAACCGTCGTTGTATACACCAAACATGCGCGCGGTTTGGTGGTACGTTACTGTGCGGAACACCAGGTAAAAACACTGAATGAAGTGAAAGGTTTCAATCTTGAAGGCTACCGTATTGATGAAAAACTTTCCACCAAAACCAAACTGGTTTTCACCAGATAATCTAACATTAAATTTATAAAGATGAACTATCATACCAGAAAATGGATTAAACCTGAAGATTTAAATCCCAATCATACGCTCTTCGGCGGCAGACTGCTACAGTGGATCGATGAAGAAGCCGCTCTTTACGCCATCGTGCAGCTTGAAACACCCCGATGTGTAACCAAATACATTTCCGAGATCAACTTTATCAGCTCCGCAAAACAGGGCGATATTATTGAAATAGGAATTGAAGCCACAGACTTCGGGAACACCTCAATCACTTTAACCTGCGACGTGAGGAATATGATGACCCGCCAAACCATTATCACCATTGATAAAATTATTTTCGTAGGGGTAGATGATGAAGGAAAACCGACAAAACACGGCAAAACAAAGATCGAATTCATTGCTGACCGGCTGAAAAGCATCGAATGAAACTCTATATCAAAAACATGGTTTGTAACCGCTGCATCACGGCGGTAGAAAGAGCATTTAAGGATTTAAATCTCGAAATCACTACCGTGGCGCTTGGCGAAGTAGAAACCGCTGATGATTTAGATTCAGCTGAACTCCGTAAACTGGATGAATCTTTAAGGGAATCGGGTTTCCAGATTTTAGAAGATTCAACCCAGCAGCTCATTGAGAAGGTGAAGAAGACCGTAATTCTGCTTACTGACAGTCTGGATATTGCAGAAGACTTTGTACTTTCCAGATTTATCTCAGAAAAACTTCACCGCGATTACAGTGCAGTTTCTAAATTGTTTTCACAGAACGAGAATGTTACGCTCGAGCAGTACTTCATTCTTCAGAAAATAGAAAAGGTAAAAGAACTGCTTCTGTACGACGAATTTTCACTGACCGAAATTTCCGGTAAACTTGGCTATAAAAGCGTTCAGCATCTTTCTTCCCAATTCAAAAACGTAACGGGATTTACACCTTCAGGATTTAAAAAACTGAAAGTAAAAAACCGCATTCCGCTAGACGAAATCTGAAAATTATAAGATTCTTCCCTATATTTATAACAGTGTTCATTTTCATTTTAAGAAATTTGAACATTAAAATAAGCTTATGGAAAATCAACATACCCATCCTTCAGAAAAAATCTCGCCCAGCTCCGTGTATTACTGCCCCATGGAATGTGAAGGAGAAAAAGTATATTTCGTCCCCGGTAAACGATGCCCGGTCTGCAACATGTTCCTTGTTCCGATTGAGGAAAGGGAAGATTATAAGAATAAACCTGCGACTTTCTCCAAAACAAATCTCCCGGAAAACTTCAGAGATAAAGTAGGCGAATATTTCTGCCCGATGTTCTGCGAAAGTGACAAAACCTATGATTCAGATACTGGTTGCCCCGTTTGCCACATGCATCTTGAAGAAATTACAGAGGATTTAATCAATAACGCTTCGCATCAGGTACATTCACCCATACATTCCCCTGATGTGCCTGAACATTCTGACAGCCAGGCGGGAAAATATTACTGTCCAATGTTTTGTGAAGGTGACAAGGTTTACGACTCGAATGTCGGCTGCCCCGTCTGCGGAATGGATCTCGTACAGATTCCGGGGAAGGACAGAGACGCCGAAGATGAAACCTTTAATATTCTTAAAAATAAGTTTATTACAGCACTGGTCTTCACGGTTCCTGTCTTTATACTTTCCATGGGCGGTATGTTTTTTACCTTCCCTTTTTCTCATCAGATACAGGGAATTCTAGAATTGGTTTTAACGCTTCCGGTGCTGTTTTATGCCGGCTGGTTTTTAATAAAACGCGGCTGGATATCCTTTAAAACGTGGAATCTTAATATGTTTTCACTCATTGCGCTGGGGGTTGCGGCTGCATTTCTTTTCAGTATTGCCGCGCTGTTTTTTCCGGCTATCTTTCCTCACGAAATGGTTCATGATGGGAAGGTTCCACTCTATTTTGAAGCGGTAAGTGTGATACTTACCTTGGTAATTTTAGGACAGTTAATGGAAGCCGGAGCGCACAAAAGAACTGGCAACGCTATTAAAGAACTCATGAATCTTTCACCGGATGAAGCTCACTTAATCACCGACGGAAACGAAAAAACAGTTTCACTTTCCGAAGTGAAAATTGGCGATCTGTTACGCGTGAAACCGGGCGAAAAAATTCCTGTGGACGGTAAAATAACCGAAGGAAATTCCAGTATCGATGAAAGTATGATCACCGGGGAACCGATTCCGGTGGAGAAAAAAAACGATGATTACGTGACTTCCGGTACCATCAACGGCAATGGTGTTTTCATTATGAAAGCTGAAAAGGTAGGTGATGAAACCCTGCTCTCCCAGATCATAAAAATGGTGAATGAAGCCAGCAGAAGCAAAGCCCCGATTCAGAAACTGGCAGATAAGGTCTCGAAAATTTTTGTCCCAACGGTAATTGCCGCTGCAGTCATTACCTTTATCCTCTGGTATATTTTCGGTGGTGAAAACCGGCTAATCCTCGCCTTCATCAATGCCGTGGCAGTATTGATTATCGCGTGCCCATGCGCTTTGGGACTGGCCACACCAATGAGTCTGATGGTCGGCATCGGCAAAGGCGCGAAAAACGGTATCCTCATTAAAAACGCTGAGGCGCTGGAACAGATGCAGAAAGTCAATATTCTGATTACAGATAAAACTGGAACTTTGACCGAAGGAAAACCAAGTCTGGATGAAATCTCCATGACAGAAAATGCCGATAAAAACGAAATCCTGAAATTGGCGGCAGCACTGAATCAGAATTCAGAACACCCTTTATCCAGCGCCGTTTTACATGAATTTAAAAAAGCGAATTCTGAGTTTGAAAAAGTGGAAAACTTCGAGAACATTTCCGGAAAAGGTATTAAAGGAACCATCAACGGAGCCACTGTCCTTCTCGGGAATGAAGCTTTGCTGAATCACTTTAACATTAAGATTCCGGAAAACCTTAAAAATGAAGTCATACAAAAACAGGATGAAGCGAAAACCGTTTCTTACCTGGCTTCCGGAGATCAGGTACTGGGATTCCTGAGCTTTTCAGATCAAATTAAAGAAACTTCAAAGCAGGCCATCGAATATCTTCAGAAAAATAATGTGGAAGTGATAATGATGACCGGCGACAATGAACATACCGCAAAAGCCGTTGCCCAATCCCTTGGAATCAAAAAATATTTTGCGGGCCAACTTCCACAGGACAAACTGGAAGAAATCAAGAGGCTTCAGGCAGCAGGAAATATCGTGGCGATGACAGGTGACGGAATCAACGATGCACCCGCGCTTGCCCAGTCAAACGTAGGGATTGCGATGGGTACCGGAACCGATGTGGCGATTGAAAGCTCTGAAATTACGCTGCTGAAAGGCGACATCTTAGGTGTTGCCAAAGCGAAGATTTTAAGCGAAAATCTGCTCAAAAACATAAAACAGAATCTTTTTTTCGCATTTATTTATAACGTGTTTGGCATTCCGCTTGCAGCAGGATTACTGTATCCGTTCTTCGGAATTCTTCTCAGTCCGATGATTGCAGCCGCAGCAATGAGTTTCAGCTCGGTGTCTGTAATCCTGAATTCGCTGAGGTTAAACAGGGTAAATTTAAACATTCCCAAAAGCTAATCTTTATTCGGAGCCATCATTTTTATGAGGTCGAGATTTAAAGATTCAGTGGAATTAAATCGAAACCAAACATTAAAATATAGTATTATGGCAAAGAAAACCACTACAGGCGGTAAGGTCGCTCCAAAAGCAGACGCGGCAGACAAACTGAAAGATTTTATGGTCGACGGAATGAAAGACCTTTACTGGGCTGAAAAAGCTTTGGTAAAAAACCTTCCGAAGATGGCAAAGAACGCCACTTCAAAAAAACTTAAAGATGCCGTAAACGGGCATTTGGCAGAAACAAAAAATCAGGTAAAAAGACTTGAAGATGCTTTTAAAGCTTTAAAACTTAAGCCTGAAGCTGTAAAATGTGACGCGATGGACGGTCTTATCAAAGAAGCTGAAGGCATTCTGGAAGAAACCGAACCTGGCGCAGTGCGCGACGCAGCAATTATTGCAGCAGCACAAAAAGTTGAACATTACGAAATCGCGTCTTACGGTACAATCGCTACTTACGCAAAATTACTCGGGCAAAAAGAAGTCCTTAATCTGATGCTTGAAACTTTAAATGAAGAGAAATCCACAGACAAAGATTTAACCAAACTGGCGAAATCTGAAATCAATCTTAAAGCAAAATAACTTTTAACAGTTATGTATTCATCCCGGGCAACATATTCTTGTTGCCTTTTTTTAACCAATTAATAGAAAAACATGTCGAATTTAAACAATAAGAAAATTGCGGTTCTTGCGGCGAACGGTTATGAACAGTCGGAGCTTGAAAGTCCGGTAGAAGCCCTGAAAAAAGAGGGTGCAACGGTAGAAATCATTTCACTGAAATCAGGAGAAATCAAGGCAATGAAAGATCATGAATGGAGCAATTCCGTGGCTGTAGATAAAACAGTGTCCGATGCGAAGGTTTCCGACTATGACGCACTCCTTCTTCCGGGCGGCGTATTAAACCCCGATGCGGTGCGCGCTGATAAAGATGCTGTAGCTTTCGTAAAAGATTTTTTCACTGCTCAGAAACCTGTAGCTGCCATTTGTCACGGTCCACAAACTTTAATCAATGCGGAGGTGGTGAATGGTGTGAAGATGACTTCTTTCAAAGCCATTTCCAAAGATTTACAGAATGCAGGAGCTGAGTGGGTTGATGAGGAAGTGGTGACAGACGGCAACCTTACCACCAGCCGAAAACCCGAAGATTTACCGGCGTTTAACAAACGAATCATTGAGGAATTCGGAAAAGCATAACTCAAAAGATCTTAAGAATGCACGAAAAAATTCCGCCACAGCAAACCGGCGCCAAAAGCGACACCATTTCGGAAATTGAACTGGATTCCGTCCAATTGGCAAAAACCCATTTCGACATCGTGAAAAGGCGTTTTCTGGATGTGAACTGCTGGGAGCTTTTTGCGGGTACCGAAAAGGCGGAATTTTCTCTTCGTGACAAACAAGGTGAATTATCCCTGGATCCGCCGAAAGTCGGTGATTATTTCAGAATTAAAGTTCCGGGACTTCATAACCCCACTGGCGACGGTTATGACTGGGTGCAGGTTGAAAAATTTGAAGAAGAACATTCAGACAACTCGGAGTGTGTATACATCAGAGTCAGACCAACTTCTGATCCCACAAAACGGGATGAAACAACGGCGCATTTTTTCGATCCGAAGGCAACTTCAAATTTCCTCATTAAAAGAGAAGGGAATAAAATTTCAGCAGAAGTTCACGGGAGAAATGAAGTACCGAATACCGAAGATCTCACCATTATTGAAAAAATCAGGAACAGTCTTGTCGCGGTAGGCGGAATGATTGCCGGGAGTAAATTCCAGTGGAAATCACTTACAGAAGGTCTCATCAAATATGAAGCATAAGACTTACATCGGCTGTTCGGGATTCTCCAACCGCGACTGGAAAGGCTTTTTCTTTCCGGAAGAACTGCCGTCGAAGGAGCAGCTGAACTTCTACTCCACCCAATTCAATACAGTTGAAATCAATTCCACTTTTTACCGGAGACCTAGGCCACAAACTCTGGAGAACTGGTATCAAAGGACTGATGAGGATTTTAAATTTTTCATCAAAATTCCTAAAACAATCACCCACATCAAACGCTTAAAAGAGACTGCAGCGGAAACTGCTGATTTCTGCAAGCATTTTCATCATGGAATTCAGGAAAAGCTTGCGGGTTTTCTTTTTCAGATGCCGCCAAGTTTTCATTACAGGGAAGAACATCTGGAACAGCTGATTACAACTGTAGATTCACAGTTTCTAAATGTTGTTGAATTCCGCCATGAATCGTGGTGGACAGAAGAGATTTTTGAAACTTTAAGAAAGAAAAATATTGTATTTTCCGGCGTGAGTTTCCCGAAAAACATTCCTGATGATTTCATCATCAACAATAGTAAATCGGTTTATTACAGACTTCACGGAGTTCCTGTGCTTTTCAAATCTGAATATTCTGAAGAGGAATTAAAGATACTGGCAAAGGAAATCAAAAAAGCAAAACAGGATGTTTTTGTATATTTTAACAATACCTGGGGAACAGCGGCTTTAAAGAATGTGCTTTATCTGAAAAAACTTCTCGAATAATTTTTTTAGAACTTTCTTTCAATCACGTAATCCAGCATCAGGTTGAGCGAGTGTTTTGCTTCTGAATCCGGGAATTCGTTGAGGATATTTTTTGCGCGCTGCTGGTAATCTTTCATCACCGAAATTGCATAATCCAGTCCGCCGGAACTTTTCACAAAAGCGATCAGTTCTTTGACGCGTTTGGTATCATTATTATACCGCTTAATCGTATTGAAATAATGCTTTCTGTCGGTTTCGTTAGCAGTTTTCAACGTGTGGATCAGCGGAAGCGTCATTTTCTGTTCCTTAATGTCGATTCCTACAGGTTTCCCGATAATGTTTGACGTAAGATAATCGAAAAGGTCATCTTTAATTTGAAAAGCCATTCCGGTAAGGGTACCGAACTCCATCATTTTCTTCGCCATAGTTTCATCCACATTGTTGGATACGACGCCGATTTCGCAGCATGCCGCGATTAAAGTGGCCGTTTTTTGGCGGATGATTTCGTAATAAACTTCTTCAGTAATGTCTAATTTGCGGGCTTTTTCAAGCTGTAGCAACTCCCCTTCCGCCATTTCACGGATTGTTCTTGAAATTACAGCGAGAAGATCAAAATCCTTATAATCTGTTGAAAGCAGAACAGCTTTAGAAAGCAAATAATCACCTACCAGAACCGCAATTTTATTTTTCCACAAAGCGTTGATGGAAAAGAAATTACGTCTTTTAAAACTCTCATCTACTACATCATCATGCACCAAAGTTGCGGTGTGAATAAGTTCAATCATCGATGCGCCGCGGAACGTTTTTTCGTTGACCTCGCCTACCAGTTTTGCACACAGAAAAACAAACATTGGCCGCATCTGCTTGCCTTTAGTCGTTACAATAAACCGCGTTACCTTATCTAAAAGCGGTACATTGCTCTGCATGGATTCATAAAACTTCTGTTCGAAAAGTTTCATTTCACCGGAAATGGGTTTTTTGATTTCTTCTACGGTATTCGCCACGTACTATGAATAAAGATGTTGAAAGTTAAATACCGACAAATATAATTAAAATTTGCCGGAGAATCGAAGTTTATTACACATTGAAATGCTTAGCGGATTTTATCTGCTGGAATAAAATAGAACGCCTGTTTTGCTGTTCCCAAAGGTGTGCGGAATTCTTCGCCGGAAATATAGACACCATTTTCATCCACTTCAATTCCCTCGATCTGGCCAAGGCTTAGCGAGGAACCGAGGTAATATTTTATAGGCTGCTGACTGAAGAAAACACCAGGTTCTGATTCATTAAACACCGAAAGAAAAACCTCAGTATTTTTCGTGTAACCAATTAAAAAAAGTCTTCCATTAAAATAAGCTGCATCGGTAACCACAAAACCTGTTCTGAAACTTTCGGTCTTTTCTGCTGCCTGATTGTCAGCAAGTTCTGGATTCAGCACGTAATGCGTGGTCGATTTTGATACCCATTCTTTTGTAAAGACATGAATTTTTCCGTTGAGAACAATCATCGCTTCCGCATCGAAATCATTATTGATGACTTTTCTGCTGAAGTCCTGCTGCTCCGGATAAAAGAAAGGAATTTCCTGTGCTGCAGAGTTATTATCATACGGAATTTTATAAATTTTGAGGTCCTTCCGTGTTCCGGCATTATTTCCGAAATCACCGGTGTAAAAATACAGCGAATCGCTCGCAATGGCTTCCCAATCAATGTTTGTAAGTCCTGTTTTAATCGTTTTTAAAATTTTACCTGAGGATTTGTCGATTTCAAAAATTTCAGAGGAATTACCGCCATCATTCATCACATACAGTCTACCGTTGCGGAAACTGAGCCCTGAATTTTCTTTCAGCGAATCATTCAGGTACGCAACCCTGTATCTGCCGATCTTTAAAAAGTCCTCTTGCTGCGCAAAGCCATCAGCAAAAAGAAAAAATACAAAAAAGGAAAGTAATCGGTTCATTATAATTTACGTCTTAACAGCAGGATGCGGATTTTTACAAAATCATAGAGAAGTCCCAGCAGCAAAATTAAACTTCCGAAAAGAAGCGTCCTGATGCCGAAATATGTGTAAAGAATTCCCCCTGAAACTCCTCCTGCGAAAAAAAGCCAGATTATGGTTAAACGGAGTTTTATTGATTTGATGAGTTTCTTTTTATGTTTCTGGTCTTTGTAAAAGAAAAGTTGCGAAAACTCAATACCCATATCGGTGAAGAGCCCTGTTAAGTGCGTTGTTCTCACCACCGCGTTGGAAATGGTTGTTACGAGCGAATTCTGCATTCCCATAGCAAACAACAGACTGAAGGCGATGAGATCGGGATTTTGCTCTATCAGAAAACTTCCTGTGAATGCCAGCGTAGCAAGAATTACGGCTTCAGTAATGGTGGGAACAATGTAAATAAGATTTTCCCGTCTTCGCGAATAAATTTCAACCATAAAGTTGGAAATGAAAGCACCCAGAAAAAAGAAAAAGATATAAAGTGCCACGTGAAAAGCACTCCGGAAATCCTGCTTGAAAGCTTCATCTACAAAGTAAGCGAAATGTCCTGTAACGTTTGTTGTAAGTTTCTGTACCGAAAAAAATCCCACCACATTTACCAAACCAGCCACGAAACTCAGCAGTGAGGCAATCCCAAGATTATGCTTTTCGGTACGGGTTTTTCCTTTGTGACTGAACATTACTCACTGGATTTATTCGCAAGCTGGCCACAGGCCGCATCAATGTCTCCTCCCCGGCTGCGGCGGATCAGCACAGTAATTCCGGCGTTTTCGAGTTGGCGTACATAATTTTCCTCGGCTTCTTTATTGCATTTATCGTATTTTCCGTCGCCGATGGGATTATACTGAATTAAGTTCACTTTACTCGGAACCTGCTTACAGTAGCGGATGAGCGCTTTGATGTCTTCATCCTGATCATTGATTCCTTTCCAGACGCAGTATTCAAATGTTATAGGATTTCCAGTTTTTTCGTACCAGTATTTTAAAGAATCCATGATATCGGTAAGCGGAAATTTATCGGAGAAAGGCATGATTTCATTCCTTTTCGACTCGATAGCTGAATGTAGAGAAAGCGCAAGTTTTACCCGCAGATCTTCATCGGCAAGCATTTTAATCATCTTAGGAATCCCTGAAGTTGACACGGTGATTCTCCGCGGCGACATGCCCAAACCTTCTGGCTGTGTAATTTTCCTGACCGCATCTACTACATTTTTGTAATTCATCATCGGCTCGCCCATTCCCATGAAAACGATGTTTGAAAGCGGTCTGTCGAAATAGAGTTTGCTTTGTCTGTCGATTAAGGCTACCTGATCCACAATTTCTGCAACTTCCAGATTTCTCATCCTTTTCAGGCGTGCGGTTGCACAAAATTCGCAGTTCAGAGAACAGCCAACCTGAGACGAAACACAGGCTGTAGTACGGGTTTCTGTAGGAATCAGGACCGATTCTACGAGAAGTCCGTCGTGTAGTTTTACGCCGTTTTTGATGGTTCCGTCGGTCGATTTCTGAAGCTGGTCAACCGAAATGGGATTGATGGTGTATTCCTGAGAAATTTTCTCTCTGAGGTCTTTAGAAAGATTGGTCATTTCATCAATAGAATGCAGATTCTTGCTCCACAGCCAGTCATAAACCTGCTTCGCGCGGAAGGGTTTTTCGCCGATCTCTCTGAAATAATCAGTCAGCTGTTCTAAATTTAATGTCCGTATATCTTTCATAAAAAGTCTCGCAGATTTAGCAAAGTCGGCAGATTCTCTTTCTGCGTCATCAGCAAATCTGCGAGAAATATTTAAAGTTAATTGATCTTACAGAATCAGCATTGCGTCCCCATAAGAATAGAATTTGTATTCGTTTTTAATGGCTTCTTCATAGGCCTGCATCAGGAAATCTTTCCCTGCGAACGCTGCGATCATCATTAAGAGTGTAGATTTTGGCGTATGGAAGTTGGTAATCATCGCATTGGCAACACCGAAATCATGTGGCGGGAAAATAAATTTATTCGTCCAGCCATGATAAGGCCCGATCTTTTTATTGGATGAAACCGAAGTTTCCAAAGCTCTCATGGTAGTGGTTCCCACTGCACAAACTCTGCGCTGCTCAGCAACCGCTTTGTTGATGATATCGGCATTCAGCTGGTCGATTATGGCCTCTTCAGACTCCATTTTATGTTTGCTTAAATCTTCCACCTCAATCGGGTTAAAAGTTCCCAAACCAACATGAAGCGTCACTTCAGCGAAATCGATTCCTTTGATCTCGAGTTTCTTCATCAAATGTCTGGAGAAGTGCAAACCTGCTGTAGGAGCTGCAACTGCGCCTTCGTGCTTGGCGTAGATGGTCTGATAACGTTCTGCGTCCTCAGGCTCCACGGCTCTTTTGATATATTTCGGAAGTGGAGTTTCTCCCAATTCCTTTAGTTTCGAGCGGAATTCTTCATAAGAACCATCATATAAAAACCTTAGAGTTCTTCCTCTTGACGTCGTATTATCGATTACTTCTGCTACCAAAGATTCATCTTCAGTAAAGAATAATTTGTTCCCGATTCTTATTTTTCTTGCAGGATCAACCAACACATCCCAAACGCGTGTTTCTTTATCGAGTTCCCTTAAAAGGAAAACTTCAATCTTGGCACCTGTTTTTTCTTTATTTCCATACAATCTTGCTGGGAAAACTTTGGTATTATTGAAGATAAAGAGATCTTTTTCATCGAAATAATCTACAACATCTTTAAACGTTTTATGCTCGATTGTCTGTTTCTTGCGGTCAAGAACCATGAGTTTGGAGTCGTCTCTGTGCTCTGCAGGGTGTTCTGCCAGGAGTTCTTCCGGCAAATGGAAGTTGAAATCAGATGTTTTCATTTTTTAAATTACGGTTTAAAAATTAATGCGAAAACCCAATGATTTTCGGACTGCAAATATACGGCTTTGAAAAGCGAAAGTCAAGTCTTTAGGCATTTAACTAGAATTTCAGCATTTTAGGGAGCGTTATCTGTAAGTTCCACATCATGATAATCCTCCAGAACAAATTTACAACTTACCTTACTCTCACTCGTACTTATTATCTGTATTTTGGAGAGTGTATTTTGTGAGAAAATCAAAATCATAATTTTACAATGAGCCCAAAACAAAGAGTAAAAGCAGAGATAGAACAGAAATTTTCTTCATAAAAATGTTTTTAAAATTTTCCATTCCTGCAGTTTTTTCTCCGGGGAAATGGTATGCAGCGGGCTTGTCGAAGGTAAAACAAATACGGGAATGTCTGATTGGTTACCTAAAATTTTCTTTAAATTCTTAAATGATTTCTGACCATTACAGAAAATCACGTTGATTGAAGGATGGTTATTTAGCATTTTCGTAATATCATTATGTTCCTCGTTTCGGATCTTCGTGTCGAGGCTTCCCTCGCGTTCGCATGTATCGATGACGTCCCACAACGCGATATTGTTTTTTCTGATGGTTTCAATTCTTGTCTCGTAATCTTTACTGAAATCTTCACCAAGCAATTCAAAAACAATCTTCCAAAACTGGTTTTGCGGATGCGCATAATACTGCTGCATTTCCAGGGATTTAACGCCAGGCACCGAACCTAAAATCAGGATTTTAGAAGTTGTAGAAATAATGGGTGCAAAAGATGAAATTCGGTCTGCCATTTTTAGGAGGTTTTACTTTAAAAAATTGGAATGATTAATGCAATCATTAAAAATATTAAAAAAATCAGTTATGAAAAAGTTATCATTATTAATGGGAATGCTGATCCTGCTTATCACGACCAGCTGCAGAGATATTGTGAATACGGTTTTAGACGCGCTGCCTCCTTTTGATGTTCCGTTTACCACCACAGTAACCGTTCCTTTCGTGAACGTAAGTACCACGACATACACCAGAACACCAGAAATTCCAATGAATATAAATCTGGATGCTAAGATCAAAGAAAATAATCCAAATTATTCTATCAATAACCTGAAATCGGTAAAGATGAGTACTCTGAGTATGGATTTTATCAGCTCAACGGTCGATACAAAACTCGACGTAATTAAAAATGCAAGAGTTTATATTAAAGCTCCTAACCAGCCGGAAAAACTCATCGCTACAGTGGTGAATAATACCAATCCTACGACGGTTACATTTACGGTGCCCGATGAGGAACTGATCAACTATTTTAAAACAAGCCAGAATTCGCTGATATTTGAAATTCAGGCCAGTGCCGTAGCTGCGGACCAAATCACAATGAAGATGAATACCGGTTTCAAAGTAAAAGTTCAGTTATAAAATTTACACGGTCAAAAATAAAAAAAGCTTCTGAAAATAATCAGAAGCTTTTTGTATTAGATTCTTTGTTCTATAGCGTCTCTCTCAACCATTCGAAAAATTCGCGCTGCCATACCAAGCCGTTCTGTGGCTTCAGTACCCAGTGATTTTCGTTTGGAAAATATAGAAATTTAGATTTCAAACCGTGAAGTCTTGCGGCCTGAAAAGCCTGCTGGCCCTGCTCATATCCCACGCGGAAATCAATTCCACCCTGAATGATCATGATTGGTTTGTTCCATTTATCAACAAAATTTGATGGATTAAATTCGGTATAGGCTTTAGGTAACGGCTGATCTGTAGGCTTTCCTAAATCCCAGTTGGCAAAAAACAGTTCTTCCGTAGTTCCGTACCAAGATTTCATATCAAAAAGTCCGTCGTGAGCAATAAAAGTTTTAAATCTGTTTTCATGGATTCCGGCCAGCATAAAAACGCTGTATCCGCCGTAACTAGCTCCTACTGCACCAATTCTGTCAGCATCAACGTACGGCAAAGTTTTGGCGTAATCGGTTGCTGATAAATAATCATCTATTACCTGTCCGCCCCAGTCTTTCGAAATTTGTTCGTTCCATTGGGTTCCCCAACCCGGCATTCCGCGGCGGTTTGGCGCAACAACGATATAACCGTTAGCAGCCATCAGCGCGAAATTCCAGCGGGTGCTGAAATACTGAGTTAATGCTGACTGCGGACCGCCCTGACAGTAAAGAAGAGTTGGATATTTCTTATTCGGATCAAAGTTTGGCGGATAATGAATCCATACGCCCATTTCTTTACCATCAGTCGTTTTTACCATTTTCAGTTCTGATTTTCCCGGCGTTAATTTGACATAATTCGCTTTATTAACCTCTGTTACCTGAGTCATTGTCCCGGATTTTACATCTACTGAAAACAGGTCAGGATTATGATTGATGTCGTTTCTGGAAACCAAGAGCTGATTTTTGTTTTGTGCATAAATCTCATTCACATCAAAATCACCTTTCGTTACCTGCTGAATTTTAGCATTCTTGGGATTCAGAGAAAACAGCTGTTTTGTCCCGCGGAAGGCTGTCGTAAAATAGATTGTTTTTGAATCCTGAGTCCAGAAGACATCGCCAACTACGCTTTCATCCCACTCTTTCGTAAGGTTGCTCACCTTTCGGGATTTCCAGTCCATCAATTTAATATCATTTTTGTCTGCTTCGTAACCGTCTCTTTCCATCGACATCCACTGCAAAGTCTTTCCGTCCGGAGAAAATTTCGGAGCAACATCGTAACCTTTATTGCTTTCAGTAAGATTGGACGTAGTACCTGCTGCTAAATCATAAGCAAAAATATCGGTATTGGTTGATTGGGCGTATTCCGCTCCGCTCAGAGGTTTTGTAACGTATAAAAGCTGTGCAGAATCCGGACTCCAGACAAAATCTTCAGCTCCGCCAAAAGGGCGTTGCGGCGAATCCCACATTTTACCTTCAAGCAAATCTTTTGCATTTTCAACTTTGTCTGCAACGTTCACCACGAAAACGTGATTATATTTTCCTTCGCTGAAATAATCCCAATGGCGGTGGTTCAGGTCGGTATAAATGTGAGCGGAAGATTTCGGAACATCCTGATATTTGTCTTTACCCATCACTTTTTCAACCAAAACCTGCTTACTGAAGGCAATCTTTTTTCCGTCGGGTGAAATCACAATATTATCGACTTCGCCAATCGTGTAAAATTCTGCCCAGGTTTTTCCTGCATCTTTCGAAAGGTAAATTTTATCGCCTTCCTGTGCGTAGATGCCGTTTTTATCCCATTGGATCAGGGCTTTTTTACCTAAGTCAAGATTAGCAGCTTCAGAATTTTTGATATTAAAAAAATAGGTTTTCTTGTTGTTTTTTTCAGTTTTCAGATCGGTTTTCCCAACAGTATAAATTAAAGACGACTGATCGGGTGAAACTGCCGAAACTCCAATTTTATTTAATGTCCAGAGGATTTCGGGCGTCATCACATTTTGTGCATTCATAAGAAAAGGCGCAGCTACTGCGAGAATGGTGTGTTTTAACTTCATAAAAATCAATTTTGATCATTACAGATGCAGACTGCAACTGTGTTTACAAATATAGAAATTTATGATGATTGCTGTGCTTAAAGATTTCTAGTTAAGCTCAGCCCAAATATTACTACAAAACAAAAAATCACCGATGGTCGCGGTGATTTGAGTTTTGCTTTAATTTTTAAGTTACGATTCTGAGGAAGTGAAAATCCCGTTCAACAGTGAGGTGATAAGGGACAGCGCAATGCTGAAAATAAATGCCCACCAGAACCCGTCAATCGTCATCCCGTCAATAAAATAATCTGCAATCAGAATAACCAGAGCATTGATGACCAGGGAAAAAAGCCCCAGAGTAATAATGGTAAGAGGCAGACCGAGAATTTTCAGAATGGGCGAAACAATCAGGTTCAGAATCCCCAGAACGATTGCAAACACAATTGCCGTGGAAAACCCATCGAAATGTACGCCTGAAAGAATTTTAGTGAGAAAAAATGCCACTACTGCGGTAACAAGAAGTCGGATGATTAGATTCATAGTTTATAGATTTATAGTTTAGTTAATGTTGAGTAATTAGTTTTCTTAAAGGTCATGCTTTTGCCAATCCACTTAAATTTCCAGTATCCGCGTACTTTCAGAAGGCCGTTTTCCGTGATATGTGCAGAGGAATCCCATAACCTGCCCGAACTCGCATCATAGATTTTGCCGTGCTCCCATTCCTTGGTTTTTGCATTGTAAACTAAACCATCTAAAACCTCCATTCCCAATATTTTTCTGTTCCGGAGACTGGGATCAGGATTTTCGAAATCGGTACGGGCATGCATCGGTTTTCCGCTGCCTTTGCTCTCGTCGAACCAAATCACTTTGGCCTTATACTCGCCTTTCAGCTTGTACACCTCTACGGCGACACTGTGATCGGTTGCAAGCCATTTGCCAAGCACGTGATCTGCCTTTGACTGGGCATTTAAATTCAAAAAACAAAAATAGAGGATTAAAACGAGATTTTTTATAAGCATGGCTTTCACTATACAAGTTTTTTGCCAACTTACGTATTATCAGCCGGTTTTGTTGATTATTATTTTTCTATTGATGAAAAATTTTACGAAATCTGGAACCCAATCACCATTTATATTTTTCTCTCTTCCCAAAAAATATTATCTTCAGCACCAAAAGTTATATAGAATGAAGAACTATGCTAAAGCTTTAATGCTTTCGACGGTCTTTGCAGCGGGACTCAATGCCCAAACGCAGGACCAAATGACAAAATCCATAATGGATGAAACTTACAACAATTCCCAACTTGAGAAACTCGCCTATGAATTGCTCGATGGAATCGGTCCAAGACTGGTGGGAAGTCCAAAAATGCAGCAGTCTCACGACTGGGCGGTAAACCAATTCAAAAGCTGGGGAATCGATGCACGCAACGAACAGTGGGGAGAATGGAAATCCTGGGAAAGAGGAACTTCTTCTCTCGAAATGGTCTATCCTTATGCAAAATCTCTTGAAGGGATGCAGCTCGCCTTCAGCCCGGCAACTCCGGCTAAAGGTTTAACTGCAGATGTGGTGATGCTTCCGACCTTCAGCAGTAAAGAAGATTTTACCAAATTTCTTTCATCAGTAAAGGGAAAACTGGTTATGGTTTCCCAGTACCAGGCATCCGGAAGACCGGAATACAACTGGAAAGAATTCGCAACACCAGAATCTTTCGAAAAAATGCAGGCTGAGTCCAAAGCCGCATCTGAAGCATGGCAGAACTCAATTAAAGCTTCAGGAGAAACTTCGCGTACCTTGAATGCAAAACTTGAATCAGCCGGTGCAGCCGGAATCATTTCTTCAAACTGGTCCCGAGGCTTCGGTGTTAACAAAATATTTTCGGCAGGAACAAAAAAAATCCCCGTTATGGATGTTTCTCTTGAGGATTACGGACAGCTTTACAGAATGCTGAAAAACGGAACTACACCAAAACTGAAAATCACAGCCAATTCTAAAGACAAAGGAATGGCACCAACCTTCAATACCGTTGCCGAAATCAAAGGTTCAGAAAAACCTGATGAATATATTATACTTTCAGCACACCTCGATTCCTGGGATGGCGGCACCGGTGCAACCGATAACGGAACCGGAACCATTACCATGATGGAAGTTGCAAGAATCCTGAAAAAATTATATCCAAATCCAAAAAGAACCATCATCGTAGGCCTTTGGGGAAGCGAAGAACAGGGACTGAACGGATCACGCGGTTACGTTTCTGCGCATAAAGACCAGATGCCAAAGATACAGGCGCTGTTCAACCAGGACAACGGAACGGGACGTATCGCCAACATCAGCGGACAGGGATTCCTGAATTCTTATGATTATTTGGGAAGATGGCTTGCTGCCGTACCAAAGGAACTTACCAAAGACATCAAAACAACGTTCCCGGGCACTCCAGGCGGTGGCGGATCAGACCATGCATCATTTGTTGCGGCAGGAGTTCCAGCCTTCATGTTGGGCTCTTTGAACTGGAGCTATGGAAATTACACCTGGCATACCAATCGCGATACTTATGACAAAATCGTTTTTGATGATGTAAAAAGCAATGTAGCTTTAATCGCTATTATGACTTATATGGCCAGCGAAGATCCGGAAAAAACGTCTGCAGAAAGAATTAAACTTCCTGTTAACGAAAGAACCGGTGAACAGATGAAATGGCCTGAAGTAAAGGAACCAACAAGAAAAGGAGGTCTCGACTAATTTCATACCTTCACATACGGAAACGTTCAGCTTTTGCTGAACGTTTTTTTATTTATCAAGTTCAATCCAAACCGGCGCATGGTCGCTTGATTTTTCCCAACCCCGCACATCTTTGTCGACACCGGCTTTTATTAGATAAGGAAGTACTTCGGTTGACAGTAAAAAATGATCAATTCTTAAACCCGCATTTCTTTCATAAGCACTACGGAAATAATCCCAGAACGTATAGATGGTTTCGTCGGGGTAAAGGTGCCGCAAAGCATCAGTCCAACCCTGATCGATCAAATTTTTAAAAGCCTCACGCACTTCCGGCAGAAAAAGCGCATCTTTAGCAAACTTCTCAGGTTTATATACGTCCTTCTCTGTTGGCATCACGTTGAAATCTCCTATCAAAAGCACTTTCTTATTTGAAGTTATAAGCATTTCTGCGTGTGCATCGAGGCGCTCAAACCACTTCATTTTGTAATCAAATTTTGGCCCTGGTACCGGATTCCCATTCGGAAGATAAATGCATGCAATAATTAAATCTTCAATCTTCACCTCCAGATAGCGGCTTGCATCATCGTCATCATCTCCGGGAAGTTTTGTACGGGAAATCTCCGGTTTACCTTTTCTGGAGAGCACTGCTACTCCATTCCAGCTTTTCTGTCCGAGCCACACGGCCTGATATCCCGCTTCAAGGATTTCAGTTTCAGGGAATTTTTCCTGAGGTGCTTTAAGTTCCTGGAGACATACGACATCCGGCGCTTTTTCTTTCAGCCATTTCAGCAGTACAGGCAGGCGGCCATTCACGCCGTTCACATTATAGGTTGCAATTTTCATAGGTTCTTATGATATCAAATTTAAAAACTCCTCGTTTAATTGGACGCATTTTTGATGGTCTAAAATCAAAACCAACTTTTATGAGAGCAATCTGGAACGGAGCCATTGGATTCGGGCTCGTCAATATTCCCATCAAACTTTATTCCGCGACTGAGGAAAGTAATCTGGATCTAGATATGCTGGACAAGGACGATCTTTCCAATATTAACTTTAAAAGAGTAAATGCGACGACGGGGAAAGAAGTAAAATGGGAAAATATTGTAAAAGGTTATAAACTGGAAGACAGCTATGTGGTCCTTACAAAAGAAGATTTCGAGGAAGTAAATCCCGAAAAATCGAAAATCCTGAACATTAAACAGTTTGTAGACGTACACGAAATTGACAGTGCCTATTTTGAGTCCTCCTACTTTCTGGAACCACAGAAAAACGGTGAAGAAGCTTACAAACTGCTGCTGAAAGCACTTTTAAAAACTAAAATGGCAGGTATTGGGACTTTCATTCTCCGAGAAAAAGAAATTCTTTGTCTTGTGCGGCCTTACGAAGACAAAATCCTCATGGTTAACAGAATGCGCTATCCGGAAGAACTCAGAAGTTTTGAAGACCTGAAAATTCCTAGCGCTAAAAATCCCAAAGCTGACGAACTGGAAATGGCGGAATCACTCATCAAACAGCGCGCGACCAAATTCGACCCGAAGAAATACAAAAACACTTATAATGACGATTTAATGGCTATTATCAAAGCTAAATCTAAAGGAAAAGTAAAAAAAACCGAGACCAAAGAAGAAGTTTCCGCAAAAGCAACCGACCTAATGGCACAGTTGAAAGCAAGTCTGGAAGCCGGAAAAGCCAAGGCGGGTTAAAAAATAACTTAGTAAAATTTTCAGAAGATGCCATTAGAGAAATACAACGAAAAACGGGATTTCAAACAGACGGCAGAACCCAAAGGAAAATCCCAGAGTAGCAAAGGAAAACTGAAATTCGTGATTCAGCGCCATGCCGCCAGCAGGCTGCATTACGATTTCCGGCTGGAAATGGATGGTGTACTGAAAAGCTGGGCTGTCCCGAAAGGTCCTTCGCTCAATCCGGAGGACAAACGCCTTGCGATGATGGTTGAAGACCATCCTTTTGCATACCGTACTTTTGAAGGAAGTATCCCGGAAGGGAATTATGGTGCCGGCGAAGTGGAGATATGGGACGAAGGAACTTACGAACCTCTGGAAAAAGTTAAAGGTAAAACCGATGATCTGCTTATGCAGGCAGAATTGCATAAAGGTTCTCTGAAATTCATCCTTCACGGTAAAAAGCTTAAAGGCGAATTTGCCCTCGTAAAAATTAAAAATTCTGACAGCGGTGAGCCCTGGCTTCTCATCAAACACAAAGATAAATTTGCCACAGACCATTACGATGCTGAAGAAAATACCGCAGAAGATTCCACGGTTACAGCATATCTAAATTCAAAAAAAAAAGTAAAAAAAGTTGAGAAAAAGTCTGAGGAGGTAAAAACCTACCGGAATTATACTCCTTCACTCAGCGGCGAGAAAAAACTCACCAAGTTCATTACTCCCATGCTTGCGGGAACTACTGATAAACCTTTCAGTTCCCCGGACTGGGCGTTCGAAATTAAATGGGACGGCTACCGTGCCGTGGCCGATCTCCGGAAAGATATTCAGCTGTATTCCAGAAATGGACTTTCGTATGTTGAAAAGTTTAAGAAAGTGAGTAACTCGCTGAAATTTCAGGAACACGAAATGATTCTGGACGGCGAACTTGTTGCGTATGATGATCAGGGAAAGCCGAATTTCCAGTGGCTTCAGCGGATTGGCGATAATCCCAACCTAAATGTGATTTATCAGGTTTTTGATCTTTTATGGTTGAACGGTCATTCCACAGAAAATCTAAGTCTCATCCAAAGGAAAGAACTTCTGAAAGACGCTTTGGTAGAAACCGAATTCATCAAATACCATGATCATGTCCTGGAAAATGGAGAAAAATTTTTCCGGCTGGTAGAGAAGATGGAACTGGAAGGCATGATCGCCAAGAAAATAGACAGCACTTACCACCGCGGTACCCGAAATGGTGATTGGCTGAAAATAAAAAGCCAGAAGACCGAAGAAGTCCTTATTTGTGGATTTACCGCTCCTAAAGGCAGTCGCAAGAAATTTGGATCACTAGTTCTCGGCCGTTATAATGGTGATGAACTTATTTTTTGCGGACATACCGGTACCGGCTTCAGCGACAAAGGCCTTGTAGAACTCTACGGAAAAATGGAACCGCTGATTACCGATAAGCCACCTTTTGCGACAACACCGAAGACCAACGATAAACCGACCTGGCTTAAACCTGAACTTATTGCTGAAATTAAATTCACGGAACTTACGAGCGACCATATCTTCCGACATCCTGTTTTTCTAAGGCTCAGAGAGGATCTTAATCCCAAAGATCTTAATTTCATTAAAGACGAAGAAAAACAGGTCGTCACCCCGGTACCATTAAAAAAATCAGTTATGAAAAGAGAAAATGAGCAGCTACAGAAATTTGGAAAGCAGGAAGTGAAATTGACCAATCAGAATAAAATTTATTTCCCAAAAGATCAGGTTACCAAAGGCGACGTGATTGGTTATTACCAGAGCGTTGCAAAGTATATTCTGCCCCACCTGAAAGACAGACCTCAGTCGATGAACCGATTTCCTAATGGAATTGATGGAATGAGTTTCTATCAGAAAGACGCATCAGACGAAATCCCGGACTGGATTGAAACCCAGAAAGTATTTTCGGAGTCCACCGATAAATACATCAATTACATCCTCTGCAACGATA
>JAANMT010000958.1_pt1 | contig 30270 bp, 23 predicted proteins | sample 7279711 | NCBI WGS metagenome assembly JAANMT01 (sample SAMN14094538, study PRJNA606508) | bioreactor metagenome | isolation source: A lab-scale SPAN reactor treating ammonium-rich wastewater day 1 | place: Ireland: Galway | collected 2017-01-16 | reverse complement strand
GGTGTGGCGGTCGGATTCAAACTGGCGATTGTCCCATTCCACCTGTGGACCCCGGATGTTTATGAGGGCGCACCGGCACCGACAACCTCATTTGTAGCCACAGTCTCCAAAGGGGCCATGACAGCCGTTCTGCTTCGCCTGTATCTGCTGGCTGGGGGAGTCATACCGGATTCAACCGCCACGATCTTTTCCATTCTCGCGATCCTTTCGATGTTCACCGGAAATCTGCTCGCACTGATGCAGAACAATGTCAAACGAGTCCTCGCATATTCCTCGATCTCCCATCTCGGCTACCTGCTGGTTGCTTTTCTGGCGGGTGGGGAGTATGCGGTCGAAGCAGTGACCTTCTACCTGACCGCATACATGGTCACCAGCCTTGGCACTTTCGGTATCATCGCACTCCTCTCCGATCGTGAGGGTGAACCGGAACTGCTTCAGGATTACTCCGGCCTCTTCTGGCGAAATCCGGTAGCCGCTGGATTGTTTTCACTGTTTCTGCTTTCGCTTGCCGGGATACCGATGACAGCAGGATTCATTGGCAAGTTCTATCTGTTTGCCGCCGGAGTCGATCACTCGGCCTGGCTGCTGATTGGGTCACTGATCATCAACAGCGCCATTGGACTTTTTTATTACCTCAGGATTGTCGCTTCCATGTATGCCGGAGCCGAAGAAAAAGCCACTCCAATGCCTCTGCCGGGAAGCGCTCTGGCAAGCCTGCTCGTGCTGATGCTCGTTTCTGGGGTTATTTTCTGGTTTGGGGTTTACCCCGAGTTCCTGATTCATCTGATCCGCAGCGCGATAATCGGTTGAACTCCGCTTATCATTCATTCTGATTCCTGTTATGTGTCTCATCCATGGACTCTTCACGCATCCTTGTTGTCGCTACACGAAACCGGAAGAAAGGCATCGAGCTGTCGGAACTCCTCGAGGGGCTTCCCTTTGAGGTCAGGACACTCGATTTTTATCCGGATTGCCCTGAAGTGATCGAAGATGGCGAAACCTTCGAGGCCAACTCCGAAAAAAAAGCACGGGAGGCTGCCTCTCATACCGGTGAATGGGTGGTGGCGGATGATTCCGGACTGGAAGTGGATGTCCTGGGTGGGGAACCCGGGGTTTATTCCGCCCGGTATGGCGGCCTGGATGACGATCATTCACGAAATCAGTACCTCCTCGATAAGCTGGCTGGCCGCCCACCGGAGGAGCGTTCTGCACGGTTTGTCTGCTGCGCAACCCTGTTCGGGGATGGAAAAGTGATTTACCAGGTTCGCGCCACCTGTGAAGGAAGGATCCTGCACACTCCCAGGGGTGCCTTTGGCTTTGGATATGATCCCATCTTCCAGCCGGATGGATTTAATTGCTCGATAGCGGAGCTCCCACCCTCTGAGAAACATCGAATCAGTCATCGTGGAAAGGCGCTCCGGGAGATCCGAAAATTCTTCGAGAGGCAGAAATGAACCCTGAGACCGATATTGGGTATATGCGAATGGCTCTTTCTCTGGCAGAACGAGGCATCGGCTGGACTTCGCCCAACCCAATGGTCGGAGCCGTGGTGGTGCGTGATGGAAAGGCTATTGCTGAGGGATATCACCCGCGTTGCGGAGAGGCCCATGCGGAGAGGATCGCTCTCGAGAAAGCGGGCGGCCAGGCGGTTGGAGCGACCCTCTATGTAACCCTCGAACCCTGTGCGCACCATGGGAAAACACCGCCCTGCCTGGATTGCGTCCTGGCTTCGGGTGTGGCCAGGGTCGTCGTCGCCATGGAGGATCCCAATCCGCTGGTTCATGGCAAGTCGATCCAGGCTCTCCGGGATAATGGAATTGAGGTTGCAGTCGGCATCTGTGAAAAGGAAGCCAGGGTTTTGAACTACCCCTTCCTCTCATCCATGCTTCGCCAGCGGCCCTGGGTGACATTGAAATATGCCATGACTCTGGATGGGAAGATTGCGACCTCAACCGGAGACAGCAAATGGGTTTCCGGCGAAGAATCCCGCGCCGGTGTCCAGGATATCCGCAAACGCCACCGCGCCATTCTTGTTGGCTTCAGAACCGCATTAACGGATGATCCCCTGTTGACCTGCCGCGAAACCGGTGATCCACCCCCTCGGCAACCCCTTCGGATCGTTTTGGGTGGAATCGGCGGGCTGCCTCCCTCCAGCCAGCTGGCAGCCACTTCCACACAATTTCCCACTCTGCATGTTCTTTCCGGTCAACGGTGGCAGAATCCAATCCGCGAACCGGGAGATGTGGAGGGTCTCCTGATTACCACCCAAGGATCGATCCTCCATGAACTCATGAAGGTTCTCTATGAGAGAGAGATCGACAGCCTGCTGGTTGAAGGAGGGGCGCGCACTCTCTCCTCATTTATGGAGGCAGGGCTGGTGGATGAGATTTATACTTTTATCGCCCCGAAAATATTGAATGACTTCGATGCCCTCTCACCGTTCCCGGGTGAAGGTGGATCCGGGCTGATGTCGGATGCCATTCAACTTCAGCGTGTATCGATTCAGACTTACGGGCAGGATGTCCTGGTGCATGGCTACCTGACCGAGCTTTGAGCAGGTTTCTTTGATCATCAGGAGAATCCCCCCGGCCTCCGGAGGAGGAGCACCTCCCCCCCCGGCCAGAAGATTTCAGGCAATCAACGTTTGATGCGTGCCGATCCGCCTTTGAAGACATGCATGAGTTCCTCGAGCGTGATCATGCTGGTATCGCCCCGGGTGCTTTGCAGCAAAGCCCCATGGGCTGCACCGAGATCGACACATTCCTGAGGGGTCATTCCACTGAGAAAGCCATAAGCGAAACCGCTTGAAAAGCCATCTCCCCCGCCCACACGGTCTTCGATTTCAAGACCTTCGTAGCGCCGTGAAAGAAAAAAGTCACCCTCGGCATACAGGATTGCCGACCAGTTGTTGACCAGGCCGCTGACCACCTCGCGAAGGGTGGTGCCGACCACCTGGATATTGGGATACGCCTCCACAACCTTTTTAACCATCTTCTTGTAGTTCTCGACCGGGAGGGATCGCAGGTTTTCATCAGTTCCTTCGACCTCAAAACCGAGGACCTTCTGGAAATCCTCCTCATTGCCGATCAGGCAATCCACCAGAGGCACCAGCTCCCGGGTCACTTCCTGGGCACGTTTCGATGACCATAGCTTGCTTCTGAAATTCAGGTCATAAGAGACGATGGTTCCGGCATCATGGGCTGCCTGGAGCATTTCTTTGCAGGTTGCAGCTGTTTCATCGGATAACGCAGTGAAGATACCGCCGGTATGAAGCCAGCGGACTCCGCGGTCTTTGAATATCCTTTTCCAGTCAACCTCTCCCGGTTTCAGATGGGATGCAGCCGAATGCCCCCGGTCGTACATGGTGACACTGCCCCGCACCCCGGTGCCGACTTCGGTAAAGTTCAGGCCGATCCGGTCTTTTTTCCCCACCCCATCATAGGGAACCATGATGACTTCGCGGGTGTCCATCCCCACAGCGCGGGCATGGTTTAAAACCAGTTTCCCGAGCGGGTTATCCACCAGGCGTGAACTCCAGCCGGTGCGAAGCCCCAACCGGGCAAGTGCATAAGCGACATTATACTCCCCGCCACCCACCCAGACCTCGAGGTTGGTGGCATACTCGATCCTCCCATGTCCGGCAGGTGAGAGCCGGATCATGCACTCTCCTGCCGAAAGCAGGTCAAGCTGTGTTTCCGATGCAGGACGGATTTTCAATGGCATGTTGGTAGAACCTCCTCTGAATGCCGGTCAGGCATGGTATTTCAGAACATTTCATCACAGTCAGGATTGTTCCGATTGACGGCAAACTCCACGAAAAGTATTCTAAATCAGTTTTCCAGAAGCGGGGGAGACCTGTCGATGCCTGTGATAGATGAAAGACTCAGCTCACCAGCACACACCTCAGAACATGATCCAAGCAATATATTCCCGGAATCTCAGGTGTACCTGTGTTCTCAAGCCTCCCGGCTGCGGGTGAATGAAACTGTCTGGCACCCTCCAACTGATGTTTACGAAACCAGTGACTGCTATTTTGTAAAAATCGAACTTGGGGGAGTGGTCCGGGAAGAAATTCTTGTAACCTACGAGGATGGAATCCTTGCATTCCGTGGCCGGCGTTCAAACACCTGTTCGGTGAATAAGATCCGCTACCGCCAGGCTGAAATCAAATATGGCCTTTTCGAGGTGTGCCTGCGCCTGCCGGATGATGTGGATATCAATGGCATCCGAGTCTCGTACAGCAATGGTTTCCTCGAGGCTGCACTGCCGAAACAGCGGGACCGGCTCACACAGACCACACGGGTGGCGATTCAAATTGGCTGACCAGGAACCAAACCAGAATCCTCCAGAACCTGAGACGCCATCGGGAGAGAACTCTGTCGTAGAACCCATTCTTCCAGTGGGGGAGGCCACTGAAGCCGATCCTGCGCCGGAAGGACCGGATGTTCCTCAGACGCTGGGGATCCTGCCACTCGGAAATACGGTTGTTTTTCCGTATCTGGTTTTCCCCCTCCAGGTCAACCGACCCAATTCTGTTCAGCTTGTCGATGATGCGCTGCTGGGAAATCGGATCATTGGGCTGTTCACACAAAAAGACAGCGAGGATGAGACAACTGTCAATCCGGAAGTTTTCGATGTAGGCGTCTCGGCAAATATCCTCAAGATGCTGCGTTATCCTGATGGATCCATGATGGTTCTGGTGCAGGGAACCGCACGGATTCGAATTCTGGAATATACCCAGACCAAACCCTACCCATGTGCCCGAGTCGAGGAAATTCTCACTGTTTCCACTCCGGGAATCGAACTCACAGCTCTGGAACGAAATCTCCAGGAATTATTCAAGCAATATATCACACTGGTCCCTTCGCTCAGTGACGAGCTGCAGATTACATTGAAAAATACGCATGATCCGGCCCGGCTGGCCGATTTCATCACCTCCCATCTGAACATCAAGATCGAGGAAAAACTGGAAATCCTTTCTCAACCGGATCTGGTCGAGCGCCTGCACCTCCTGACTTCTCTGTTGAACAGGGAGTTTGAAGTCGCCCAGCTCGGAAGCGAGATCCAGACCAAAGTGCAATCGGAACTTGGCAAAACACAGCGGGAGTATTTTCTGCGTGAACAGATCAGGGCGATCCGAAAAGAATTGGGAGATGATGATAGTGGGAGCCTTTCAGATCTGGAGGAACGCCTGGCCAATGCGCAAATGCCGGAGAGGGCTCGTCAGAGCGCCGAGCGTGAGCTGACCCGTTTGAGAAGAATGAGCCCGAGTTCGGCGGAATACACCATGTCCAGAACTTATATGGAATGGCTGCTGGATGTTCCCTGGCTGAAGAAAACCAAAGATATCCTTGATCTCAAAAAAGCGGCTCGAACCCTGGATCAGGACCACTATGATCTGGAGAAAGTCAAAGAACGGATTCTGGAGTTCCTGGCGGTTCGCAAGCTGACCCCTGAATCCCGTGGGCCGATTCTCTGTTTTGCGGGGCCGCCGGGTGTTGGAAAAACCAGCCTGGGGCAGAGCATTGCAAGAGCCATGGGGCGGAAATTTGTGAGAATGTCCCTCGGCGGGGTCCGGGATGAAGCGGAGATCCGCGGCCATCGCCGAACCTATATCGGCGCCCTGCCAGGGAGGATTATCCAGGGGCTGAAAACAGCTGGTTTCTGCAACCCGGTTTTTATGCTCGATGAGGTCGACAAACTGGGTTCAGATTTCCGGGGGGATCCCTCCTCTGCCTTGCTCGAGGTGCTCGACCCCGAGCAGAACCACAGTTTCGAAGACCATTATCTGAATGTGCCCTTTGACCTTTCAAATGTACTGTTCATCGCAACTGCCAATATTCTTGAGGCGATCCCGCGGCCGCTGCTGGACCGGATGGAACTGATCCGGCTTGCGGGCTATACCCTCGAGCAGAAAATGGCTATCGCACACCGTTACCTGATTCCGAAAATCATTAAAAATAACGGCCTGAACCGCCGCCAGATCGACATTAAAGATTCCGCCATAGAAAGAGTTGCTCTTGAATACACACGCGAAGTCGGACTTCGCAACCTTGAACGGGAGTTGTCTTCGATTTCCCGCAAAGTGGCGCGCCAGGTGGCTGAAGGGCGAACCCGAAAGACTTCGATAGCCGGGGAAATGGTTCCTGAATATCTGGGGCCTCCCAAAGTTGTGAATGAAGTTGCTCTCAGGACTGCAATCCCCGGAGTAGCCACAGGCATGGCATGGACCGAACTGGGTGGTGATATCCTGTTTGTCGAGGCGACATCCATGCCTGGGAAAGGATCTTTGAGACTGACCGGCCAGCTGGGCCAGGTCATGGTGGAAAGCGCCCAGGCCGTTTTCAGCTATCTGCATTCCAATTCCGAACGGCTCAGAATCAACCCGAATCTGTTTGTGCGCCTGGATTTTCATATTCATGTCCCTTCAGGGGCTACCCCAAAAGATGGCCCGTCGGCGGGTGTGACCATCGCGACAGCACTCTATTCGCTGCTGGCCGGAAAGCCGGTTCGTCCCGATCTGGCCATGACCGGTGAAATCACCTTGCGGGGGCAGGTGCTGCAGGTGGGTGGACTGAAAGAAAAAATCCTGGCTGCCAAGCTGGCTGGTGTGACCCATATACTGATCCCCCGGCGCAATGAGAAAGATCTCGGTGAAATCAGCCAGTCCATTCTTGAAGGACTGACCTTCCACTTCGCTGACAGGATCGATGATGTGCTTGAGGTTGCCCTTGTTCCTGCGCCCGCATCGAAGCCACGCAAAAAGAAAGCAGTCCAACCAAGGAAAAAGAGCCCAGGAAGATCAAAAACAACGAGGAAAGAGCGTCCATCAAAATGAATTTTTTACCTGGATTGATTGTTCTTATCACCATCACATCGGTTGCTGAAGATTTCAAGCCCCGGGTTGATGTATTGAAAATGCACCTCGGCCATCTCCAGGCCATTACAGTCAAACCTGCAGACAGGGAAAATGCGCTCAAACAGCTGGAGACACTCGCACAGGCGGTTCAAAAAGATATTACCAGCGAGGAATCATTCAATTCTCTTTACAGGGAAATCGATACAGTGCGCCAGTGGTTGCTGGATCATTCATTGAATCCACCCCAGGTGGCTGAAGGAAAGTATGAGGAGTCTGGAAAGGCTTTGGTCATCGGTAATTCTCAGATTCAGCTCTCGATCCAGAAGGAAAACCTCGCACTGGCTGTGAAAACCGCCTCAACCGAATGGCGCTTCGCTCCCTCCGATGAAACGGATCTGGAGCTGGATGGAAAAAACTTGAGCCTGTTAAAGGCTGGCAATCGGGTTTATGAACCATTCCGGACCGGGTATGGGATCGGAGCGATCCTCACCTTCAGCAATTTCCCCGAGATGCCGCGCCTGAAAGTGGTGCTTGGATTCCACCTGATTGGAAATGAAATTCTGTGTGAGGTTTCTGCTCCCCTGGAAAGCCCGGTGCTCAAGGGTGTGAACTGGCCGAAAGCGGTGGTCTTCGACACTCAGAGCGCATCTGATTTTTCTGTCCTCCCGTTCATGCAGGGGGTGCTGCTTCCAGCCAACTGGCCGAAAGAAATGCATTACAAGGGCGGGCTGACACAAACTCGCTGGTTCTATATGCCCTGGTGGGGGCAAATCCGGAATGGACATGGTGTGCAGACGATCATCGAGACCACCTATGATGGAGGGGGCTACTATGTTCATCCTGAAGGCGGCCCGACCACAATCAGACCGCACTGGTTCTCGAGCCTGGGTCGTTTACGCTACCAGCGCCGGGTGATGTATGTCTTTGAGGACCAGGCCACTTATGTCACCATGGCCAAAAGATACCGCCGTTATGTCCAGGAAAATGGCCAGTTTGTATCCCTGAAAGAAAAAGCGGCTCGAAACCCAAAGGTAGAAAGCATGCTTGGACGTCCGGTTGTCCACCTCGGCTCGCTCTATCATTTCGTTCCTGAATCCGGCCTTTACCATAAAGATCGAATCGAAAACAACCACACATTTTCACCATTTTCCGATCTGGCGGCCATGCTGCATGAGCTGAAAAACAAAGGCATAGAAAGTGCCTATGTTCATCTGGATGGATGGGGATTCAGGGGATATGACAGTGCTCATCCGGATGTTCTTCCTCCCGGGGAAGAGCAGGGTGGCTGGGAAGGGTTGCGAGCCTTTGCAGAGACCTGCCGGGAGCTGGGATATCTATTTGCTGTCCATGACAATTACCGCGATTTTTATACGAATGCAGCCTCTTTCAGCGAAAAACTCGCCTTACAGCGTGAAGATGGCTCATTTCCGAAGGATTCAACCTGGTGTGGTGGGCCGCAGTTATTTTTAAGCGCCCGGTTTGCACAAGAGTATGTGCGAAGAAACCATGACCTGTTTGCTGCCCATGGGGTTCACCTGGATGGCGCATACCTGGATGTCTTTGCGGTTGCAGACCTGGATGAAAGTTTTCAGGCAGCCCATCCGATGACACGGGAAGACTGCGCCCATTTCCGCCGGTCCTGCTTCGACCTCCTGCGGGCCAGAGGCTATGTGGTCAGCTCCGAAGAGCCGGTTGATTTCTCGGTTCCCTCACTGGATCTGGTCCACCATGGCCCCTATCCAACCTGGAAAAATCTGGGCGGGGGAGAGGCGGTCGGAATTCCAGTCCCGTTGTTCAACCTGGTTTATCATGATGCGATTCTTCTCCCTTGGGATATGGGGGAAGATGGCGGCTGGGGCACCCCGAAAGGCGATGCGGGCAGATTGCACTGCCTCCTGAATGGAGGGCTTCCCTATGTTTCACCAGGAGCCTCCGACCAGCAGATCCAACAGGTCCTCGAAGCTTCGAAGCTTGCCCGGCATGTTGCTTTGATGGAGATGGTTGACCACCAGTTCCTCGATGAGACCAAGCGAAAGCAATCCACTCTCTATTCCGATGGAACCCGTGTCACCGTGGATTTCGATCAGAAAACCAGCTCGATCGACTATCCATAACCCTTTTTTCGTTCCACACAAAAAAACAGCCCGGTGGTTAAATACCGGGCTGTTCATTGTTGTCTCCACAAAACGGATTCTTATTGGAAAGCCAGGCGCATATTCCCCTGGTGAGAGAGTTGAATCTTCCTTCGTGCCATCTCCGCCGCAAATGAGTCGAGGTTGACATCATTCGAGGACAATGCTTCAGGTTCATAGCCTTCATTGCGCTGAATGAATTGTGAATAGGAGCTATTGATGTATTCCAGCAGCACCTCACCCACAGAATTCATCATCATGTCATACAGGCTCAGATCGATGTAGTTGGTCACCCAATCCTCTTCGATCTGGAGGGCTTCAAGAATGTGGTCTTTGACACCGACCTCATGAACGATCAGGTAGTCGGTGGGATCATCGGCTTCATTATGAATCAAGGCCTGGAAACGGTCTCCTTCCTGGTTCGTGAACTGGAGGGCTCGCCTTCCGATCAGATTGAATGAGGCTGTGATCCGAATGGCCAGTTTTCGGCCCTTGTCCTGGATGCTTTTGATTTTCTCTTTGTTCTCACTCGGGCGCAAATGTTTGCTGATACAATCAATGTCGATCATGAAACTCTGCTCCTTTCCCAGGAAGTCGGTGCTTGAATCGGTTATTATACAGCATTCTCTTAATAGAATGACAATAAAATTTGAAATAAATTATTCCGGTGTTTCATCGAGGAACCACCCATTCTGAATCTGGTCGAAAGACTGCCAGACTGGCGCAGGAAGAGGATCCCTTTTGGATCGGATTTTTTTTGGTGCAAAAATGCCATCACGGACTCCCTGCAGGAAGTAACCGAACCAGCCGTTTCTCAGCGATCTTATGCCGGATGCGGCGATTCTTCCTGCACTATAACTCAATGCCCGCAGGAATGGATAATGCTTCCAGGCGATCCAGAGTTTGTTGCGCATATTGAGGTAATGGATCCTGCTTTTTTTTGATGCCAGCTGGCCTCGGACAACTTTTTCCACCGCAGAAAGATTCGGGCAGTAAAGCATGAAAAAACCAGAACTCAGGAGCTTCAGACCGAAATCGGCCTGCTCCACTCCCATGAAAAAGTCCTCATCATACCCTCCGGTCATGTCAACTGCTTCCTTCCGAATCAGTGCGGCCGCTTCAGGAAAATAGCTGGTATAAAAGAATCGATTCTCTCCTTCATCGAAGGGCACTGGATGCCACCAGTGTTCTTTAAGAAATCTTTGCGGATTTTGTGGATCACCGATTTTGAAAGAGAGCAGGCCGGCAGAGGGGAACCTGTCAAATATCCTGACCCCTTTTTGAAGGATGGCCGGATCCGGCAGCAGGATGTCATTATCCAGAGACAGAATGTATCTACCCTGTGCGGCCTGAAATCCCTCATTCCTTCCTGCAGTCACCGAATTGACTGTCCTGCGGATCAGCTTGACCTTTGAACCGAACTCCCGGGCAACCATATCCGCAGAACCATCTTCGGAGGCGTTATCGACCACAATCCACTCAAGGTTGGGCCAATCAAGCCTCAGCGCACTCTGGATGCATTCACGCAGGATCTCCTGGCGATTGTAGTTCAGGATAACCACAGAAATTGAAGGAGAATCATTCATTGGTTTTCAGAGGGAGCGGGCTGGCGTAGAGCTGGCAAAGTGCTTTCAGCCGCCACCACAGGTTCTTTCGATACTGACTGCCGAATGGGCAGATCAAAAGGAACAGGGCCGCCCGTAATAGAAGCCCGAAAGCCAGAATCAATCGATAAGCCGCTGCAGCCATCGGATTCATGTGGATGCGTGCATAACGATCCCTGGCTCTGGTCCGCATGACCAGTAAAAATTCATTGGCCGTGCGGGAACTGCCTCCACCATGGTGGGTCACAACAGAAGCCGGAATGTATGCCACCAATCCACCCGCATCTTCGATGCGCCTGCACCAGTCACTGTCCTCAGAGTACATGAAAAAGCCGGGGTCCAGTCCCCCAACCCGCTGGAACCAATCTCTCCGGATCGCGAGATAGGCGCCTGACAGCCATTCCGCACGATGGAAAGATTCATATTTTTGGGGGTCAGTTTCAATTTCACTCCAACAGGGGCCATTGAAAAGACGATGCAGAAACAATGCTTCCGAGATGGCGTTCGACAGGCGGGGATGGTAGCGCACCCCATGCTGGAGTGTGCCATCTGTATTGAGCAGGCGGCCTCCTCCGGCAGCAATCTCAGGATGATTCCTGAATGCAGCCCATAAATCATCCAAAGCGCCTGGATGGACCTCTGTGTCACTGTTGAGCAGCACCAGGATTTCTCCCTGGGCTTCCAAAAGGGCCTGGTTATTCGCCCGCGCAAACCCGAGATTCGTTTCCGAACAGATCAACTTGACATGAGGATGGTTTTTTCGAATCGATTCAACAGAGTCATCTCTGGAGGCGTTATCCACAACAATTGTTTCATATCGGCAGGAGGGAGGAAACGATTCGATCGACCGGAGGCAGGCCAGAGTCAAGTCGCGTGTGTTATAACTGACAATGATAATGGATAAATCCGGGTGATCAGACATTGTTTCATAATATTTTCGGCTGAAATCCTTCCCGGGTTGAAAGATTCTGCAGTCCGAGTATTTCGCCGCCAATCTGTTGCAGCAGCCTCTTCACAAAGTGTTGGAAAGGAGGCTGCGGGAGAGTCACTTCCTGGCGAAATAAGCATGGAATTGATCGATTACATAATCGACCTCCTCATCGGTCAGGTATGGATGGGAGCCGATGTAAAAGCCATTTCGGTTGATCCATCGGGCAACCGGGTATTGATCTTCGATATTCCCGAACAGGTCGATATAAACAGGCTGGGTTAACAGAGGCATCATTTCACGGGTTTCAATGTTTCGTTCTTCAAGGAAATGAACCAGATTCCACTTTTCCTCATGATGCAGAACGATCGGGTACATCATGTAGCTGTGAGTCCGGTCCGGGCGGGGGAATGGAAGCTGGAGATGTTCTTTGAGATCGGCAAGCCCATCTGCATATCTTCGGGCGATTTCTCGACGGCGTGAGAGGAAGGCCTCCGCCTGCTCCAGCTGCCCCAGGCCAATGGCCGCTTCGAGCTCTGTGCAACGGAAACTGTGCCCCAGGCGGACAAATCGGAAGCGCCGATCGACCACCATTTTCAACTGGTCGCCGGATTTTCCACGATCATCATCGATGGAAAGATAGATCGAATCCCGCCCATGATTCATGCAGCTTTTGAGCATGACTGCAAGTTCATCATCATTCGTGGTGCAGAAGCCGCCGACTCCTGTCACCAGGATATGGGCCACATAAGTTGAGAAGCAGCCAATTTCACCCAGCGCTCCGACACTTTTGCCTTGGTAGCGTGCAAACATGGTTTCGGCGCTGTCTTCAAAGACCACCAGATTATGTTCTGAGGCAGCCTTGTGGATGCCATCGAAAGATGCTGGCTGGCCAAACAGGTGAACCGGCAGAATCGCTCGAGTGCGTTCAGTGATCCGTTCTTCGATCCGAGAGGGATCTATATTGAAAGTATCCGGTTCGACCTCCACGAAAACGGGTTTCAAACCATTATGCAGGACAATGTTGGATGTTGCGATGAATGTTACCGCCGGAACCAGGACCTCATCGCCATCCGCCCAGCCTCCCCGTTCTTTCAGCACAGCCAGTGCAACATGCAGGGCGCTGGTTCCACTGTTGCAGAAGATCGCATAACGGCAGTCATGCAGTGCTGCAAAGCGTGCCTCGAATTCCTGAGTCAGCGGTCCATAAGACAACCGGCTGCTTTCGATCACCTGGCTCAGGTATCGCTTTTCAATTTCACCTATCTTGAACCCGCCAACTCCAATCTGGTCTTTGGGGATAAACTTCTGTTGCGGCATGTGAATTTATCAGACTCCATTCTTCGCCATGATGGTGTGGACCGCTTCAGTGCATTTCACTGACAGGTGAAATTTTCGCACGATCTCCTTCGACAATTTTCCGAACATCCTCGATATCCGAATCGACCATCATGTGAACCAGGTCCTCGAAGCCGACACGTGGCTCCCATCCCAGGTTTTTCTTTGCTTTAGAAGGATCTCCAAGCAGCTCATCGACTTCCGCGGGGCGGAAATAACGCGGATCGGTTTCAACATATTTTCTCCAGTCCAATCCTTTATATGAAAAAGCGGCTTCGAGAAAATCGCGGACTGAATAGTTTCGGCCGGTTGCGATCACATAATCATCCGGCTGATCCTGTTGCAGCATCAACCACATCGCCTCGACATAATCACCCGCAAATCCCCAGTCGCGTCGGGCATCCAGATTCCCCAGGTAAAGTTTGTCCTGCCTTTTATGAATGATGTTCGCCAAAGCGCGGGTGATTTTACGGGTCACAAAAGTTTCACCACGGCGCGGGGATTCATGATTGAAGAGGATGCCATTGCAGGCGAAGAAGTTGTAACTCTCACGGTAATTGACCGTGATCCAGTAACCATACACCTTGGCGCAGGCATAGGGGCTTCGGGGATAAAATGGGGTGGTTTCTTTCTGGGGAATCTCCTGGACCTTGCCATACATCTCGCTCGAACTGGCCTGGTAAAACTTCGCATGGATCCCGGATTCCCGCATGGCTTCGAGCAAACGGAGTGTTCCCAGTGCGACAACATCGGCCGTGTAATCCGGCACATCGAAACTGACTCGCACATGGCTTTGAGCACCCAGATTATAGATTTCATCCGGCCGGATGTTCCTGAGAATTTTGTTCAGGGCACTGGCATCGGTCAGGTCTCCATATACCAGCCGCAGGCGCGCATCAGGATCGGTTGGCTCATCAAAGATGTGCTGCAGCCTGGATGTCCCGAAGGTGCTTTGCCGGCGGATGATTCCATAGACCTGATATCCTTTGGAAAGCAGCCACTCAGCCAGGTAGGATCCATCCTGGCCGGTAATCCCTGATATCAGTGCTGTTTTCCCCACAGAAAATCTCCTCTGGTTAAAGTATCACTTTTATGGATTTCTACTCAGCCACCAGGAAGTTGTCTATAGTATTGCATCAGAAGACTACAGCAATCCCTTTTCACGCAGCGCTTTTAAAAGTTCCTCTGCCGCTATCTGATGGCCGAATGGAGTCCAGTGGCCTTTATAGAGCGGCTCATTTGTTTCACTGGCTTTTGCCCGGATGATCGGGATCATATCCAGGCAAGGCATTCCAAGTTTTTCGGCAAGTTCGGTGAGCAGGTTCGCAATATCGGTTGTGGCCGATTCCTCTTTCTTGAGGATCTCTTTGTCCGGGATGATCAGCAGGAGAGGAGTGGCCCCATGACCCCGGACAATCTGCGAAAAATGTTCGAGAATTTTTTGGGTCACAGGCCACTCAAGCGTGTTTGGATCGACATGATCACGGCGCATATCTTCCAATTCCCGCCTCAGATATGCCAGGGAATAAAACCCATCGGTCCGGATCTGCTTCTGACCGGAATTATAAGTTTCAAGCAGTTCTGTTGGGCTGGGTATTGTGCCGGCTGCCAGGTGAAGCTGATCTCCCTGAAGCTCGTAGCAGGGCTTCAGGTAGCTGAAAAAGGTGAGGCGATTCCTGAACAAATCCGGGGTATAAAAACCGAGGATGACAATATCCGGGGAGAAACTGATGCCGTACTTTTCATAGAGCAGAACCTGCTGGTCGGTGCCATATCCCGGCACTCCCCAGTTGATCACCTCGAATCCATCTCCCAGCAGCGAACCCAGGACTGCTGGATAGGCCTCCTGATCACCGACATCATAGCCATAGGTGTAAGAATCTCCCAGCGCCATGATTCTCCTGATTCCCGCCGGCTTCTCAACCTGCCAATCCACCAGGCCGCGCTGGCCATGCTTGTTGATGTGAATATTGTCTTTATGAAATCCCTGCAGCAGCCCCCAGCCCAGGACAGGATCATATCGATAGGGGCCTTCGGTAATCGGGTGTTTTCCATCCGCACGAGTGGTCACAACCCAATCCCATTCCCGATCCAGGCTTCGATCCCCACTGGGAGGAATCGACAGCCCCGCAAGGCAAACCACCCGCCAGATTCCCTCAACAGCGAAAAAGAGAATCAGGAGGGTGATGAGAGTGAACAGCAGGATCTTAATTCCACCAGAAGGTTTCGTTGTGGTTTCAGACATGAATATCCTCAGCTTTTAATAAAGCATCTAATGGCTCAGGAAATGACATACCATTCCTTATCAGGGTGGTATCACTCCTTTCTCCCAGCGAGAAAGAACGATCCTCGCTGCTCTGGGCAGGCAAAACCAGAGCATTGATTTTTTTCCTTGAGAGCACCTGGTTGATCTGCATTGAAAGCACATATCCTTCTGGATGGTCAACCAGGGCATAAATATGGGTTGCGGGTTGAATTTCCCTGAAACGGTACCCACAGACAAGATCCATGACTGGAACCTGCCCCGGTGCGGATTCCTTGCCTTTTCCAAGGGAAGCAAACACCAGAAATGCCCTAAACTTCGGCCCCAGAATACGCATCACATGGCCATGCGGCCCCATCGTCACTCCGATTATGGGTTTCTGTGAGGATTCAAGAACCTCGATCATCCGTACATTATCCCGGTGATCTTTGGCTATTGTGGCGACTTTAACGATGTCGGCATTGGTGTCTTCCATCCGCTTGACCAGATCCGGCAGCGATTGAGGCGTTTCCTGAAAGTTATGACAGGAGACAATCACTTTGGCTTTTCCCCGGGCATGGAAGGTTCTAATCCGGTCGATTTCAATGTCGATATAATCGGCACCCAGGTCATCGGCCTGTTCAAGCAATCGAATCCGTTCGGCTTCTGAGCCTTTCCAGAAGCCCCCATCCTGTGGGAGGCGCAGGGTGGCGAGGACAGGCAGATTATGTTTTTCCAGAAGCGACGGGAGATGAACACTCTCCAGATAATCCAGGCGGAGTTCATACACATCCTGGAGGGGATTCTCTGCCACCATAGCCTGTTTCATCGCCTCGTGAGAGGGCATGGTCAAAGGAGTGCAGATGAGGGAAAAGTGGGTTCGAGTCATCATTCATCCGGGAAGAAACAATATAGCTTTGATCCCGGGTGGAGTGACAGGATCAACACCGATAATTCCACCAGGTGGTAATCTCCCCACATCGAGGACTCACCCTGCGGGATCTTTGAATTCGCCGGAATATGATCCCAGCCATTCGGCCGATGATACACACTGTGAAGCAGCAATCCCTGATGGCTGGAATTGGTGCACAGGTAAGGCTCTGCGAAAAGAGTCTGTGCGGCAGTCAACCCAGCCTGGAGGTAACGGGCCTCTTTCAGCAGCAATCCCAGACGTATCAGCCCCTGGGCAGAGATCGCTGCAGCACTCGAATCGACCGGTTCCCAGGGATTTTCTGGAACCGAATTTTTGTCCCGCCATCCCTCCAGGTGAACCAGCCCGGGAGCTCCATCATCCCAGAATGGAATTCCATCGAGTGCAGTCATGCCATCGATATAATAATCTGCTGTGACTTTCGCCATGCGTCGGAGCAGGTGGCGAATTTCTTCGAGCCCTCCATACGGGTCAAATTCCTCGGAAGGGCGTGATTCGATCCATTCCAGAAGTTCAGTTGAACCACAGAGGATCCATGCCAGGCCGCGTGACCAGGTCGAAAAGGGAGAGTAACCCTGCTGGGAACTGGGGCAACGGTAGTAACCATCGGCCGGATTGAAGATCGATTCGTGCGCTACTCGCCCCGGGTGGTCGTAAATATCCCGGCCATCACCAAAAAAGACATTGAACCGTGCAGTCGTCCTGATGTGTTGAACAAGGCGGTCGAGCAATGAAATTTCAGCATCACGCTCGGAGTGAAGCCTGTGTCCGAGGCCATGGCCGAGAGCCAGGCTGCGCAGGGTTCTCAGCGTATCGCAGAAGAGAGATTGCGGACCATTAAAGGAATAGATGTAACCATGCCCATAAGCGGTTTCAGACCAGCGCATTGCCTGAACCGCCGCGGAAGCCTTTAAAGCTGTCTGGTAAGTGGCCAGTTCCCATTCGTTAAAGGGGATCAGCCCTTTGTGCATCAGGCGGGCGAGAGCGCCATACGTGGAAACGATATTGAATCCATGGTCATGAACCCCGCGGTGAGTCAAATGCACCGGCATGTGTTCAAGCGTCTTGCGGCGTCCAATGGCCAGAAACTCCGGCTGAGCAGTGACTTCATAAACCAGCAGCGGGATCCCGAACTGGAAGCCATGCGTCCACTGGGTCCACCCCCGTGTTGAATATTTCCCTTCGGCAGTAAAAACAGGCGCACCATGTGTGGCATCCCAGGTTTTATTCAATTCCAATGACTTCTCGGCTGCCAGTGAGATGACACGCTGCGCGGAAAGAGTTAATTGTTCAGGTGTGATCTGGGTGTCGATCCGCATGATTCGGAGGTTATCCTGTTCGAAAGGGCGTCATAATGGAATCCCATTCTGTAATGGAGGATGCATTTTCACTCGGTCTGGACTTTGGGACCAACTCCGTCCGCTGTGTGATCGTTCGAACTGCAGATGGCGCCGAAGCAGGGCAGGGAATTGGCCAGTACAAACAGGGTGAGCAAGGGATTCTGCTCGATCTCCGGGATCCCGATCTGGCACGCCAGCACCCCTCCGATTATCTCGAGAGCCTGATCGATTCGGTTCATCAGGCGCTTGAAAACTCCTGGGATTATCCAGGATTTTCTCCCGAAAAAATTATTGGAATCGGGATCGATGCAACCGGGTCCACCCCATTGCCGCTGGATCGGCACACGGTTCCCTTGGCTTTCCAGGACCGCTTCAAAGAGAATTTCAATGCCATGACCTGGCTCTGGAAAGACCATACCTCCCACAATGAAGCACTCGAAATCACCCGGAGGGCCTGGGAGCTGATTCCGAACCGAATCCGGGATAATGGAGGTGTTTATTCACCCGAATGGTTTCTTGCAAAGGTCTTTCACTGCCTGCATAAGGATCCGGAGGTTTTTCAGGCTGCTGCAGGATGGGCTGAGATCTCGGATTGGATCCCGGGGGTGCTCACAGGAATCAACAGAATTGAAAATCTGAAGCGAAATCTGTGTGCGGCTGGGCATAAGGCTCTGTTCGATCCCGCTCAAAATTGTTTTCCTCCACAGGATTTTTTTGACAGCCTCGATGAGCGGCTGCTGGCCCATGGCTCATTCCTTTATTCCGAGGCTCACCCAGTCGATCGGCTTGCGGGTTATCTGACAGAAGAATGGGCACAGAAACTGAAACTCCCTGCAGGTGTTCCAGTGGCGATGGGTGCACTGGATGGTCATACAGGTGCTATTGGAGCGGGTGTTTCGCCCGGGGGGGTTGGCAATATTTTCGGGACATCGAGTGTCTTGATGACAGTCCTGCCGGGGGACCAGGCCAAGCCGGAAATTCCCGGAATTTGTGGTGTGGTTTACAGTTCCATTCTGCCCGGTTTCTGGGGAATCGAGGCGGGTCAGGCAGCTACTGGGGATCTGTTTCGCTGGTGGGTGGATGATGTCCTCAATTCACCGGATTCCTCCCAGGCACACTTTGAACTTTCGAAGCAGTCCGAAAGGCTGCGGCCAGGAGAGAGTGGCCTGCTGGCGCTCGACTGGAACCATGGGAACCGTTGCCTGCTTGTCGATCCCCGTCTCTCTGGCTTGATTCTTGGCCAGTCGCTCAAAACCACCGCGGCAGAAATATATCGTGCCTTGGTCGAGGCCACTGCCTTTGGTGCACGAATGATTCTCGACCGTTTCCGAGAACATGGAGTCCACTGCAATCAGGTGATCAATGCGGGTGGAATCCCTTCAAAGAACCCCTTCCTGATGCAGGTCTATGCGGACATTACCGGATGTTCTCAGCGGTTGGTGAAATCCACACAGACCAGTGCACTGGGCGCAGCCATCTGCGGGGCTGTGGCAGCGGGGTCCCATCGAGGTGGATATGACACCATCCCCCAGGCACAGCAGGCCATGTGTTCTCAAAGTGAAATATCTTATGTCCCATGCAAGCAAAACTCCGAGATTTATGATCGCCTTTTTCTTCATTATCGAAACCTGCATGATGCTTTCGGAGTTGCTGGTTCGAAGGTGGATCTTTTCCCGGTGATGAAGGATCTCCTTGAAATTCGGGATTCAATCAGAAAAGGGTAAGCGGGGAGTGCTTTCCCCGGATGAAGTTCAAGCGGTGATGCCTGTGGATTTTTCTTTCCGGATGAGGTGGTATACCTCCTCAAGCCGGTCAACTGTCCAGTCCCAGGTAAAAGGTTTCACCTTCTGAACTGCTTTCCAGCCGAAAGGATCCAGGTCCTGGAGGGATAATATCTCCTCCAAAGCAGAGGTGTATTCCGGGATATTCTTGCAGGAAGAAAGGATCCACCCATCCACACCGGGTGTGATAAAATCGGCAGCGCCGACCTGGCGTGTGGTCAGGACCGGACAGCCGCAGGCCATAGCCTCCGGAATGACATTTCCATACCCCTCGAACAGTGATGCCATAATCACCAGGTCTGCCGCAGCATACAGTCTCTCGATGTGCTTTTCATGTGCCAGGAAATGGACCTTCCCATCAAGGCTTTCCCTTTTGACAGATGGAAGCCAGCGTTGGGGAGGGTCATTCCCTGCGATGGCCAGACGCCAATTCAATGTGGATGGCAGTTTTCCCAAAGCCTGGAACAGCTGGGGAAACCCCTTGCGGCATCCATCGCTTCCCACCACCAGCAGGAGCTTCTGGTCATCAGAAACTCCCAATTTCCTGCGTGAATCTGTTCGATATTTTTGACGGGTTTCCGGGTTGAATCGCTCGGGATCGATCCCATTGGGGATGACATGAAACCGGTCTGCGGGCACCTTGTAATCTCCCAGAATCTGGCCCTTCTCCATCGAAGTGAGCGAGACAATGTGCCGATAATGCCCAGGGACAAAAAGGTTTTTTTCCACCCACAGGTTGGCGGCATGACGGGGGTTCATCCAGGCTCTCGACAGCACGCCTGGGCTGTAACGTTCCCTCAGCCAGTTGATCTGAAGCCCGCCTCCATTCCAGTAGAGGTCGCTAGGGAAGGTTTGTGTCATGGCATGGATGACATCAAAATCAAGCCCGGATTCCTCAACCACCCGTGGGGCATTTCGGGCAAAAGAAAGAATTTTGAGGGGCGCCCAGGCGCGGTTCATCGGAACCTTGTGAAACACCAGTTTCGGATCCGTTTCTCCTTCGATGTCATGGACAAACAGATGGACTTCATGGCCGCGCTTCAGCAGGGATGAGGACAGACGGACAAGGTCATATTCCCCTCCACCCCGCTTGAGGGAGTAACGTTTCATCAGGAGCGCTATCCGCATGGCAGAGATGTCATCCCCTTGAACTCCGGTGGTTCTCAAGGCGATCTTCTATCTGTTCGATGATCTCACGGTCGAAGGAGTCTTCCGGAGAAAGGCCCGAATAATGTTGAAGGAGCCTTTGAACCCCCTGCTCCTGATGAAACTGTTCGAAAGCGACATCCCCCGGGTGCCTTTCTCCTTTTTCATCGGTTGCCGAAAACAGAATTCCCGCAGCAGCTGCTTCCACTGTAAAGGTCGTCTCGATTCCCGCCTTGTGCTGGGCTTTGATGGCTCCCATCAACCGGTCATTGGGTGCGTATTTACGAGGACGATCCCTTCCAACACGGAAAACCGTGTCGCCAAGGGCCTGATTGCCGAACCGTTGGCACAAGTCCGTTATATGTTCCTGCATATCCGTCTCGGTCAGCTCCTGGCTGTAAAGCCGAACCAGAGCACGGCCTGATTCCTCCATGGCGCCTCGAGTACTCCGGAGGATCGCCGGGATTTTCATCGCCTCCGCGATCGTTTTGCACCCAGCCAGATCGCCATGATAGGCAGCTGTGGCATGGCCAAGATTGTGAACAAACAATTTCTGATCCACATAGGCTTCAAAGCATCCACGAACAACCAGTCCAGGGACTTCCGGTATCGGCCCGATGAACCCGTTCCGATCCGCCACGATCCGGTTATAAGCCTCCGCCCAGACTTCGAGGGGATCCCGCTCGCGGACCTCGGAAGGCATTATCGGAACCATTTTGCCGATGCTGGTTGCGATCAGGCCGGTTCGCTCATGGACAGGAAAATCAGCCGGCAGTGCCTTCATCAAAGCATCCCGGACAATTTCTGGTGCGCCGCGCAGATTTTCACACAGGAGGATGTTCAAAGGGTGATCCCGCTGCGCAAGACCCTGTGCAATAACCGGCGCAATCCGGGGAAGTATTGCCGGGCCAACCGCGGTTGAAAGCAGATCGCAGGTGGCTATTTCTGAAATAACCTTTTCGGTTTCCGTGCCATGAACACCGCGCACCCCGGTAACCTGGATTTCCGATTCATTGGCCTCTTTAACCAGGATCCGATATCTCTTTTCACGATTCAGCGCATCGATCACCACTGTATCGATATCGACAAAAACAACTTCCCAGCCTGCATGGCTGAAGAGCTGGCCGACAAGCGACCTGCCGATATTACCCGCTCCATACTGGATTATTTTCATTAAAACTTACCGCTCCTGTCGTTTCGATATCCCGAACACATTCGTGAGATATAAATGGATGATTCTATCTCCATTAGGCAGGAAACCACCAGTGATCCACAGGCTCTGGCGGCTCCCACCGGCCATTTTCGATTCATCGCCGGGATGAAGAGAGTGACTTTCTCAGCACTTCAGAATAGAATTCTCCTTCTGTTTTGAGAACTTGTCTGGCAGGAGATATTGAATGCGTAAAAAGATCATCGCTGGAAACTGGAAGATGTATTGTGGCGACCCCGCCAAGGCGGCCGCCCTGGCCAAAGGTGTAATCGAGTCCTGTGCTTGTCAGAACCGGGTCGAGGTGGCTGTGTGCCCTCCGGCAACCGCGCTTGCGGCTGTTGTTGAAACATGCAGGGGATCCTCGGTCCGTGTTGGAGCTCAGAACCTTTATCCAAAGGATGAGGGGGCTTTCACCGGGGAAATCTCAGCGGCTTTCATCAAGGCGCTGGGAGGATCTCTGGCAATCCTGGGGCACAGTGAGAGAAGGACCTATTTCAAGGAATCCGATGATTTCATCAACCTGAAAGTCAAGGCTGCCCTGGCCCATGGCCTGACTCCCATCCTGTGTGTTGGGGAGACCGAAAAGGAACGTGAAGATGGTGTCACCGAAAAGGTTGTCGAAACCCAGCTTCGCGGCGGGCTGGCCGGATTGAGCGCCGATGAAATCGGACAAATTGTGATCGCTTATGAGCCGGTCTGGGCAATTGGGACCGGAAAAAATGCCACTCCCGCCGATGCCCAGGCGGTTCACGCCTTCATTCGAAAACTGCTTGGCAGCCTTGCCAGTGCCGATGTGGCTGAGCTGATCCGTATTCAGTATGGTGGCAGCATGAAACCGGAGAATGCAGCCGAACTGCTGGCTCAGCAGGATATCGATGGCGGACTGATCGGTGGAGCGAGCCTGAAAGCGGAATCATTTGCCGCGATCATCCAGGCAGCACTATGAAACTGGATGGGCTGGATCACAAAACCAGCCCGGCCTGTCTTTTTCTCTGGATGTGTTTTGACACGTTGATGGCTCCTGCAGGGGCGGTTTCTTTCCGCCCCTGTGTGGATAGACCCATGGTATTGAGATAACCCCCTTTGCGTGTACGAACTGCGCCGACCCTTTTTATTATCGCCCTGTTGATGGATGTCTGTGCCGGTTGTGTGGCTATGGCAATGCCACTGACACTGAAATCCGAATTTGGACTCCGTGATGATCTGATTGGAGTGATAATCGGCACCACAACCATCGTGTACATGGTCGCATCGACATTAACCGGGATGCTGGCCGACAGGTGGGGCCCGATATTTGTCCTGAAAACAGGTGTCCTCATCATTGCCCTCGATTGCTTTGTGTTCAGCCTGTCGAAAAATCTGGGGTTGTTTATCCTCTGTGCATTTGGAAGCCCGCTCGGACATGCCTTTTTCTGGCCGGCATTCCAGGCTTGGTTCAGTGCCGATGTGGACCGAAAAGAGATTGCCAGGCGCCTGGGTATATTTGCAGTCGGCTGGTCGATCGGGTTGAATGTCATCGGCCCGAAGCTCTCTGGGGATTTGATGGAAAAACTGGCACGCGCACCCTTTTCCGCTTCCTGGATCATTGCGGTGGGTGTCTTTCTCTTTTTTCAGATTTTCAAACCGGAGCTCAAGCGGCATGAGGTTCATCCCACACAGGAAGCCGATGAGATCTACCCGGTCGAAATTCGCAGAAAGTTTCTCACCGGGGCACGCCTCGCCAACCTGATGGCGGTCTATGCATTGGTCACCATGCGGAATTTTGTTCCGCTCCTGTGTGTGGACTGGGGGCTTTCTCCATCCTCCATCGGAACCCTGATCATGATTCTGGGAGTCAGCCATTCCCTCTCCTTTCTGGTGCTTTCCATGACCCACCGCTGGCATTACCGCCTGTCATACCTCATGTCTGGACAGTTCCTGGGGCTGCTGGGGCTGCTCTCCTTTGCCCTGGGTGGAATGTTCTGGCTTCAGAATGGAGAAAATGGGGCATCGTCGATTGCAGTTCCTTTGGTGCTTCCGGCCCTGGTATTGAGCGGCCTGATGGCCGGGATTGCGTTCATGAGCAGCGCTTTTTATGGCCTGTTTGGGGAGGAAGAAAAAGGGAAAAACTCAGGGATCAATGAGTCTGTAATCGGGGCTGCCAATGTTCTTGCACTGTATCTGGGAGGAGGGGCGGTTTATTCAATGGGGAGCTTTGGCCCCTACTGGGTTTGCAGCTTCATGATTGGCCTGTTCATCCTGATCCAGCTGCGCGTGCTGCGGAGAGTCGGCAAAGCGGCATAAAGAGACAGGCTCTCCTCTTGCTCTTTTTAAAATGATCAAGCATCTTAATGCCCATTATGACACTTCCGACAAGCCAATTTTCCATTCCAACCCGAATCCGATTCGGACATGGAGAGGTTAACAACCTCCCCCAGCACCTGGACTTCATCGGTGCTTCCAATCCACTCCTGGTGACTGACCCAGGCATGCTCCAGACCAGAGCCTGCCAGCAGGTCCGGGAGATTCTGGATGCCAGCCCGCACTCCTGGGGACTTTTCGGGCAGGTCCTGCCCAATCCCACTGAGGATAATGTCGACCAGGCAGCTGAGCTTTTCCAGAAAGGAAAACATGATGCCTTGATCGCCCTGGGTGGCGGATCCGCCATCGATGTCGCCAAGGCAGTGGCGATTCGAGTGTCCTATGAGGGCGCGCTTGAAGATTTTGTTCCGGCTCCACCGGGTGCCCCTCCTCTCCCACCCAGCATTGCGATTCCAACCACGGCTGGTACCGGAAGCGAAGTGGGGCGTTCTTCAGTGATTATCCTGCGCAAGACAGGGCGCAAAGGGGTGCTGTTCGACCCACGCCTGATGCCTGCAATCGCCCTGATAGATCCCGACCTGACCCTCGATCTCCCCCCAAAACTGACAGCAGCGACCGGTATGGATGCATTCACCCACTGCTTCGAATCTTATGTCTCCAATGTATTCCATCCAATTGCCGATTCGATTGCCTTCGGAGGCCTCGATCTGGTTATTCGGAATCTCACGGCTGCATACAAAGATGGCCAGAACCGGGAAGCACGCGGCTACATGATGATCGCGGCGATGATGGGGGCTTTGGCTTTTCAAAAAGACCTTGGTGCCGCTCATTCGATGGCGCATCCGCTCTCTTCGATTTCGGGTCTCCATCACGGCTTCGCGAATGCAGTGGTGCTGCCTTATGTGATGGAGTACAATCGAGGCTCCCAGGTGGAAAAGTTCGCACGGGTCGCCGGATTGTTTGATCCAAAGGCTGTTTTGCTGACCTGTGAGGAAGCCAGCCATCTGGTGGTCGAAAAAGTCCGGAAACTCAATGCCGCACTGGATATTCCCTCCAGTCTGAAAGCAGCGGGAGTGCGGGAAGCCGACCTGGATGCCCTGGCTGAAGGAGCCTTTAAGGATGGCTGCCATGAAACCAATCCTCGCCCCTGCACACTCGAGGATTTCAAACAGCTTTTCCGGAAAGCTTTTAACGGCTGAAAAAACTCACCAGCGGCAGAGGTCGTTTCTTTCAGTAAATTCCCATGTTACTGGAGGATTGCGGAGCCGGGCTTTCGGTTTCGATCAATGAAACAGCATCGAAAGCGGTCACATTCCAGACCGGCGCAGCCTGTTTGTGACGCAGGAATACTGTCGCAAACTCCGAGAGCGAGGGAACCTGCACATCCAGTGGAACGAGGCAGTCCGGTGACTCAATTGCACGGGACCAGGCCACCTTCGGAGATTCAGGGTCGGTTCCACCGGTCGGATCGATGCCAATCTGCACCGAGGTGGATTTTTCCGTTCCACCTTCACGATATGTGTTGACCATCGTGCGGGCATGGAGGATTCGCCCCGGAGTGACCGGAACACGCTGATAGACTCCCCCGTTTTTCTGGTCATAGTTCGCCGCTGCTCCGAAAAAAGAATTCCCCTCTGCAGGTTGGACATTGAATTGAGCTCCTGCCAGAACTCCATCGGTCTGGCCAAACTGAACCCAGGGATCGAGAGAGCCTGCTTCAAAACCTCCATTCACCAGTTTTTGGGTTCCAGCCGGAAGTGGACCAAGCGCCGAAGTCCGGAAACCACACCAGGTCAAAGTCTTGCGGTACTGGAGTGTCAGATCCCCACCGGTGAACAATCCATAATACGCCCCGGTAAAATCAGTCAGTGAGAACCACTCAGCAAGCGCATAACGGCCATCGCTTCGGAAGAAATCAACACAGGCCTTCATCTTGTCGACTGTCGCCTGACGGGACCCGGTGTAGTCATCCCGGAAACCGAATTCGCTGCAATAAAATTTTTTGGTATGGAAATTCCCTTCAAGCGTCCGTGTGATGGTGTTCATGGCATTGGCGCTGGCACGTATGCCGGACACTGTATCGGCGGGTGGTTCGGTCCCTTCACGGATATAGTAATGGATTCCGATTCCATCATAGGGATAGCAGCTATGCACTGCCTTGATCTGGTCCCAGCCGAACTGGGTCCTGCCGGCACTGATCGTCTCCTGCCAGAAAGACGCCCCATTATCCAGGTTGTGGACAAACAGAGGCCCTGTCACCAGTGTCAAACCACTCCAGCTGGGATCGACGGCATGTCCATTTTCGATTTTGGTGGCGAGATAAAGTTTTGCGATCAGCCTGGCGAATGAGGAGGGTGAAAAAAGGGCGCTGGTTCCTCCCGCCCAGTCATTCGGCTCATTGACACATTCGATAACACGCACACGATCCCGGAAGTGATCGAGGATTTTAAGCCAGTTGGCCACATACAGATCGGCATACTCTTCGGTCTGGAGATAGGCCCGGGGATCGGCTACTCCCTCCGGCATGCGGACTGCCTCAAGCCCTATCAGACCATAGATTCTTACTCCCTGTTCCAGGTATCCATCAATAATCCGGTCATAGGTTTCGAACCAGGTCAGCCCTTGAGGTCCGTGGGGTGTGGGATCATCCGGTGCAGTCCAGGGACCCAGGATGAAGTTGACCCGGACCCATGCGGAGCCAGTGTCAGCCATGACATTGGGATCATTGTTCAATCCGGCATTTCCACTCTGTACATTGATGGGAGCATTGGAATTAAGCCCGAGAGTGAAATGGTCTGTAACAATTGGGGGTCCATAGACTTCGAATTCCGGGATGCGTGCATAGTCATCAATACCCGGGTCTGTTACCACCAGACGGACAAAGCGCATATTCTTTGGAGTTGGCAGATTGACAGTGGAGATCGGATCCTGGATTTGATTATCGACTGTGGCATGGATAATCCAGGGGCCTGACAGAAAGGGTGCTCCTTCGATCCGGAAGGCCTGGGTATTGAATCCTTTCATTTCACCTGCGGCACCCGCATGTTTGACCACAAACCCATTGATGCTTCTCACATTGCCGAGATCGATTGTCAATGAATGGGGTGGTTTCTTGCCACTGGCGCTTGTCCATTTGCTGGCTTCGCTGAGCACACCATCGAGGGCTTTGTCCGGGGTTTGGCTGGGAAATACTGAACTGGCAGAAGCAGGTTTGCGTAGCGCCAGGTTGGTTCCCTCTGGTGTTTGTGCTTGCAGATCCATTGGACTGGAAAGAAGGGAAACCAGCAGGAGGGAGCAGTTCAACAAAAGTCTGGCAAAATTTGATTGAGGAGCCTTCATGATTCAGCGCATCCTTCAGCCGGGAGATACCCGATTGAAATACAACCGATGATCATCCACAGGAGGCACCCTGGGAGAGTGCCTCCTGTGTGAAAGATATACTTAACTGAACGAAACTCAGTACAGCGACCAGTCTGTGACCCCGGTCGGGTTGGTGATCGGTGCATTTCCGAAAAACAGGTCAACTTCATAGACCAGAGGTGATTCAAATCCAGCATCCTGGCCATCCCGGTCATCACCCTCTTCAGCATTCCAGTCATCCCGGAAAGCGCCTGCTGTATTGCTGACCTGGTAAAAGGTAATCCGCATCCCGGTCACTCCTTCAGCCAGAGGCCCACCCGCGTCATCGTTGACGACAGAAAGTGAGGCCTCATAGGTTCCTGGAGGCTTTGGATTTCCGACCAGCCCGAATCCGCCCACACCCGGGATGCCGCTGGGGACCGGGGTCACTTCCTCGATCAGGGGGACATCATACGATGCGCCTTCCGGAAAAGGGTCGGTGGTCATGGCCACATCATAGTGATGGAAGATGCGGCCATCATGGCCAAAGTTTCCAGTGAAAACTCTCAGCTCAGCGATATTGTGCGGTTCACTGAAATACCATTCGGCCACCGCTGCAGGAACATTCTGGTTGGCGGAAGTTCCACACCCACGCAGGCAGTCATTGAGCAGCCCGGTCAATCCACCAAGTCCCTGGCCATCGGTAAAAGCCGCTTCCTGGTCTGCAGAATTTGTATTTACAGGGTGCCAGGGGGTCGGGCTGACCATGACTGCCAGGATCCCGTTCAGGTCATCACTGTCTGAATGCTGGATAGACAAGGCCTCGGTGGTTGTCCCCAGCTCCTGAACAACAATACGAGGCGCTGAAAAAGAGGCCAAAGACAGACTCATGAGGCATAGGATACAGAAAAACTTTGCTTTCATTTGATCAACCTCCCAGGCAAGAGTTTTGAACCAGAAGTTAATTATAACATGATTTGGAATAGCTCGTCAAAAAGCCCACGATCGGCACCCAATTCCCCTTATAGCAGGGCGGTTGCGACACTGAAATAAAAGAAAATTGTCGAGATATCGGTCAAGGCGAGCGTGACCGGCCCGGCGGCCACTTTTGGATCCAGCCGCAGGGCGTGCAATACAGTCGGCACACTCAGACCGAAGATGGCTGCCGCAGTGATCGACAGAAAAATGGAGAACCCGATCGAGAACCCTGACAGTGCATTCCCAAACCATAACAGGACAATCATGCCGACAGAGGCACCGGATCCCACCCCCAGCAATGCCGCCGAAAGAAATTCACGGCCAAAGGCTTTCAAATACCATTTGAGTGTCGGTTGAATACTGCGCAGAGCCTGAATGGTCACTGTCATCGATTGGACACTGACACTCTCTCCCAGTCCCAGAACAAGGGTCAGAAAGAATGCCAGGATAATACTCTGCGCCAATGTCGCTTCGAATTGGCTGGTGAGCAGCGCGCAAATCGTCCCGCTGGTGATGGTGGCCAGCAGCCAGGGAAACCGGAAGCGGAAGGCTTTGAGCGGAGAAGCATCGCGAATCTGGGTAATCGTAAAACCGAAGGTTTCAAAAACAGTATCCATCTGCTCGCGTTCGGCGATGTCAAAAGCCTCCTCGGTGAGCAGATCGATATCAACCACTCCGAGAATCTTCTTCTCTTCATCTATGACTGGAAAAGCCAGGAAGCGATGCATCACGAACATTTCGCAGGCTTCAAGAACGTTCATGTTCGAAGAAATGGCCACAACTCGTGTAATCATGACATCGGAAAGCCGTGCATCCAGATTCGAAGTCAGCAGCCGGCGTGTCGGCAAAACACCGACCAGGCGGTTTTCCTCATCGACTACATAGAAATAGACGATTTTTTCTCCCACTCCCTGGGAGCGAATGGCATCCAGCGCCTGGCGAATTGTCAGGGTCTGGTCAAGTGTTGCAACATCCTTGCGTGCGACAGTGAGGATCGGTTGGTGAAGGTGATCGATATCAGGTGGCATGAATGCTTATTCAAGCCCGAAATGGTTCAGAAAGGAAGATGGCTTCTGGACCCATGCACTTATCCATTCGGATTGTTGCGAATTTCAGTAATGATTCCATCGAATACCTCAAGAACTTTTTTGACAGCCGGTTCAGCCTCCAGAATTTCTTCAGGGCTTGTCTTTGATGAGGTCTCGGGGGCAGCCAGATCTTCCATGGGAGGCCTGGAAAAAATCGGACTGTCAGGTTCAAGGCTGATCAGATTGAATTGCCCCTGGTAACCAACTACATCCCACAGAACCTGCCTGAGGATGTCGCGTGCTTTTCTCGAGATCAGCTGAGCTCTGTGAAATTCCAGGTTGGATGGAACCGCGAGGTTGAGCATACCCTCGGAATAGGATGCAGGTGCAACCTCGGCCATATAGCCCCCAAAAGGTGCATAGGCCTCCCCAACTCGACTGCAAACCTCCGGCCATTTTTCTTTCAAAGTGTCGAGGAGGTCTTCATCCGGCACATCATCCATTACGATCGGAATCGAGGGGTGCTCGGCTGCCACAGGATCGGGTGGATCCACCACCAGGCTCTGCTCGGGAACCGATTGAGTGGAGGGTTTCATCTGAGCCGTTCGCGCAACTGGAGAATCTGGAGAATCCACAGGATTTGAATCGAGCGTGGCTTTGGGTTGTGCCGGTCTCATTTCGAGTGGCCTGCTTTCATTCAAGCCCGGAACGGGTTCAGGCGATAACATCGTCGATGGAGATGATGGGGGCATCACCTGACTGGCCCCTGCAGGTCGGCTCTCAACCGGCTGGATCGGGACATCGGTCCTTCCAAGCAGCGCCTCAATCTCAATGGTTGAGGGAATCATGACCATTTTAACCACAGCCGATTCGGCAACTGTCCTCGCAGATCCGGCTGTACGCAGCCGACGCTCTGCCTCGAACAGGATATCGATCCCCTGCAGGATATCCTCCATTTTCAAAGAACATGCCTGGGCAAGGACAATTGGCTGCTGATCGCTCGAAAGGCCGAGCAGTTCAGGACGGTCCGGTGCGGTTCGTGCAACCATGAGATTGCGGTAATGCCCCAGCAGGTCGCGAATGAAGATGCCAGGGTCATGGCCTTTCAAGTAC
>JAANMT010000956.1_pt1 | contig 30298 bp, 31 predicted proteins | sample 7279711 | NCBI WGS metagenome assembly JAANMT01 (sample SAMN14094538, study PRJNA606508) | bioreactor metagenome | isolation source: A lab-scale SPAN reactor treating ammonium-rich wastewater day 1 | place: Ireland: Galway | collected 2017-01-16 | reverse complement strand
CCACAGTCCAGAAGGTATGATTTGATATTGGTTTTATCAGGAAGGTTTTTAAGTGTTTTTTCTACGTTAACTGCTTTGTCGTGTTTTCCGGCGATGACCACAATTTTTCCGCCGAAGTTTTCTATAACTGATTTTTTATCGGTTCTGTCGGTCATTCCCTTTACAGCAGCCAAAACACCGTCCGTTTTGGTTGAAAGTGCGATTTCTTTAGCCAACTCAATTTTACCTTCCAGCGTATCTTTTTCATTCTCGTTAAATAAATTGGGAATTCCTGCTTTCACGTAATTTAGGTAGGCTTCCTGAATGATTCGGTGGCTTTTTCGGCGCTGTTCTTTTTTCTCTTCGTCATCAGCAAAATAAGTTGAGAAAAACAGGGTTAAACTTTTTAACGTTTCAGGGAATTTTTCGGCAAAAGCCAGCGAGACATAACCGCCCATTGAGTGTCCTAGAAGATGAAAATTCCCGAGTGTCAGGTGATCGGCAAGTTTTTTTACTTCCTCCGCCATGAATTCCATGGTGTGGATTTCCTGAAATATTTTAGAAAGTCCGTGTCCGGGCAGATCGATTTTTATCAAAGTGAAATCTTCTGAAAGGTAAGTTTCCATTTCTTCCCAAATCATCAGGTTTTCCATAAAGCCGTGAAGCAGAACCAGTTTTTCTTTTCCGGCTCCTGATATTTCGTAATTCAGCATAATTTTAAATTTTTAAGATTTCTTAGAAGTAAATATCAATGTACTCAACAAATCCGGCACCATTAATTTTGTCCTGAAGCCTCCAGTAATTGCCCTTTCCCTCATCGAGAAAAGTGGTTTTTTTATTTCGGGTAAAGTTTTTTCCGTTAATCTTCTGGGTGATTTTTCCTTCAAAATTAAGATGTTTCGCTGAGACACGCTTGATAGATCCTTCGATCTTTAGGGTGTTTTGTCCGGATTTTCCGTTTCCTGAAATTGTATATAAATCTCTCCCGGTTTTTTCGAAATTTACTTTTCCGTCAATAATGCTTTCATCAGAACTGAATTTCAAAGAATGTTGCCCGCTAAGGTCTTCGAATATATTTTTATTGTTTTTCAGCCGTATCCGCTCGTTAATTTTGGTTCTCTCCAAATTCAAAGATTCAATTATTTTGGTGCTGTCAGATATTGTCTGGCTAAAGCCGCTTTCTTTTTTTGAACAGGAAAACAGAAATATTACGGAGGACAGAAGTATAAATTTTTTCATGCGGTGACGTCGATTTTGATCAAATTTAGATAAAATTCAAACGCGGAACATTTTTATTGACAGAAATGCGGGAGTTGGTGAGCTTTATATTTTGGTTTTAGAATCCATTACAATCGTAACGGGACCATCGTTGAGTAGAGAAACCTTCATATCGGCACCGAAAATGCCGCTTTCTGTTTTTAAACCTGATCTCGAAATTTCTTCTTTAAAATATTCAAACAAGGGAACGGCTTTGTCGGGTTTGGCGGCTTTTATAAACGAAGGTCTGTTCCCTTTTTTGTAATCAGCAATTAAAGTAAACTGGCTGATGCAAAGTATTTGCCCCGAAATATCCAGAACAGATCGGTTGAGTTTTCCCTCGTCATCCCCGAAAATCCGGAGATTTAGAATCTTCTGTACAAGCCATTCTGCATCTGTTTTTTCATCTGTTTCATCAATTCCAATCAGCAGTAGCAGGCCATTTCCAATTTCGCCCACGGCTTTTCCGTCAACTTTTACAGAGGCTTCAGAAACTCTTTGAATTACAGCTTTCATGGCTTGGTTAATTGAAAATAGTAAGGATTCCGGTTCCCGGATCGAAATTATAGCGGTAGGTTTTCGGGGCGATGGGCGCAATTTTTATGGGTTCACCAGTCAGCAGGATCCATTCAGCGCCGTCTTTCGGGCATACAATTTTAATATTGTTTTCCACACTCAGTGTTGTATTGCTGTCGGGACAAATATGCGGGGCATTGCGGTCGTAGACTTTGAATCCGTTTGTGGTTCTTACAACAATAAGTCCTCGGGTTCCGGCTTCCTGCTGGGTCACGTAAATCCAGCCGTTAACATTCTGAAGGTTGTAGTACGCAGGGAGATTTAAATTTAAAATCACGTTGATGGGAACATCAGGAAAGCAATTCACGGTTTCTTCGCGTTCATTGCAGGATGTGGTATTTAAGGCACTGAAAATGAGTATGATTGCTAAAATGACTGTCGAAATAATTCTTTTCATTTAAAAATAAAATTTATATATTTGTAAAACGAATACAAACAGAAATCATTGTCCGGCAAATGTCGGATTATTTTTTTATACTAACGCAAATTAAAAGAAATTATGGCAAGTTACGTTACCAAAGATGGTTTGGATAAAATGAAAGTGGAACTGGAACAATTGGAGACCATCGAAAGACCGAAAATCACCCAGCAGATTGCTGAAGCTAGAGATAAAGGCGACCTTTCTGAAAACGCAGAATATGATGCTGCAAAAGAAGCACAGGGAATGCTGGAAATGAAAATTTCTAAACTTAAAGATTTAATCATCAATTCGAAGGTAATTGATGAATCCCAGCTTGATACTTCAAAAGTTTCAATTCTGACAACAGTGAGACTGAAAAATAACACAACAAAGGGAGAGCAGAAATTTACTTTGGTGCCGGATAACGAAAGCGACCTGAAAGCCGGAAAAATTTCCATCAATACCCCAATAGCAAAAGGTCTGTTAGGAAAAGTTGTAGGTGAAACAGCAGATATCGTTTTACCAAACGGAAACAAGCTTTCCTTTGAGGTTTTGGAAATTTCTTTATAGAAAACATACATCAGCAGATTGTTTGGGGGATTTAGAGGTTTATTCATCAGGTTTTTTAATTATGTTGTAGATTTGCAACAACAAAAACCGCTGGTTTCTTGAATGAAGAGCAGCATCAAACCTAAAATAATGAGTTCCATATTCACAAAAATCATCGAAGGCGAAATTCCGGCTTACAAAATTGCAGAAGATGAAAAGCATCTCGCTTTTTTGGATGCGATGCCTTTGGTAAAAGGACATACACTTGTGATTCCGAAGAAGGAAATTGATCTTATTTTCGATTTAGAGAATGAAGATTTCAAAAATCTGTGGAGTTTTGCGCAAACAGTTGCGCAAAAACTTAAAATAAATTATCCTGAGCAAAGGATTGCTGTGGCGGTAGTGGGTTTGGAGGTCCCACATGCACATATTCATCTTATTCCTATTAACAAAATGGAGGAGATGAACTTTAAAAATCCACGTCTTAGATTGTCTGATAGTGAATATCAGGAAATCCAAACAGCGATTGTAAATTCTTAAAATTAAAATTTTGTCAAAGTCTTACCGCTTTGACATCATTTTTTTAAATATTAAACTATATCAAATATATGAATTCTAACCAGTGTTCCTTCTGTGGAAAAAAGCGAAACGAAGTACAAATGCTTATTTCCGGTAATGAGGGTTTTATCTGTGAAAACTGTATCGAACAGGCACATGCAATCATTGCCGAAAATACAATGTCTTCCGGTTTTTCAGCGGCTGAAAGTATTGCTGAATTAAAAAAACCGAAGGAAATAAAAGGTTTTCTCGACCAGTATGTAATTGGACAGGATCAGGCAAAAAAACAACTTTCTATCGCCGTTTATAACCACTATAAAAGACTTTTGCACGCGAAGGACGAAAACCGGGAGGTAGAAATCGAAAAATCCAATATCATCATGATTGGGGAAACCGGTACCGGCAAAACACTTTTGGCAAAAACAATTGCTAAAGAATTAAATGTACCGTTCTGTATTGTGGATGCTACAATTCTTACGGAAGCCGGATATGTTGGCGAGGATGTGGAAAGCATACTTTCACGCCTGCTGATGGTGGCTGATTACGATGTAGAGAAAGCGGAAAAAGGAATCGTTTTTATTGATGAAATTGATAAGATTGCAAGAAAGTCTGATAATCCCAGCATTACCAGAGATGTTTCCGGCGAAGGCGTACAGCAGGGCTTGTTGAAACTTTTAGAAGGCAGTATTGTAAACGTGCCGCCACAGGGAGGCAGGAAGCATCCCGATCAAAAATACATCCAGGTTAATACCCAGAATATTCTGTTTATTGCAGGCGGAGCTTTTGATGGAATAAAAGAAATCATAGAAAGACGGCTCAATAAGCAGGCGATCGGCTTCAGTGCAGAAAAGCTGAACAAAACAGAAGATGAGGATTATATTTTAAGCCAAATCAATGCGATAGATCTGCGTAAATTCGGACTGATCCCAGAGCTTTTGGGTAGATTTCCTATAGTTACTTATCTGGAAAAACTTACCAAAGAAACAATGATCAGAATTATGAAAGAACCTAAAAATTCTATTATTAATCAGTTTGTAGAATTGTTTAAGATGGATGGAGTAGATTTGAAATTTACGGATGAAGCAATTGAGGCAATCGTGGAAGAAACGATGGAAAAAGGTCTTGGCGCACGTGGTTTAAGGGGAGCAACTGAGAAGGTTTTAGAAGATTTCATGTTTAATATTGAAGCGCAGGACAAGATTATTCTGTCAAAAGATAATATTAAATTTTAAGATTTTAAGCCATTTCTTTTGAATTAAAAAATTAATTAATATCTTTGTTTGTGAATAGTCATTTATTTGCAAAACACAAACACACATACGATGAGAAGAAATCTATTTGCTATAGCGCTGTTAGCGTTAAGTTTACCATTTACCGCGCAGGTTCTGGTCCATGTAGATCCAACGGGAGTTTTTTACGTTGGAGAAAATGCTCTTGTTTACAACGGGGGCGGTTTACAGACTAAAGGAAGCGGTATCTTGGACGTAAGGGGAAATGTCATGGTTCAAGGCGCTGCCACCGATGTATTAAAAACATTGGATAATGCTGGAACTGGTGATAAAACCGACGGAGGTAATATTATCCTGAGGTTGAATGATCCTGCAAACCACTCAGCTGCCGTTAATCCATCTACCTACGGGCAGTTATTTATCTCGGGATTAACGCAGGGCAGTGTTTCAGCAGTAGTTGATAAAGAATACCGTACTGCGAAACATGGTACCTATCAGCAAATTGCGCTACCTTTTTACAATAAACAGTTGTCTTCACTTTCAGGCACTGGTATTGGTTCGTTGGGCAAAACATTTTCCAATGTTAGGTATTCACAAAATGAAATCCTAACGTGGAATAATGCCACAGCTGTTTCAGAAAACCTGAATATTTCTTTATTGACCCCTAAAAACACAACCTATTATATGCTTGGCTCTAATGGGTTTGACTCTGGTAATCCACCGGCGCTTATGCCTGCAAATTCTCCTGCACCTAATGGCTCTGTATATACCTTGAGGGGTGTTCCCTATACTAATGGCGTAACGGAAAAATTAATTAATGCTGCCAACGGGGTGAATTTTGGATCAACCGGAAACGCAGTAAATTCTTACAACGAACGTTATAATTCTTATCTTCAGGATGACTGGGATTATCCGGTAGCACCAACCAATCCATGGTCGGTTTCCACTTTCGGACGGAATATTTATCAGTTTGGGAACCCATATCTAACTAATTTAGACTTGGGTTTAGTTGGTATAACTGAATCCGGTGCTGTTACAGACAATAATGCGATATCATCTATTCAGGGTATCCGTTACGATCCGGGAACCGTGGTTTCCCTTTCCAGCGGAACATTCTCCAGTGGAGCTAAATATGTTAATTTTACCGCAGGAAATCCCATTCCAGTAGGCGACGTAGGTTTGGTTATTAAACCTATGCAAACTTTTGTAATTAAACTAAGAGATAACAACGCGGAGGTTGGTACCAACAAAACTTTAAGTTTTGATAATTTAAGAAGATTTAAAGCGACTCCCAGACCTAACGGAACTGGTTATTCAGTAAATGCCAGACCTGGAGAAAATGCAGCTACAGTGAAGCAACTTGGAGTTATTGCTTTAAGTGAAGACGGCACGGAGCTGGCGAGAACATATTATGCTGTATATCCTACAGCGGTTACCGGTCACACTTCACAACCAACAACGCAATCAATTTTAGGAGGCCAGAACATTATTGGTACTTTTGAGGAAAATGCAGTGAATGGGGGATATGATATGAACTATATTAATTCCTACTGGTTATATATCAACGAAGCAAATGAGACTGACTTTTTTGGTAAAGCGATTCCTTTGGCGTTATATAACAATGCGATTAAATCATTAAAATTTGAAATAAGAGAGAACACCGAGCTTGTAGAAAATGGTACTCATCAGTTATCCACAGGCGTTGGCTTTTATTATAAAGCTCCAAATGGGGAGTCAGTAGAAATTAAGCAGAATCAGGTAATTCCTGTTACCGCAGACAAGTATAGTTTGTTTTACGGAAAACCTTCAGGCGTTTTGGGTACAGATGGAGTTGCGAAGCCTTCCCGTACGATGGTAGTTTATCATCAGTTAATTGACAATTTTGTGGTTCGTTTTGATCCTAACTGGAAAACAGCCGATATTCAAGTATATGATATGAGCGGTAAATTAATACTCGCTCAGAAAAAAGTGGCTGCTGACAAGGACTACGTATTAGATCTTGCGAAGGCAAACTCAGCATATATTGTAACCGCAGTTTCAGAAAAGGGTGAAAAAATTAGTTCGAAAATTGTCAGATAATATAAAACACAAACTATGAAACTATTTAATAAAATTTTATTCTTCCTACTCTTAGCAGTTGGGACATTTAATAAGGCTCAGGATCCGCCTAGTCCGCCTGGTGGTGGTGGTGGTGTAGGTCCGGGATCTCCAGCTTCCCCTATCGATATGTATGTTTATATATTAGCAGTGGCTGCAATCTTGCTCATGTGCTATTACCATTATAAAACACGTAAAAACATTGTATAAATAAATTGTTAAAACCATAAAAGCCCATCGGATAATTCGGTGGGTTTTTTTATATTTACCCTATGAAAAAAATTGTTGCAATCTCAGCATTGTTAGTAGTAAGTTCAATTTCTGCGCAATTCAAAATCAATATTGACGCGCCCGCCAGTTTTAATCCTAAAGAAGTTTATTTGTATACGCTAAACGGCTCAAAAGATCTCCTCAGTACCAAAGAGGTCAGAAAGGGAAACGGATGGCAAATTAGCGTGACAAAACCGTATACGGGAATGATGAAGCTGTATTTCCCCGAAGGAAATATTTCTGTCAATTTTATTGCTGAAAACAAAGATGTGAAACTTAAATTTGATGCTGCGGGCATCAAGATTTCAAATATTGAGTACCTCGATGAAAGCAATGCTACGATGAACAGTATTCAGGATGTACAGCAAAAGAAGGAATATATCTTACCGGCATTGGTTCAGATTAAAGATTATTACAAGGCAGATACTCCCTTCAGAAAATCGCTGGACACCGAAATATCCCGTCTTTCTTCCGATACGCAGGGAATCAGCAAATATCCTTTCGTTAGCTATTACAACAGCAACTACACCAAGTTCGTTGAAAAGAATCCTTCAAAAAAACCGGTTACGCATGATGAAATAATTGACTTTCTTGTAAAATCTAACGATATGCTGGAAACCTCTTCTTTAATGAGACCTGTTCTACTGGCATATCTGAACGTAGGACCAAGTACCAGCGTTTCCAATGATATCGATAAACTGCTGAAAGCAGTAAACACCGAAACACCGCGAGGACAGACGGTTTTATCTGAACTGATTGAGATTTTCGATGTGTACGAGATGAAGGATCTTAAGGATAAATATCTTGCTGAAGCAACGAATCTTAAATGTACCATTAATGATAGATTAGCTTCTACAATTGCGACGAATAGGAATACAGAAATTGGTGCCAAATTCCAGGATTATGTATTCAATAAACCAACAAATACTGCAGCAAAATCAATTTCAGCTGTAAAAGCAGATAAAAAGATTGTTGTTTTCTGGGCTTCTACCTGCTCTCATTGTGAAGCGGAACTACCTAAACTTATAGAAAAATACAACGCAATGAAGGCGCAGAAGATTGAAGTCATTGCATTCTCGCTGGATACCGAAAAAGCGGCTTACGACAACAAGGTGAAGAGTTTACCTTGGATTAATGATACAGAGCTTAAAGGGTGGTACAGCAGTTACGCAGATACCTATAATGTTCGTGCAACACCAACATACTTCGTATTGGATACGGAAAATAAGATTATTGCCAAGCCAGATCACGCGGCAGACGTAATTTCTTATTTAAAGTTAAATTAATTTTTGCTACGTTGCAAAATATTTTTATCTTTGCACCACTTTAGCGGCGAGGTAGCTCAGTTGGTTAGAGCGCAGGATTCATAACCCTGAGGTCACGGGTTCAATTCCCGTCTTCGCTACAAGAAAGCTCAACTTAGGTTGGGCTTTTTTTATGTTCCTATTTGATTGCAAATGTAGCTTGAATAGGGGAGTTCTAAGTGTATTCAAAAGTTATCATTCAGGATAATGATTGCATTAACAAATACGATTATCTGATTTATGTCAGTTTCGTAGATTATATTTGGCCAGTTAAAAGATAATTGGTAATTTTACGCCGTCTTAATGAGGATGCAAATCTTTATTCAGGCATAAATTTTTTTTCATCATTTGTGTTTTTAGAATCGTATCGCAAGATGCGATTCTTTTTTTAGTGATTAGCACTTGGATTTCTCTCAAAGCGCACCATTAAATCAACAAAATACGAATACGTAATACTGCCTTCTTGCCTGTTGCTTTTGAGAAAAAGATCATTGGTAAACCCAAAGAAATCCTCCATAATACCTTTATGATCCTGCACGAATTTTTTTTCTGCTGCACGGTCTCTTTTCATACCAAGCGAGTAATTACTGATGGTCTGGCGCACAAAATGGGGATTTTTTTCGGCTAAACTGTTTAGCAGGGATTTTAGTACAAAATAATATGTACTGTATCGTAACTCAGGATTTGTCGAGTCTTTTCCAATTAAGAAAGCAATGAAATTTGCCTCCTGTTCTCTTGCATAGCCCATTTGATGAGCGCTTTCGTGTGCCAATGTAAATGGCAGATAGGTTGAAGGAAGTTCAGGGTTGTATTGTGCCTCGGCAGTGAATGGATTATAATAACCCAATATACCGGAATAACTCATTACACCTCGAAACAGACTTGGTTTGAATGAACTGATGTGCGAGGGTTTTGTAGGCTCCAGAAAGACTGGGAGGCGTTCCTGACGACTTAGAATCTCTGTCTTAACCCGTGTGATATCCCTGAGTTTAAAAACACCTTTATGATCTTCTTCAACTGACAATCTTGCCTGTCTGCTCAGTTCGAGATACTTTATGGTTAATGCTTTGGTTTCTTCGAGAGTTATTTCATTTTCCGGAAGTTTGTCGATGATGGGCTCCTGAAAATACAGCATTCCCCAAAATATCTGATAAGTAAAATAAAGGATATTTAACAAGATGAGTAATTTCAAAAAATAAGAATTACGTGTGTTTTTATTTACAATTCTTATCAACAAAATAATTAAGACAATTGCCAGTAAAATATAAACTGCATCACCTATAGAATAGGGAACTGCAGCAAAAAATTTCTGATGGATACGCTTCTGAAAGTCAAAAAACTGCACAAAAAACTCTAGGACCGGACCGATTTTAGAAGCTATAAAAAACAAAAGAAATTGGGCAAGTAAAGTACCTGCCCAAAATCTTTTTTTTGTGATATATTTTCTTTTAGTGTCCACCTTCGCTTTTTACATGATCAAGTTCAATCCCCTGTTCTTTGAGGATTTTAGTAACTCTTAGTGCATAAAATACAAGGTAAGCAAAACACAAAATACCAACAATGTAACTGAAGTGTATATTGGTCATGTCAGCAAGCACTCCCTGAATCCACGAAATAATTCCGCCACCCATAATCATCATAATTAGATATCCGGAACCCTGATTGGTGTGTTTTCCAAGACCGTTGATGGCCAGTGCAAATATACAAGGCCAGAGTGTGGAGCAGAAAAGTCCCACGCTGGTGAATGCATAAACAGAAGTCATTCCTGAAGTCATCATTCCGATAGCAATTGCAAGAATTCCCATCGAAGAGAAAATAAGAAGCATTCTGGCCGGGTTACCTTTGCTTAATATGTCGCAGACAATCATTACCAGGATGATAACGCCGTAGATATAAAAATGGGAAAGGTCATGTTTCGCAATAGCATTAACAAGAAGGAATACGCCGAAAGCAAGATATGGCGCGAGGAATCTTAAAATTTTCTTGAAACCTGCAGTTATATCAAATGCATCTACAGCACCGGTCCATCGGCCAATCATTAGAGATGCCCAGTAAAGGGATACATAAGGTGCAATGTCTTTGGTGGAAAACCCAAGGGACTTTTCCATATACGCGGGCAAATTACTGGCTGTAGAAACCTCTACGCCTACATATACAAATATTGCAATCATACCTAAAACAAGTTGCGGGTACTTCAGGGCAGAATCACGGTGATGTCCTGCAACAGCGTCATCAGTATCCTCTGTGATTGTAGGGGTGATCTTCGGAAGTGAAGAGAATTTCAGAAGAAGTGCTACAAGTACAAATGCTACACCCAGAATTAAATACGGGGTTTTTACAGATTCAATACTCGCTTCGGTATTTGCCGCAGATGCAGAACCAAAGATGGCAAATGAAACGATCAGCGGACCAATTGTTGTACCGAAATTATTAATACCTCCAGCCATCGTTAAACGTTGGGAACCGGTCTCGGTAGGTCCAATTTCAATAGCCAGCGGATTCGCCACAATTTGCTGCAGTGAGAATCCAAGACCAACAATGAACAATCCTGAAATCATCAGGGGAAAAGAACCCATATTAGCGGCAGGATAAAAAAGCAATGTTCCCGCAGCAGAAATTAAAAGTCCTAAAATTAAACCGTTTTTGTAGCCAATTTTATTCACCACGTCCTGCTTTATCGCTTTCGATATAAACATGTAAATCAGTGAGCCTACTGTATAAGCAACATAAAATGCTACCGATACCAGCTGGCTTTGGCTTTGGGAGAGATTAAAGGCTTTTTTGAATACCGGGATCAAAATATCGTTGCTGGCTGCAACAAATCCCCAGAAGAAAAACACAGTTACCAAAGGCACGAACTGGCCCCAATTGGTCTTTTTAGAATAGTTTGTCGACATGTATAATGATTCTTTAAAACAAATATAACTATTTATTTTCTCAAATTGAGTTTTCCAAAATCTTTTTTATGGTCGTGTGGGAAGTTGTTTTCATCTCAGCAGCCGTTTGATCTGGACTTATTATATCACTGAGATAAATTCTTACTTTTCCCGGATGTCCTTTGGAGTGATCAAACGGAAACATTTCTTTAAGTCCTACGAAAGTGAAAACAACAAGCGGAGAGTGGTGCTTCGAAGCTAGGGTAAACGCCCCATCCTTGAAACTGTCAAGTATAACAGAGGTGTCATCGGGAACACCTCCCTCAGGAAAAATCACGATACTCTGGCCTTCCTCCATACGCTCGGCGCACCGGCGGTAGACATCGGCGCGGCTTCTTGCTGAACTGCGGTCTACCATTACGCAGATTCTTTTATAGATAATCCCAAAAACCGGGATTTTAACAAGTTCCTTTTTACCGACATAACACAACGGGTGATCGGGCATTAGAATACAGGGTAACATCACATCCATTATCGAAGTGTGATTCGAGATAAAAACATATTGAGTGTTTTTATCGATCTTTTTGTCTGTAAGTTTGATGAGTTCGTACCGGAATCCCATGCCGTAAAACATGCCGTAACACCATATTCGGATAAATATATAGGCGTACTTATAATGTTCTTTGCGTATGGAAAACAACAATACTGGAATCCCTAGGGTTATGGTAAGTATTGCTCCAAGTACAATCATCCAGCCGCGCCAGATATAGTTAAGGAGTTTTGTCATTCGGTGAATTGCTTTTCAGTCTTAATTTTTATCTCGTCGAACCTCATTTTCTACCCGTTAAAAATAAAATTTTTCTTCACAGTATAATTCAGAATAGAAACCAACAGAATTGCCGAAATCTTACTCAGCATCTCCTGACTGAAAACAAAAAATCCGACATCGAAATGATGGGAGAAAATGTATCGGAAAAAGATCTGAAAAAAGGTTAAACTTACAATCGTAGATAAAAATGACACGCCCATAAAGTAAGCAAATTCCCTTTTTTTAGAATGTTTCCCCCTGGCGAAAACAAACCAGATGCTCAGAAAATAATTCGTAATGATTCCGCAGCCTGTAGAAAAAATATTGCTGAGCGGAAAATGGATTCCGTGGTAATTATACTCTTCAGCGTAAAGCATCGGAATATAAACACTGAAAATTTTGAAAGAACCGATCTCCATTATTGCGCTTAAGCCGCCAGCAATAATGAAAAATACAACCTGTTTCTGTTTCAGTAAAAGTTCCTTCATAAAAAAACGTATCCGCAAATTTATAACTATATGTTAAACAATTAGAAATCTTGTTAAAATATTTTTTTGTTTCAATTTTATAATTAATTTTAATCATTGAAAGAGCGCGATGATCTGATAAATTTTTCATTTTTTAAAAGGTTGAGGAATGTTTTTTTTATCTTAATGTACCGATTTGATTTACTTTTTACACCCGATCACCTAAATTAAAGCATTCCATGAATCCACTAAGAGCCTACAGAAAATTTAATCCTCAGAAGCAAAAAATCGAGGAATTAGAGCAGAAAAGTCCGCGTTTCAAAAGAATTTATTCCGAGTATGAATCCATGAGTGATGATTTGTGGGATTTGGAAAATACAGACGCTTCTAATATTCCGGATGATTTCCTGGAAGCAATAAAACTTCAGACCGAATATCTCGAGGAAGAAATTGACCACTGGCTTTTGGACGAAACCAAAAGCGTACAATAAAAAATATAAACCTGTAGAAATACAGGTTTTTCTATTTGCTTATCTTTGCAAAAATTTTCCGGATCCGGATTTCCTGTTATGCTGATCAATCTTACTCAAAATAAAAATTTCAAACTTTTTAAACTTATTTCTGAAGTTGCAGAAAACAATAACCAGTCGGTTTTTATCGTAGGTGGTTATGTGCGCGATTTGCTCATGAAAAGGCAGGCGCCAACCGATATTGATTTTGTTACAGAGGGAAGCGGAATCAATCTTGCAAAAGCCGTTGCCAAAGAAATAAACCCAAAACTTACTGTTTCAGTTTTTAAAAATTACGGGACGGCCATGTTTAAACATCAGGGCCTAGATTTAGAATTTGTTGGTGCCCGAAAGGAAAGCTACGCAGAAGATTCGCGCAAACCGTCTGTAGAAACCGGAACGTTGGAAGATGACCAAAAACGCCGCGATTTCACCATCAACGCACTTGCAATTTCTTTAAATAAATCAAACTTCGGAGAGCTTATCGATCCTTTTGCCGGAATTTCAGATATTGAAAATAAAATTATCCGAACTCCTCTTGAGCCCAGCCAGACGTATTCCGATGATCCTTTGCGAATGATGCGGGCCATCCGTTTTGCCTCTACATTAAATTTCAATATTGAAGAAGCGTCCCTGAAATCAATACAGACGGAAGCAGAAAGGATTAAAATTGTTTCCATGGAGAGAATCATGGTTGAATTTAATAAGATTATGCTTTCCGAAAAACCTTCTGTAGGGTTGAAGCTTTTGGAAGAAACCGGACTTCTGGCTTTAATTATGCCGGAATTAACTGCTCTGAAGGGAATTGAAGAAGTAGAAGGCCAAACTCACAAAGACAATTTTTGGCACACGCTCGAAGTTGTTGATAATATTTCGAAAAACACTGATAATCTTTGGCTTCGGTGGGCCGCTTTGCTCCACGATATCGGGAAGGCACCGACCAAAAAGTTTGTTGAAGGCACCGGCTGGACATTTCATGGGCACGAATTTCTCGGTTCCAAAATGGTGAAAAGTCTCTTTCATCGGCTGAAACTCCCTTTAGGCAGCGATATGAAATATGTGCAGAAACTCGTGAGGCTTTCTTCCAGACCGATTTCGCTTATTGATGACGGAACTTCTGATTCAGCGTTGCGCAGACTTCTCTTCGATTCCGGCGAGAATCTGGAAGACCTGTTCACATTGTGTAAAGCCGATATCACCACAAAAAACTCTTCAAAACAGTCGCGATTCAAGAAAAATTTTGAGTATGTCGCTGTGAAAATTAAGGAAGTGGAGGAAAAAGATCAGGTTCGGAATTTTCAACCGCCTATTTCCGGCGAAGAAATCATGGAGCTCTTTAACCTGAAACCTGGCCGTGAGATTGGAATTTTAAAGGAAAAAGTGAAGGAAGCGATTCTGGAAGGCGAAATTCCCAACGATAAAGCCGAAGCCAGAAATTTTGTGATCAAAGAAGCTGAATTGCTGGGTCTTAAAATATAACAACTCAGATTTAATTTAAAAACCCTTTTCAAAACTAATTGAAAAGGGTTTTTTATGAAAAAAAATGATATTTAAAACTGATAATTAACCCCTACGGCATAGTTTCTCGGCTTTGTGGTATATCCGATTACGTCTACATAAGAAGTGTTGAACAGATTACCGACATTAAAATAAGCCTCTAGATTTGAACTGATTTTCTGATTGATATTGAGGGCAAAAAGATTAAAACTTTCGAGTTCGACATTATCTACGGAAAAAGTAGCGGAATTATAAAAAGAATCCATTCTTTTTGAAATGTACTGATGGCTTAGATTTACCCGTGTAGATTTGAAAGGAAGCACTTCAACAAAAGAATTAATTCGCTGTTTGGGCTGTCTCAGCATCGTTTCCTCTTTTTCTTTTTCCACATAACTGAAATTTCCGCCGAAATTAAACATCTCATTCAGTTTATACTTCAGTCCCAGATCAAAACCCTTCACTTTATTTTCACCCACATTGCGGAATTGTCCGGCATACGTCGTGAAATCTACGGTTTCGTATGCGAAAGCATTTTCTTCTTTACGCTGGAAAAGACTTGCGTTGAAAACAATACTCCGGTCTTTTTTACCCAAACTTAGGTCGATTTCGTGTGAAGAATTGGTTTCAGGCTCCAACTCAAAATTAGGTAAAACGTAAGGCAGCGATCCATAGGTCTGATAAAGCGTTGGTGCAATAAACGCTGTGGAATAAGAATATCCGAGTTTGAAATAAAGCGTTTCAAGTTCTTTAAGAACGTACGGATTCAAACTGTAAACCCAGTGATTTCCGAACTTGGAATGATCAGTCATTCTTGCTCCGGCGTCAAGATTCAGAAAATCATATTTCAGATTAACATTGGCAAAAGCATCAAAGCTTTTAAGTTTGGTTTTTTTCTTATTTAAATCTTCCTGCATTTCGGTTCCTCCCCATGGAAGCGATTTTGCCCCCATTTTTTGATTCTCGAACTGGATACCTGCTGTAAAACTGATGTTTTCGGATATCGAGTAGTGGTTGTAAAGTTCACTGAAGAAATTTTGTCCCGAATAGGAAAAATCGTCCTGATATTTGCTGGCAACTAAACTCTGTCCTAACCTTTCATTGCCTGAATATCGTGTGTTGAATGTAAGTTTACCTTTATTATATTTAAAATTTGCATTTCCGCCAATATAACTCATTTTGTCATCTGAGCGGTATTCACCGTCGGTAAAAGCGCCGCCGTCGTAATGGAAGAGGTGATGATTCCAGCCTCCGTTGATGTTAATATTGAATTGGTCGGTAGTAAACCCAAGATTGGCGCTAACTGCCTGTTTCTCAAAACCATCTTTCTCGAAATTTTCCCCTTCAGCGGAAGAAAGTCCCTGAGATTTTTCATTAAAACCTGTAACCTGATAATTAAACTGGTTTAGTTTTCCTTTAACCAAAGCGTTTTGTGCGAAAGTGGAAAAAGAGCCGGCTCTCGCTCCCAGGATCCCTTCTACCTTCTTTGTGGCGGTTTTCTTTGTTTTGATGTTGATAACAGAAACAGTTGCATTGCTGCCGTATAAAACGGATGAAGCGCCGTTCAGGATTTCAATGCTTTCTACATTTTCTACCGCCATCAGCCGCAGGTCGGAAACATTATAATCGTTTCCGGTAACATCTTTCAGAGGAATTCCGTCGACTAAAATAAGTACATTTGCACTTTTTCCGCCATTAATCTTCATGGCTTTGGGCTCCTGGCTGTTGTTGTGGTTTCCTACAATCTGAAAACCTGAAATCTGGTTCAGCACGTCAGATAAATCCTGACCTTTGTGTTTTTCCAGATCTTGCGCTGAAATAAGCTGTACGTTTTTTCCGGTTTTGTAAAGCTGCTGTGGGGTTTTAGAAGCGATCGTAACTTCTTCAATTTGGGTTTCGTTTTCCTGTTGGGCAAAAATGTCTGAACTTACGACAAGCATTGCTCCAACAAAAATTAATCTTTTTTTCATTAAAAAATTAAATTAGGTTAAAGGTTTACTTATCGGAAAAAATGCAGGGAAAATAGCTGAACAGAACATTCAGCAATTCACGACTCTTCCTCCGAAAGCGTTAATAAATCTTACTTTCGGCAAGGTCTCCTGACTTTCACAATGTTTCACCTTCCCGTTTCCAGTGGTTTGTTCGAAACAATTTTTTGCTGTGATTTACAGTTGCGGGGACAGTTCACGGATTACACGTGATTCCCTTTTCCAAAAGTGCTGCAAAGGTAACGAAATAAACTAAGATTTAATCCCCAGATTTTTTAAATAATGGTAAGTTTCGACCTGGGAACGGATTTCCTGACCGCCGGTTTTTACATATTCGTTTCTCAGTTTCTTATCGAGAATACGTGCTTTTACATTATCACTAAGCTGAATTTCCAGCATATCTTTAATCTCTTTCTTCAGGTTTTTCTGGGTTATTTTTGCGGCGGCTTCAATGCGGTAATCCAGGTTTCGCGTCATCCAGTCGGCAGAGGAAATATAGGTGTCTTCATTTCCCTTATTGTAAAAATACATTACCCGGGCATGTTCCAGATATTCATCTACAATGCTGATGGCCTGAATTTTTTTCTTGAAATCCTTTTGATTCACGGCACAATAAATCCCGCGGATAATGAGTTTGCAGGTCACACCGGCATGTGCGGCTTCGTAAATTTTAAGTATTAGCGTGCGGTCACTCAGAGAATTGGCCTTGATGATCATTTCTGCTTTCCGGCCGGCCTTGGCTTCGTCAATTTCCTTATCGATGTGCTGCATGATTTTCTCGCGCATAAACTGCGGACAGAGAATCAATTTTTTGCAGGATTTCAGAGCGGGAAGAATTTCTTCTTTCGGTTTTCTCAAAACGTTGAAAACCTTATTGATGTCGGCCATAATTCCCCTGTCGGAAGTCATGAGCAAATGATCGCCGTAAATCTTTGCAGTCTTCTCGTTGAAATTTCCTGTACTCACAAAACCATACTGCACGGTCTTATTTTGAGCTCTTTTCTTGATGATACAGAGTTTCGCGTGAACTTTTTTATTCGGAATTCCGAAAAGCACTTTCACTCCTTCCTGTTCCAGAATTTCTTTCCATTCCAGGTTGCTTTCCTCATCGAATCTTGCCCGTAGCTCCAGCATTACCGTCACTTCTTTTCCGTTTCTTACAGCGTTAATAAGAGCATTCACAATCTTGGATTGGCTTGCGAGCCGGTAAGCGGTAATCTGTATAGATTTCACCTCGGGATCCATCGCCGATTCACGCAGCAGATCGATAACAGGTGTATAACGGTGATAGGGAAAAGTAAGCAGAACATCGGTTTTCTGTATCACATCGGTGACACGCTTTCCGACAAATTCTGCGTGGTCGAATGAATTCCGTTCGTCGGGTTTCTGATACATTTTAAAAACATCGGGAAAATCCATAAAATGGCGGAAATTATGAATTTTACCTCCGGGGATGATGCTGTCTTTCTTGCTTAAATTCAGTTTTCTGATCAGAAATTCCAACAGTGCCTTATCGATTTCTTTGTCGAATACAAACCGCGTCGGCTTTCCTTTACGCCTTGATTTAATTCCTTTTTCAATTTTTTCGGCGAGCGTCGTTTTAATGTCGTTGTCAAGATCAAATTCGGCGTCTTTCGTCACCTTGAAACAGTGCGCCACAAAATCATCATAGCCGAAATAAGAAAAAATATGCGGAAGATTAAAGATGATGACATCTTCCAGAAGCATCACGTTTTTTTCAGATTTATCCTCAGAAGGCAGGAGTACAAAACGGCCCACAGCTCGCGAGGGAATCTCGATAATTGCGAATTTGCTTTCATACTGCCACGTTTTTTTCCTCATGGCCACGCCCAGATACAGCGATTTGTCCCTAAGATAAGGCATGGGCGAATTCTCATTCAGCAAAATCGGGATTACATTGCTTTCAACAACTTCATCGAAATATTCGTTTACGAATTTTTCCTGTGCGGGCGAAAGATTCCTGGCGGTCTTTATGAAAATCTTCTGCTCCGCCATTTCGACCTGAATTTTCTTCCAGGTTTTGTCGAAATTCTGTTGCTGTTTAATGGCGATTTCGTTGATCTGCTGCAGGATTTTGGTGGGCGGCTGATAAAAAGATTCTGTAATGAATTTATCTTTGAAATCCATAGCGCGCTTTAAACCAGCAACACGAACGCGGAAAAACTCATCAAGATTGTTTGAAAAGATGCCCATGAACCGGATGCGCAGGTGAAGCGGAACTTTTTCGTCCATCGCTTCCTGCAAAACGCGCTCATTGAATGAAAGCCAGGTAACATCTCTCGGATTAAACTGATTCGCCATAAAACTTACTGTATTTTCCTCAAAAATAGGTAATTTTCGCTCACTTTTACCGGTCTTACCGTAGGCAGAATGATAAATTTTCGTTAAATTTGAGACAAACTTTGCCTATGTTTACACGAGAAATTTTGTTAAAAAACAAGGTTCCTGTCATTTATCTTAAAAAAAAGGACACCCTTTTCCGGGAGGATCAAATCGCAATTAATCTTTATTATCTGACTGAAGGAGAAGTAAAGATTTACAATACCGATTCTGACGGGAAAGAGTTCCTGATCAATAAAGTGAATGACCACCAGTTTCTCGGTGAACCTCCGTTTCTGCTTGCAGAACGATATCCCGCGAATGCAGTAATTGCAAGCGAAAGTGCTGAGGTTTTCAGTTTTAATCAGAGTCTTTTTAAAAAATTCATGCTAGATAATCCTGAGGTTCACTATGAGTTTACTAAGGAAATTGCCAAAAAAGCATATGAAAAAACCTTAAGATTAAAATCGATCGTACACCAGTGCCCACATGAAAGGATCATCAATTTTCTTAAAATCCACAAAAGAACCATGGGTATTGAACCCGGCGAAAAGACCATCATCGATGTCACCAGAAAAGAAATGGCCAACTCTACAGGATTGGCGATTGAAACGGTAATCCGAACGGTAAAAAAAATGGAACGGGAAGATAAAATACAACTCATAAACCATAAAATTTATTATTAATGCATCGCACGTTCTGGCTTAGATTTTCAGTTTTCAATTTTTTTCTGGTGGCGCTTTTGGGTGTCATCATGCGTTATAAAATCCTGTATTCATTTCCCTTTCTGGATCAGAAACATTTGCAGGAAGCACATTCCCATTTCGCCTTTTACGGCTGGATCACCAATGTTCTTTATGTACTGATCGTAAATTATATAGGTAAAGTGAATCCGTTGGTTCAGCTAAAAAAGTATGAATATTTAATCATGATTAACCTGGCTGCGTCTTTTGCGATGTTGGGGGCATTTATGTACGGCGGGTATTTTTGGGCTTCGATTGCAGCTTCTACTGCGGCATTGCTTACCAGTTTCGTATTTTGTTATTTCTTTGTGAAGGACGCACGCAAAATTCAGGATGCTTCTAAAATCTGGTTTTTGGCAGGATTATTTTTTGCTGTAATCTCTTCGGTGGGAGTTTTCAACTTAGCGTATATGATGAGTTCAAAAAATATCAGTCAGGATATTTATCTGGCCTCGGAGTATTATTTTCTGCATTTTCAGTACAATGGCTTCTTTATATTTTCCTGCATCGGACTTTTGCTCTATTCTTTGAAGGAAGCCGGTTCTCCTATTTCTGAAAAAAGCAACAGACTGATGTTCTGGCTGATGTTTTTCGGTTGTCTGGTAGGAGTTGGATTATCTGTTCTCTGGATGAAACTGCCTGTATCCATCTTTGCACTCATCGTTTTGACAACAATAGGACAAACTGCCAGTGCGGTAATGCTTTTCGGGTTTGTGAGGAAAAGCTGGACTAATCTGGTTCTTAAGTGGTCAGCCATGCAGAGATTTGTTTTGATTTATGTTGGATTTGCCTTCGCCGTTAAAATTGCCCTGCAGCTGGGTTCAAATATTCCGGCACTCAACCAGTTTGCTTTCGGGTTCCGGAATGTGGTAATTGCTTACCTCCATTTGGTTTTGCTGATGTGTATTGCGACATTTCTGCTGAATCAAATCCTTGCAACCAATTATTTTACGGTGACGAAAACACTTTTATTGGGTCTTAAAATGTTCCTGCTCGGCATTTTCCTGAATGAACTGATGCTTGGGCTTATGGGCATTTTCTCGATAAAATATATTTCAATTCCCTATGCGAACCATTTCCTGCTCTATTTTTCGCTTCTGATATTTATTGCGCTGGGAATTATATTGCTTAATATGAAAACCAGAAAGCTTAATTAACAGTTTAGGTTTTTGCCAATAAAAAATGGCTGTCAAAATAATTTGGCAGCCATTCCTACAATTAAATTTAACAAACTTAGATTTATTTATTCCGGAAGGAGAACTTCATCGATCGCGTACACAATTCCGTTTGAAGCGGGTACAGTAGCTACGATTTTCGCTTTTCCGTTAATGACAGGCTTACCGTCTACCATTGTAATTTTTATATTTTTACCGTTTACCATTCCAAGACTCTGCCCGTCGGTCATGTTTTCTTCTTTAATTACGCCAACATAAGTGTGGTATCCCAAAATATCCGACAAAGCATCTGCCTGATCAGGTTTCAGAAGTCCATCTACAGTTCCTGCAGGAAGTTTGTCAAAGGCTGAATTCAATGGCGCAAAGACAGTGAATGGGCCAGCATTGCTTAGAGATGTGGTGAGATTTGCGGCTTTCACGGCGGTCACCAAAGTGCTTAAATCCGGATTTTTTGCTGCAAGCTGAACTACAGTGGGGTTGGAGTCATCGTCCAGAACAGCTTCCTGTCCCTGACCTACCGCTTCCGTGGTTGTAGCAGAATCTGTCGCGATGGTTTCATTTTTCTTGCACGAAACAAGTGCAAAACCAACCATTGCCAGAATGATAATCGATTTTTTCATTGCTTAATTTTTATTAAAAGTACTCACAACCCAATGAATTATAGTATGACTGCAGTCATATACAACGATTTGAATGCGTGATATTTATCACTACTTCTTTGGGTTGGTGAAGGGGACTTCTTACAAGTCTTTTTTATTGAACTTGATCAGTGAGAGTACAAAAGGAACTGTTGCCCAAATCCACAGGATCAGCATTGAGATTCCCATTCCGCCGCCAGATCCGAATACTTTCTGAAATACTGCACCCGAGTAACCCAGCATTGCTGATATATCAAGCTGAAGAAGTACGAAAATACGTGATAATCCAACCGGATTGAGGCCTGCAAGTGTTGCCATAATTCCTTCGATCGGATATTCTGCAAACTGAAACATTAGGACAAGAAGAATTCCGTCGTAAATAATACTGAAAAACATCCAGATGAAAATAGAAATCCCGATTCCTTTTGCCCGGTCGCGGCTGATAATGGCTGAAAGCATGGCAAAAGAAGTAAAAATTACAGATAACAGTACACCGATAATAATCAGTGAAAAACCGGTTTCAATAGAAGAGTAGAGCAGAATCGGAATCCCGCATCCCAAGAGGAATGCCAAAACGAGCGCTGCAGATAGTCCCACAAAAATATTAAACCAAACCTTCACCCGGGGCACAGGCTGACTCAGCAGGAGTTCTATAAACTGGCTGCTGTTGTAAACATATATCGTAGAAAAAATAATGCTTACCAATGGAACTACGAGAAGCACAACATTGAGAAGACTAAGTGTAGCTTTGGTATAATTGCTCTCCAAACCCAGAACAGACCAGGAAATAATGAAAAGCAGAATGGTGTAGAAAATGACAATTTTGTTTTTTAAAATATCAAAAAGGATAAAGCGTGCGATCTTGTTCATTTTTTCATTTCTTTTAGGATGCTGATGATTGATTCTGATATTTTCTCTGATTTTCTTTCGTTCATCAGATCTTCTACGGACTGCTGTACAATGATTTTGCCATCGTTCATAAAAACAATTTCGCTCACAATATCATCAAGTTCACTAAGCAGGTGCGAGGTAATGATGATAAGTTTGCCTTTGTTTTTTTCCTTGATGATTTTATTCTTAAGGATTTCTGAGGCCAGCGGATCCAGACCTGCTGTCGGTTCGTCAAGAATAATGACTTTAGGATCGAACATGAAAGCGAGTACAGCACTTACTTTTTGGGTAGTTCCGCCGGAGAGCGTCCCCATTTTCTTATCGTACAGCTTTTCCAGCTCGAAATTTTCGAGCAGTTCAGTATCCAGATGAGATTCGGAAACTTTACGGGTGTCCTTAATCATTTTAATGGTCTGTTCGATGCTCATGTTCTCAGGATAACGCCCGATCTGCGGCATATAACCGATGTCTTTGCGGTAAAGATAGTCGTCTTTCACGCTTTTTCCGTCGACCAGAATATCACCGGTTTCTACCACATTCAGACCCAGAATGGATTTTATCAGCGTGGTTTTTCCGCAGCCGTTAGGGCCGATAAGTGCAATGGATTTACTGTTGGTAAAGGACAGATTCAAATTATCCAGAGCAGTAAATTTGCCGAATTTTTTAGTTAAATTTTTTACTTCTATCATAGTAAGAGGGAGGAGGATTGCAGTTAAATAAACACAATGCTTGTTCTAAATGCTGACTCTTTTCATTAAGGGTTGCTCATCTACAAAATTCACCGGGGTGAGACTGGGAATTATTTTTTCGGTTTTATCCAGCAGATCTACAAAGAATGTTTTAAAAAGCAGCATGATTGAAGGATTATTCTCGACCAGTAAAGAATATAAACTCAAAGGGTGAAAAGGTACATCGCCGATTTTGTCTTTATCCATATCGTAGCCTTCATATTTATCCCAGAAATTCTTTTTAAAATCGTTCATAGTCATCGATCCGCTTGTGCTTACATCAAAAGTATTATTTACGAAATTATTATTGGTAACGCGGTTTTCCATACAATTGGAGTTAATTTTCATGCCCCAGCCATTATCTTCGAAATCATTTTTGAAGAGGTCGATTTTGGTAGCGCCATCCAGAAAAATCGCGGTGGTGTTACTCTGGAATCTGTTGTGTTTTATTTTACTGAAACTGATGTCTTTCAAAAGCAAACCGTAATTCGCGTCACCCCAGTTGTTGATGAAATTGTTGGCGACCATTCCCACGTTATTGCTGTACATTACCGCTACACCCGCATTATTGTTATCGAAGGTATTGCCCACATACACATCGTCGTTGGAAGACATAAAGTGCAGGCCATATCTTAGATTTTTTTTAGCGTAGTTGCGGTAAATGTATGATTTAATAACTTTTTCGAGGTAAATGCCGTCTTTGTGACCCTCAATATAATTGTTTTTGATCCAGATTTCCTCGCTTACCCAGGCGTGGATTCCGTCACCAATTCCTTCCTGTGAAGTGGCCCGTGTTGAAGTGATTTTATTATTGCGGATCATACAGCGGTAACCGCGTTGTATATAGATCCCGAAATAGTTGTTTTCGAAGATATTGTTTTCGATGGTGGAATAATGGCTGTCGTAAAGTCTTACCGCACCGATGTTTTTAATTTCGTCTTCACCGGAATTGATGATTCGGAAGCCTTTCAGCAGGATATTGTTCGCGCGGAAGGAGAGGATTTCATACTTCATCTCACCATCCAGAACCGGCCTGCCTATACCGATAAGTGATAAAGGATGCGTAATGCTGAGGTTGCCTTCTTTGTAAACCCCGCTTTCCACTAAAATACTGTCGCCACTTTTTGATGCGGCGACAGCTTGTTTAATGGTTTTAAACTGTTCGTTTTTTCCCACTTTCAGAATATTCGAAAATATGAGTACAGGAAAAAAAAGAAACATTAATCTGAACATAATTCTTTATTTGGTTAAACTGGCTCCAAGCGTTGCAGCGGCTTTCTGTGCGGCTGCTTTGTCCTGATATGCCTGTGTGTTTCCGCCCATTGGGGATTTTATGCTGCCGCCTTTGATGAAGGTAGCTTTAGCTTTTTCCAGAAATTTACCGGAAGGGAAATCGATCACATAGGTTTTTGCATTGGTGGCCTTGTCGGGATTCGAACTTTCATACATGTTCATACACATAATGTCATCGAATTTATAAGCCCGGCCTTTCTGGGTAATCAATTGGGTAGCGTATTTCTGTTCAGTGATGGTCATCCGGCAGTTATCGCACTGGTCTTTACCGAGAGCGAAATCTTGTGGTCCGCTCTTCTGGCAAGACATAATTGCTAAAACTGAGACTGCTAGAATAAGTGGTTTTGTAAAATTCATTTGATTTAAAATTAAGTTGATCGTATTTTAATGTAAATCTCAGGCAGATTTTGGTTTTCTGAACTCTATAAATGCTAATATAGCCAAAATTAATGCAACGCCAAACATAATTCCACCGCCGATGTTGGGATAAGAGTAAGCTCCGAAATTCAGCAGCTGTTTGAACCCGATTAAAGGAGGTTGATAAGACATTCCCGGTACTACAATAGCAGCGTTAGGATCCAGATTGTGACCGTAATCGTATTCCCAAAGCCAGAAATCTACCATAAATGCAACTCCGAAGATCATGAATAAAACGGCAGTGATATAAAGCCACATCTTTTTATTCAGAAAAGCAGCCAGTAAACAAAGTGCTGCGAAAAATCCTAAAGCATAGGGAAGTACTGTAAACTCCCAGAAATCTTCGGGGTGGATGGTCTTCATACCGATATAGTGATTAAGTCCGTTGATGATTTCGTATTCTCCGGTAATTTTACTTGCCCAGAGATACATGGCCAAACCTTCAGGATATTGCGGTGCTTCCAGATAAATGGACCAAAGCGGTACAAAAATGGAAACGATAAGGGCGATTCCGCAAACGATTAGTAAAACTCTTGTTAAGTTATTTAAGGTATGAGTTTTCATTTTTTTTTAAATTAAAAAAGGGCAGAAATATCTGCCCTTTATTTCTGAATTTATTTTGTTTCCCCTTCTTTTACGGGACTCTGTGCATTGTCCTTCTTATTATTCAGTGAATAGATAAGCGGGGTATTGCTTCCGGCGGGCGATACTCTTACGTATCCCTGCATTTCCTGGTGCAGTGCACTACAGAAATCGGTACAGTACATTGGATACATTCCCGGTTTTTTCGGAACCCATTTCAGGGTGCAGGTTTCTCCAGGCATAATCAGCAGTTCGGCATTCTGGTTTCCTTTGATGGCAAAACCGTGAGGTACATCCCAGTCCTGTTCAAGATTGGTCACGTGGAAATAAACTTCGTCACCAACTCTGATTCCTTCAATATTATCAGGAGCAAAATGCGAACGGATTGAGGTCATGTAAACGTGAACTTTGTTGCCTTCTCTCACCACTTTACTTTCAGCTTCACCTTTAGTCGCATATGGGTGTTTATTATCGGCTATTTTAAAGAATTTAACCTGATTTTTAGAAATCATGTCTCCCGGCAGTGCCTGTGCGTAATGCGGCTCACCAAAGGTTGGGAAATCCAATAAAAGTTTCATTTTATCACCACTGATGTCGTAGAGCTGGGCAGACTGTGCCAATTCCGGACCTGTAGGTAAGTAACGGTCTTTAGTGATTTTGTTATAAGCTACAAGATATTTTCCGAAAGGTTTACCTGAATCTCCTCCTGGGATCATTAAGTGTCCTACAGAGTAGAAGGTTGGCTGTCTGTCAAGAACCTTAAGGTCTTTGATATTCCATTTTACAACTTCGGAAGACACAAACATAGAAGTGTAAGCATTTCCTTGGCCGTCAAATTCAGTGTGGAGTGGTCCTAAACCTGGCTTCTGTACTTCACCGTGCAGAGCAGCTTCATATTTAATCACCTGTACACCGTCGTATTCTCCTGCAAAATTTTTGTCAGCGATTGCTTTAATCATTTTGTCGAAACTGAATACAGGAATAAGTGCAGCCAATTTACCTGACCCGATGATGTATTCCCCTGTAGGGTCAACGTCGCATCCGTGTGGAGATTTAGGACAAGGAATCATGAACATCGCTTCCTTCATATCTTCCACAGAAAGTACAACCACTTCTTTTTTCATTGTTGAAGTTGCGCTGTGGGTACTTTCGTCCCATGTATTGTGTGCATATTCTGTAACTACTTTTCTGCCTTTTCCGGCTTTCACCAATTCAGCAGCTTTTTTCCAGTTCACTGCCATGATGAAGTCTTTGTCATTCTGAGAAGCATTTACCTCAAGCAGCGTGTTTGCTTTTTCAGAGTTGTAGCAGGAGAAGAAGAACCAGTCGCCTGATTTTTTCTTACCGGCATGTGAAAGGTCAAAATTAATACCTGGAGCTTCGATCTGGAAAGAAAGATCCATCCCTCCGGTTTGCTGATCAATTCCGATGAAAGAAAGTACTCCTTTGAAGTTTTCTTTAAATGAATCAATAGGAACATCACCGTTTTCATCGTCCATTGGAACGGCAAAGCGGGTTCCAGCTACCACATATTCTGTGTTTTCTGTAAGGAAAGGTGAGGAGTGATTCCCTGCGGAGTTTGGCAATTCCAGTATCTCTACTGTTTTGAAGGTTTTCAGGTCAATCCTTGCAACACGTGGGGTGTTATTGGCATTTGCAAACAGCCATCTTCCGTCCACTTCTGCATTGGTTTGCGACAGAGAGAGGTGGTGCTGGTCATCCCAAGGAATAAATCCGTGGGAAGTTTCGAGCATAGGTTTGGTTTCTTCACTGTATCCGTAACCGTTTTCAGGGTTTACGGAGAAAACAGGAAGTACTTTTAGCAGTCTTCCGCTTGGTAAACCATATACGTTTACCTGTCCGTTGAACCCACCACTTACAAAGTTGTAAAACTCGTCATACTTTCCGGGTGCAACATAAACTTTCTGTGCAGCATCGCCACTCACGGCGGTTTCTGTACCTTTTGGTTTGCAGCCTGTAAGGGCAGTTATGGCTACAACGGTAGAGAGCCCCAATAATTTAAGACTTTTCATATATATATTTGATTAAAATTTTCTGCTCAGCGAATTATTTAGCGCCGTCGATCTCGCGCATGTATTCCAGGATCTCTCTTGCTTCGTTATCAGCAAGTCCCTGGTTTGGCATTCTTACTAAACAAAGCTCAAGTTGTTTCTGTAATTCAGGGTCAACATCGATCATTGGATCCGGGTTGCTGATAAAGTTCATGATCCATTCAGGAGTTTGTCTTTGGGTAACGCCCTTCCAACCTGGACCAACCAATTTTTCTTCTGTTGGCTTGTGGCATGAAGTACATTTTACCTCGGCAATTTTTTTACCGGCAGCCGCCATTGCAGGATCGAATTTGCTTACATCAACATTTTCGTGCGGACCTAATCCTCTTTTTGGATCGTACTCATTGGTGCCGGATGCAGCCGGAGCCTCTGTTGCTGTAGTTGTTGTTTCAGTAGTTGAGGCAGTAGGGATTGAATCCGTCTTTTTATCTCCCCCGCAGGAGAAAAGTGCCAAAGTGAGCATTGAAAATGCCAGAGTCTTAAGTGTGTTCATAATTCAATTATTTTTGTTTACTCAAAAGTAGAAAGATTTGGCTTCATGCAAATATGATTACAGTCATAAGCTTTATATGATATATATCTGCAAATTTGTACAAGTGCTTTAGAGAATTTAAAATATTTTTGTTAAAATTTTAGCATATGAATAAATACGCAATTATAGCTTTATTAGTGATTTCTGCTTCTTGCAGTAAAAAACCTGTTGAATCTGCCAAAGAAAGCAATGTGATGTTGGAAGAACCTGCCCTCAAAGTAGTGGATTCCGCTGCTGCCGGAAAACATGAAGGCCTGGCACTTATTGAGGGGACAGACTGTTTAACCTGTCATAAAGTTGATGCAAGACTGGTAGGTCCGTCGTATCAGGAAGTAGCCGATAAATATACGGATGGAGACATCGAGATGTTAGCCAGTAAGATCATTGATGGAGGTAAAGGAAACTGGGGCGAGATCCCTATGACGCCACACGCCGGCATGAGTAAAGAAAATGCAAAGAAAATGGTGGAATATATTATGACTTTGAAAAAATAAAGCCTAATTATCATCACTTTCCATAAAGGACTCCGCACAGAATATTGATGGCTGTACGGAGTTTTTTTATGATTATAATCACCTCTGCTTTATGACTGTAATCATACCGATTAGCACGGCTATGCTTTAATTTTGTACTCATGAAACTGGCATGCTCCATATTGTTTTCGCTGATGACTTTCCTTTCTGGATCAAAAAATCTGCTTTACATTATCGATTACCATGCGAACCGCGATTTTTATGAATCGGTTTGTGAAAATAAAAACAGACCTGAAATGGAATGTCACGGTAAATGCCAAGTGTCTAAAGAACTGCAGGACACGTCGCCTAGTTTCAGCCTCAGTAATTTGGGTTTTGATTTTCATTTTATTCATGTACAGCACGTCTCTGGGCTGGCTCAACAGGTAATTCTTTACGCATCGGATTCGCAGGCTTCTAAGCAGACTGTTCTGTTTTGGCAAAGGATTTTACTCAACGTTCCCACTCCGCCTCCCAATTTTAATTTCAGCTGATCTTTCTCTGCCGGAACCGCGGCAGGTCTTCTTTAATTAAAATTTAAAATTTATGAAATTCCAGAATATTTCAGTCTCCCGAAGACTGAAGATAGGGGCTGCTGTACTATTCCTGATGCCCTCCGCGAAATTTTTCGCTCAAAATACAGACATTGACACCTTACAGTATAAAAGCATTGAAGTAGTAAAAATCGTAAAGCTGGTTGCAGGCGATAAAAACAGGTCAAAAATCACTACCTCGAACACGGATTTGCTTAACCATGATGCAGGTAAATTTCTCAACTCTATTCCCGAGATTTCGGGGATTAAAAAAGCAGGAAATTATGCGACAGACCCTGTGCTTAGAGGATTTAAATACGAACAGCTCAATATCGTGATCGATGGGGCCGCACATGCGGTTAACGCATGCCCAAGCCGTATGGATCCTGCCGTAAGCCAGGTAAATATGAATATGGTGCAGGAAGCTGAAATTTTCAAAGGCCCATATCACTTCCGCAACGGCAACAGTTTTGGGGGAACGATTAATTTCATCACCCTGAAGCCCCTTTTTTCTGACCAGCCAAAATTCGGTGGCCGTATATCCACAGGATATGAAAGCAACGGCAGCATTTTCCGCAATGAAGCCTTTACAGAACTGTCAACGAAAAAACTGGTCTGGAATCTCTTCGGGTCTTACCAGAAAGGTGACCGTTACAAAGACGGTAACGGTAACGAAGTGCGTTCCGCATTTTTGCGCTATAATTTAGGAACTAAAGGAAATTTTAAATGGAACGAAAATAATTTGACAACACTCCAGATCAACACCAATCAAGGACGGGATGTTGAATTTGCTGCGCTTCAGATGGATTTAATCTATGATAAAACCTGGATGTTTCAGCTGAAGCATTCCGCCGATTTCGATCACTCTTTTTTTAATAAATTCGATTTTAATTCTTACTATTCCGTGGTGGATCATTCCATGGGAAATCCCGACAGGAAAATGGTTTATGATGTGAAATCCTTCACTTACGGAGCAAAAGGCGAGCTGAAAAAATCCTGGAACAGTAACGTTTTATACACGGGACTGGATTACAAAAACGAAAGCGCAGAGAATTTGCGCATGGTAATGCCAGCCATGATGATGCCGCGCGATGGAACATCGTGGCAGGATTCTGAAATTGGGCAGATCGGTTGGTTCGGTGAATACCAGCGTTTGTCTTCCGGTGGTAAGTTTACCGCTTCTGCAAGGATTGATTATAATTACTCGGATGCGAAGCAACCTTCAAAATTATTTACCAATTTATACGGCGACGTATCGGCGGAGGATTTAAATCATAATCTCAGTGTAGGATACAGTAAAATGCTGGACACGAATTCCCAACTTGCTTTATGGGTGGGGAGAGCGCAGCGCAGCGGAAGTTTAACGGAACGGTACATTAACCTTTTTACCGTGGGAAACGATAATTACGAAATTCTCGGAAATCCTGATCTCAAAGCTGAAACCAATAACCAGGCTGATCTTATTTATTCTTTCAATAATG
>JAANMT010000954.1_pt1 | contig 30332 bp, 24 predicted proteins | sample 7279711 | NCBI WGS metagenome assembly JAANMT01 (sample SAMN14094538, study PRJNA606508) | bioreactor metagenome | isolation source: A lab-scale SPAN reactor treating ammonium-rich wastewater day 1 | place: Ireland: Galway | collected 2017-01-16 | reverse complement strand
CCTTCGCACAGGCAGAGCGCCGCGCCAAACTGCGCCGGGGCCCGGTACTGGGTCGCGTCCGCCTGCACCCATTCCACCTCGACGCCCGCTGACTCCGCGGCCTGCCGAGCCTGCGCCAGCATCCCTGGCGAGATGTCAACCCCGGTTACCCGGTATCCGCGCCGCGCCAGCTCAACCGAGTGGCGGCCCGTGCCACAGCCGATGTCGAGCACAGCCGCGCCCCGCGCAAGGCCCAGTTCGGCAATCACAAAGTCTACTTCCCCCGCCGTGTTCCGCGTGAACTCGTTGTCCATGTAGTGCGGCGCGTGCCCGTCGAAGAACCGTCGCCATACGTGGTTGGTGCTCAAAATCGTGCCTCTCCATTTCTGGTAAGCGCAAAATGCTGCGAGCGTTACCCAAACATTGTGACATTTGTCACTTATAAGCACGTTCAATATCGTTATATCCTTGACTCAGACCGTTCAGGCTAGCCTGGGCGTCTGAGGATGGTCGGGCAGGACCACCTACGCTAATTAATACCACAGGTTTAGGAGCTGAGTTGTTCCACCGCGATCGGTTGCCTGCTGATCGCCTCGTCCTGACACGCCAAATCATCATCCTACCCTAACTCCCTTCTCCCCCCTTCCCCCTCCATCCAGCTTGTCTTGCGTTGCTCACTGGGAAGCCTATCCGATGGTTCATTCCGTCCTGGCTCTCCCTGGCGACTCTTGGGTTCTCAACCCCCGGTAGCGTAGCATGGAAAGGAGACGGCTACCATGCAAGACGACGCAATGGGACAAAGCTTCTACGAGAGAGTAGTAGCGGCGACCCCGGGCGGGGAGGCACTCGCCATATGCCTCCAGTGTGGCACCTGCGGCGGATCGTGTCCATCCGGTGCTGACATGGACTCGACACCGCGCCGCCTGTTCGCGATGGTTCGCGCGAACATGGAGGAGGAGGTGCTCACCAGCAACACGCCCTGGTATTGCGTGTCGTGCTACTACTGCACGACGCGTTGCCCGCAGGAAATCCCCGTCACCGACCTGATGTATACCCTCAAACGCATGGCGGTGGCCAAGGGGCACTATCACCGGGAAGCCCACGTGGACTTCTCCAACAGCTTCATCGGCTTTGTCGAGCAGTATGGCCGCAGCTTCGAGTTTGGGTTGGCGACTCGCTACCACCTCACCCACCAGCCCCTCAACATGATCCGCAAGAGCGGCCTCGGCCTGGAGATGTTCCAGAAGGGACGTCTCAGCCCGACGCCGGAGCGCATCCAGAACCTGCCCCAACTGACCGCCATCCTCGATGAGGCCAAGCGGATTGCCGCCCAGCAGGAGGTGTGAGATGAGCCTGGATAATGGCCACTACGCATACTACCCCGGCTGCTCGCTCAAGGCTACGGCCCAATCATATGAGGCCTCGACGCAGCGCGTGGCCGAGGCGCTGGGGCTGACCTTCCAGGAGATCGAGGACTGGAACTGCTGCGGCGCAACCGAGTACTTCAGCCTCAACTCGCTCCCGGCCTACAGCCTGGTGGCACGCAACCTGTCGCTGGCTACCGAGCTGGGCCCGAAGGACCTGATCGCGCCGTGCAGCGCGTGCTTCCTGAATCTGCACAAGACCGACAAGTACCTGGGCAAGTATCCCGACCTGAGCGAGCAGGTCAACGAAGCCCTGGCGGCTGGCGGCTTGCACTATGAGCCTGGCAGCCTGCACGTGCGGCACCTGCTCGACGTCATCGTTGAGGACGTTGGCTACGACGCCGTCGCGGCACAGGTGAAGCAGCCGCTGAAGGGCCTGCGCGTCGCGCCCTATTATGGGTGCCTGATCGTCCGCCCCGATTCTGACTACAGCCCTGAGTATCCCACCCACATGGATCAGCTTCTCGAGGCGCTCGGCGCGACCGTGGTCGACTTCCCGCTTAAGGCTCACTGCTGCGGTGGGCACATGACGCAGATCAGCGAAGGAACCGCGTATGAGCTGATCCGCCGCATCGTGCACAACGCCGATGAGTACCATGCGGATGTCATCGTTACCATCTGCCCGATGTGCCAGCTTAACCTCGACGCCTACCAGCCTCAGGTGAATCGCTCCTTTGGGGTGAACTACAACCTGCCGGTGCTGTACTTCACCCAGGTCATGGGGCTGGCTTTCGGCTTTGATGCCAAAGAGCTGGGCATCGGCAGCGAGATCGTCTCAGCCACGGACGCCCTTGCCCGCATCGGTCAGGAGGAGGAAGAGAAGCCGCGCCAGCCCAAGCGGCGTGACAAGACCACCCTGCCGATGCCAACCCCCCGGCCATGAGACAGGCGAGAAAGGACACGGCATCATGACTGAAGAAAAAATCGGCGTATATGTCTGTCACTGCGGCCACAACATCGCAGGCACGGTTGACGTTGCGGCCGTGTCGGAGTGGGCTAACGAGCTCCCCGATGTCACTGTCTCGCGCGACTACAAGTTCATGTGCTCCAGCCTGGGCCAGGAGCTTGTGGAGGAGGACATCAAAGAGCACGGCCTGACGCGTGTCGTGGTGGCGGCCTGCTCGCCTCACATGCACGAGCCGACTTTCCGTAAAGCCTGCGAGCGCGCGGGCCTCAACGCCTACCTGTTCGAGATGGCGAACATCCGCGAGCATGCGAGCTGGGTGCACCAGCACGATGTCGAGTCGGCAACCGACAAGGCCAAGTCGCTCGTCGCTGCGGCTGTCTACCGCGCCGTCCAGCTTGAGCCACTGGAGCCTTTCCGGGCGCAGATCAAGGAGCCGACGCTGGTCGTCGGCGGCGGCATCGCGGGCATCAACACTGCGCTGGAGATCGCCAACGCCGGCCACCCGGTCTTCCTCGTCGAGCGCGAGCCGAGCATCGGCGGGCACATGGCCCAGTTCGACAAGACCTTCCCCACCCTCGACTGCGCGGCTTGCATCCTCACCCCCAAGATGTTCGAGGTGGTCACACACCCCAACATCACCCTCATCAGCTACGCCGAGGTCGAGCAGGTCGATGGGTATGTAGGGAACTTCAGCGTGCGGGTCCGGCAGCGAGCGCGTAAAGTCGACACTGATCTGTGTACCGGGTGCGGCGACTGCTGGTCGCGCTGCCCGGCCAAGGTCGTCGATACCGCGTTTGAGGCTGGCCTGGGCTACCGTACGGCCATCTACCGCCCCTTCCCGCAGGCCATCCCCAAATACCCCGTGATCGATGTCGAGAACTGCATCTACTTCCAGAAGGGCACCTGTAAGGCCTGCGAGAAATTCTGCCCGACTGGCGCGATCAAGTTCGACCAGGAGGACGAACTCCTGATCCTGGAGGTTGGCAATATCATCCTGGCGACGGGCTACAAGCTCTTCGACGGGATGCGCATCCCCCAGTTGGGATACGGGCGGCTGGCTAACGTTTTCTCCAGCCTGGAGTTCGAGCGCATGGTCAACGCCTCTGGCCCGACGAGCGGCCGTGTCGTCCTGCGCGACGGCGTGACCGAGCCGGACAGCGTGGCAATCGTCCACTGTGTCGGCAGCCGCGACCTGCACTACAACCAGTACTGCTCGAACACCTGCTGCATGGCCTCGCTCAAGTTTGCCCATCTGGTCAAGGAGCGTACCGAGGCGGACGTTTACAGCTTCTACATCGACATCCGCACCCCGGCCAAGAACTACGAGGAGTTCTACCACCGCCTTCTGGAGGAAGGCGTCGAGTTCGTCCGGGGCCGCGTGGCCGAGGTCACCGACGCTGCGCGCCAGCCTGGCGAGGAAGGCAAGCTGATCGTCCAGGTTGAGGACACGCTCATCGGCAGGCAGCGCCGCGTCCCGGTGGACATGGTCGTGCTGATGGGCGCGATGGAGCCACAGGACGACGCCGTTGAGGTGTCGCACCGCTTCGGCATCGGCTGCTCGGAAGCAGGCTTCTTCACCGAGAAGCACCCCAAGCTCGACCCGGTCGCTACGATGACGGACGGTGTGTTCATCGCCGGGGCGTGTCAAAGCCCCAAGGACATCCCGGAGAGCGTGGCGCAGGGAGCGGCGGCTGCCGCACGGGTGCTGACCCTGATTGAGCAGGGCGAGATCGAGATCGAGCCTGTGCGCGCTCAGATCGACGAGGAGCGCTGCTCCGGCTGCCGCATCTGTAATAACCTGTGCCCGTATCACGCCATCGACTTCATCGAAGACCTGGCTGTCAGCCGCGTGAACCCCGCCCTGTGCAAGGGATGTGGCACATGCGTGGCTGCCTGTCCCAGCGGTGTGATCGAGGGCCAGCACTATACCTTCGACGCGCTTATGTCCCAGATCGAGGGCATCCTGTATGACCTGCGTGCCAACGGAGAGCGCGTCACCTTCGTCCGGCCTGAGCCGGTCGAGGCGAAATAGGGAGGAGCGCCAAAATGCACGAGTTGGATTACAACGACATCAATCCTGCGTGGAACAACCGTCGCCCCGTGATCGTTGGCTTCCTGTGCAACTGGTGTTCGTACCGCGCCGCCGACCTGGCCGGGACGAGCCGCTTTGGCTACCCCGCCACGCTGCGCGATATCCGCATCATGTGCACCGGACGGCTTGACCCCACCTTCGTTATGAAAGCCTTGCGCGAGGGGGCCGACGGCGTCCTGGTGATGGGCTGCCATCCCGGCCAGTGTCACTATGAGGAGGGCAACTATAAGGCCATGCGCCGCATGTCCCTCCTCCGCCGGACGCTGGCCCAGCTTGGCGTCCACCCGGACCGGGTTCGGCTTGCCTGGGCCTCGGCGGCCCAGGGCACAGTCTTCACCGAGCTCGTCACTGAGATGACCAAGACGATCGCCTACCTCGGCCCGCTTGAGTGGCGCGACACGGTTGAGGACGCATCATCGCGCACCCCTGCTCCTGAGGTTGAGGAGGTCGCTCATGACTGACAACGCCAAACCCAAGCTCGCGCTCTACTGGGCCTCTTCCTGCGGGGGCTGCGAGATCGCGGTGCTGGCTATCCACGAGAAGATTCTCGACGTGGCGGCTGCTTTCGACATCGTCTTCTGGCCGTGCGCCATGGACTTCAAGGAGACGGACATCGAGGCGATGGCCGACGGCGAGATCGACGTATGCCTGTTCAACGGCGCGATCCGCAACGACGACAATGAGCACATGGCCAGGCTGCTCCGTCGCAAGAGCAAGGTGCTGGTCGCCTACGGCTCCTGCGCGATGGAGGGCTGTATGCCCGGCCTCGCCAACTTCACCGACCGCGAGCACATGATGCAGTTCATCTATCACGACTCGCCGACGACCGACAATCCGGAGGGCATCGAGCCGCAGCTTGTGACCAAAGTGCCTGAGGGAGAGCTGACCCTCCCCGCCTTCTGGAACACCGTCAGCACGCTCGACCAGATCGTGCCGGTGGACTACTACCTGCCCGGCTGCCCGCCCGAAGCCCAGTGGACTGAGGCGGCGGTCAACGCCATCCTCAGCGGCGAGCTGCCGCCCCCCGGCTCGGTGATCGGCCTGGAGGTGACCGTCTGCGACGAGTGCTCGCGCACCCGCTCCGAAAAGGCGATCAAACGCTTCTACCGTCCCTACGAGATCATCACCGACCCGGATGTTTGCTTGCTTGAACAGGGCATCTTCTGTGCCGGGATCGCTACCCGCGCCGGGTGCGGCGCGCTCTGCCCGCAGGTCAACATGGGCTGCAGGGGCTGTTATGGCTCCAACGAGGGCGTGATCGACGGCGGCGCAAAGCTGATCGGCGCGATTGGCTCGATCATCGATGCCACGACGCCGGAGGAGATCGACGCCATCCTCGACACGCTGCCCGACCCGGCTGGCTACTTCTACCGCTTCAGCCTGGCGGGGTCGCTACTGAAGCGCACCCGGCTTGAGCGGCAAAACGGCAACAAGGTGGCCGTTCGCCTTACCGAGGTGCCTCGCCTCGACCCGAGCTTGAAGGACTAGGAGGGCCGCGATGACACAACGAATCACCATCGACCCCATCACGCGCCTGGAAGGGCACGGCAAGATCGAGATCTTTCTAGACGACGTTGGGGACGTCGCCAACGTCTACTTCCAGGTTCCGGAGCTGCGCGGCTTCGAGGTCTTCTGCCTGGGCCGCCCCGCCGAGGAGATGCCACGCCTCACCAACCGTATCTGCGGTGTGTGCCCAGAGGCGCACCACATGGCCGCCGCCAAGGCGCTTGACGACCTGTTCCACGTTGAGCCGCCTTCCGCCGGAAAGAAGCTGCGCGAGCTGTTCTACTCCTCCTTCTACTGCACCGATCACACGACCCACTTCTACGCGCTCGGCGGCCCCGACTTCGTCGTCGGCCCCGGCGCGCCTGCTGCCGAGCGCAACATCCTCGGCGTCGTTGGCAAAGTGGGGCTTGAGGCCGGGATGAAGGTCATCAACACCCGCAAGCACAATCACGAGGTCATCAAGATGATCGGTGGGCGGGCCATTCACCCGGTCGCGGGGCTACCAGGCGGGATGTCCAAGGCGATCAACGAGGAAGAGCGCCAGTACATCGAGCAGGTGGCACGCGATAACGTCGAGTTCGGGCTCTGGTCGCTTGAGGTCTTTGACCAGATCGTGCTCCAGAACAGCGACTACGTGGAGCTGATCCTGAGCGAGGGCTACACCCAGCGTATCTACTACATGGGCCTGGTGGACGAGAACAACCACGTCAACTTCTATGACGGCAAGGTGCGTGTAGTTGATCCTGAAGGACGGGAGTTCGTCAAGTACACGCCTCACGAGTACACCGAGCACATCGCCGAGCACGTTGAGCCATACAGCTACCTCAAGTACCCCTATCTCAAGAACGTCGGCTGGAAGGGCTTCGTCGATGGGATCGACTCAGGGATGTACTGCGCCACGCCGCTCAGCCGCCTGAACGCCGCCGACGGCATGGCTACGCCAAAGGCCCAGGAAGCCTACGAGAAGATGTACTCGACGCTGGGCGGCAAGCCCGTGCACCACACGCTGGCCGCCCACTGGGCGCGCCTGGTCGAGCTGGTGTACGCTGCCGAGCGGATGCTTGAGCTGGCAACCGACGAGGAGATCACCAGCCCCGAGGTGCGAACCATCCCGACGGAGACGCCAACCGTCGGCATAGGCATCGTCGAGGCCCCGCGTGGCACGCTCACCCATCACTACGAGACCGATGCGAACGGCATCCTGACCCGCGTCAACCTGGTAGTCGGCACGACGAACAACAACGCCCCGATCACGCTCAGCATCAAGAAAGCTGCTGAGGCGGTCATCAAGGGTGGTGTGGTCGATGACGGCATACTGAACATGGTTGAGATGGCCTTCCGCAGCTACGACCCGTGCCTGAGCTGCGCCACGCACTCGCTGCCGGGGCAGATGCCGCTGGAAGTTACCATCCGCGACGTGGCTGGCAGCGTGATCGACCGTCGCGCGCAGCACGTCGCGCCCTGATCGGAACCGGTAACCCGGCCTGGGTGGGCGGCCATTCTCCCACCCAGGCCCGATGGTGTGTTTGACCGGCAGAGCATACTTACAGGCCCTTCCGGTGAAACGCACAGGGCGCAAGAATGAAGTCGCTTGTAATCGGGTTGGGGAACCCAATCCTGACGGATGATGGGGTAGGCATCTACGCTGCGCGTATGCTTGCATGCGCGCTGCCCCCCGGTTCGGACGTGGACGTCGTTGAGCTTGCCGTCGGTGGGCTTGGCCTGATGGAAGCCATGATTGGCTATGACCACGTCATCCTCATCGACGCGGTCTACTCACCGGAGGGCCAGCCAGGACGCATCGTGCAGTTTGACGCCGGTTACCTGCCCGACACACTGAACAGTGCCAGCGCGCATGATGCTGATCTGCCGACTGCGCTGCGTGTGGGGCGTGACCTCGGCGCTCCACTGCCTGCCGACGATGGCATCCAGATCGTGGCCGTCCAGGCGCACGACGTCCTCACGTTCGGCCAGGTGCTTACCCCTCCCGTCGCCGCCGCCCTCCCCGAAGTGGTGGCCCGCGTGCTGGGTCTGCTGGGCTGCGCTCCGGCGGTGGAACCCCGCTCCCTGTCCCTCGAGAGTCTTTGGAGGCTGTGATGATCTCACCTGAGACGCTGCGCCGCTTCTCCCTGTTCGCCGGGCTTGACCCGGCCTGGTTCAAAGACATCGCCATGGTCGGCGAGGAAGTCAAGCTGGCGCAGGGCGAGTGGCTTTTCCACGAGGGTGACGACGCCGACGCCCTCTATCTGGTGCTCAATGGCTCGGTTGAGTTGAAGATCGACCTGGATGTGCAAAGCTCCCGCCAGGCTGACATTTCAACGGTGTCTGCTGGCGAAGTGCTCGGCTGGTCGGCGCTGGTCGAGCCGGAGGTATACACGCTCGGCGCAGTGGCGGCCAGCGATGTGCAGCTTGTCCGGTTGGACGCCGCAGGGCTGCGCAAGCTGATGGAGCAGAACTGCGAGTTTGGCTTCCATCTGATGCGGCAGTTGGCCAAAGTCCTCGGCCAGCGCCTGACCAACCTGCGTGTCCAGTTTGTCAGCCTTGTCGTCTGAGCACGCCTGCATTCCGCAGCAGTGGCCCCCGACCCAGGGGGCCATTCTCTTTCAGGCGGAATCTACTGGCCGCGACCCTGATCCCGGCTGGCTGCGCGCTTCGGGAACCAGGGGATGAAGGTGCTGGTGCGGGCCATGTACGCCTCGTACCCCGGCTTGCTCACCAGCGACCGCTCCAGCATCGCCACGCCTGACACGCGCACGAGCAGATAAGTCATAATAGCCGGGCTGAAGACCGTCCACCAGCCGCCTGCCGCCGCCGCGATCAGGGCGAACCCCCACCACTGTGTGGCATCGCCGAAGTAGTTCGGGTGGCGCGTGAATTGCCACACGCCGCTCGTTAGCAGCTTGCCCCGGTTGGCCGGATTGCGCCGGAAGCGGGCCAACTGCCAGTCTCCTACCGCTTCAAAGAAGAACCCGATCGCCCACACCGCCACGCCCGCGATGTCCAGCCCTGTCAGCCGGTCAGGAAGCGAGCTGGCCTGCGCGGCGAGCAGCGGCGCGGAGATCACCCACATCAGCCCGCCCTGGAGCATGAACACCTCGAAGTAGCTCCGCCACCACCAGCGCGAACCGTGTTCCTCGCGCCACGCCTTGTAGCGGAAGTCCTCCCCCTGCCCCCAGTTGCGCAGCAGGATGTGGATCGCCAGGCGCAGCCCCCAGATAGTCACCAGGACCATGAGCAGCACCTTCCGCCCCGCGAATCCGTCGCCCAGCGCGAAGTACAGCCACCCCAGCCCGGCGAAGCCCAACCCCCAGACGACATCGACGATGCTGGAATCTTTGAGGATGAGACTGATGACCCAGACCGCCGTCATCAGCACCCACACACCTAACAGGCCCCACCCTGCCGCTTGAAGCAGCGCTGCCATGCTCCCTCCCCCCACGCAGATGCGATGTGCGGACAGTATCGGCATTCTGACCTGTTTTGCAACCGTTCCCTTACGATTTTGTTGCACCTTCGACAAAATACCCGGTAACCGGGATAATATAGGTACGGGCCGGGGTTGAATCCTCAGTTCAACCCTGCCTTGAGCCGCGCCGGTTACACCGTTTCGATAACGCGCGCGTGAAGGGTCTATCCCTGATGGTGAGTCTGGCTCCGTTAGTTGCTGCTGCTCGCCTTCTCTGTCGTCGGCTTGGCAGAACCCTGCTGCTCGCTGCCGGAGGTGTGTTGGCCGTGCCCCTGCTGGCGGCCCCGCCTGCGACCAGCGCCGGGGCGAGCAGCCGCAAGCGTGCTCCCTCCCCAACAGCCGAGATCGGCCAGGTCTGGCTGGAGCTGCTCACCGCGCAGATACCCGCGATCCTCTGGTCTGTTGATCGCGATCTGCGCCTGATCCACATGTTCGGTGGCGGCACGAGCCGTCTCAACCGGGCGCCTGAGGACTACGTCGGCCTATCCCTGTTCGATGCGTTCCAGACCGACGACCCGGACTTCCCGCCAATTGCTGTCCACCGGCAGGCGCTGGAGGGTCAGGCAGGCGCATACGAGTACGCTTCCGAGGGTCGCCAGTACGATGTGCGTGTTGAGCCGCTGCGCGACGAAGCTGGCCGGATCGTCGGCTGCGTCGCCCTCGCGCTGGATATCACGGAACGGAAGCAGGTCGAGGAGACCCTGCACAGCATCCAGGATGAGCTGGAGGAGCGTGTCACGGCACGCACCTTTGAGCTGTTGGAGCTTAACCAGCGGCTCCAGCAGGAAGTCGGGGAGCACAAACGCACCGAGGCCCAGCTTCGCCAGAGCGAGTACCGCTATCGCGGCATGATCGAATCCCAGCAAGAGCTTGTTGTCCGGGTCGATCCTCAGGGGTGCTTCACCTTTGTCAACGAGGCCTACTGCCGCAAATTCGGCAAGACGCCCGAAGAGCTGCTGGGCACCAGCTTTCAGCCTCTCGTCCACCCGGAAGACCTTCCCGCCACGTTGGCGGCAATGGAGGATTTGAACATTCCGCCTTACCGCATCAGCGTCGAGCAGCGCGCGCGTACGGTCGAGGGCTGGCGCTGGATCGCCTGGGAGGACTTTGCCCTCCGCAATGAAGCGGGGGAAATCGTGGAGATTCAGGCAACCGGGCGCGACATCACCGAGCGCATCCTTACCGAGCAGGCCGAGCGGGAACAGCGCGCCCTGGCCGAGGCGCTGCGCGATACGGCTGCCGCATTGAACAGCACGCTTAACCTCGATGAAGTGTTGGACCGCATCCTGGCCAACGTTGGGCGCGTCGTCCCCCACGATGCGGCGAACATCATGCTCGTTGAGTCAGGCGTTGCGCTGGTTGCCCGCGCTCGCGGCTACGAGCGCCATGTTTCGCCCGGCGTGGTCGAGGCCATCCGCTGCTCAATTGCCGAAATCAAGGGCTTCAAGTACATGGCGGAAAAGGGGCAGCCGATTATTATTGAGGACGTCCACGACTACCCTGCCTGGATCAACCTCCAGGGCAGGCGCTGGGTGCGCTCGTATGTGGGTGCGCCGATCACGATTGAGGGTGAGTTGATCGGCTTCCTCAATCTGGACAGCGCCCTGCCCGGTATCTTCACCGCGGAGCACACCGAGCGGCTCCAGGCCTTTGCCAACCAGGCGGCTATCGCCATCCGCAACGCCCGCCTGCACAAACAGGCCCAGGAGCTGGCGGCCATCGAGGCGGCCCTGGACGAGCGGGCGCGCATCGCCCGCGACCTGCATGACAACGTCAGCCAGACGCTCTTCTCGGCCAGCGTCATCGCCCAGTCACTCTCCCACCTGGTGGAGGACAAGCCAGACGAGGTGAAGGGGGGTTTGGAAGAACTGCGCCAGGCTACCCACGGCGCGTTGGCCGAGATGCGGGCCCTGCTGCTGGAACTGCGCCCGTCTGATCTGAACAACGTCAAGCTCGACAGCCTACTGGGGCAGTTGGTTGACGCCTTCGCAGGCAAGACGCAGGTCCCGGTGGCCCTCAAAGTGAGAGGACGCTGCCTGCTGCCTCCCGACACACGCATGGCGCTCTACCGTATTGCCCAGGAGGCGCTGAACAACATCCTGAAACATGCCCACGCCAGCCGGGTTGAGATTGACCTCCACTCCCAGCCGGGCCACCTCGAACTTCGCATCGCGGATGACGGGTGCGGGTTTGACCCGCTCAGCGTCCCTGCCGAGCGCCTGGGGTTGAAGATCATGCGTGAGCGGGCGATAGTTGCTGGCGTGAACCTGACGATCACCAGCGCGCCGGGCGCGGGCACAACCTTGCTCGCAAAATGGGAGCAAACCGGGGGAAGGGATTAGTGCCATGAGCGACGCACAGCACATTCGCGTGATGGTGGTCGATGACCACGATATGGTGCGGCGCGGGCTTGCCGTCTTCCTGCGGGCATTCGGCGATCTGAAGCTGGTGGCTGAAGCCTCCGACGGCTCCGAAGCGCTCCAGATGGTCAGCGACGCCCGGCCTGATGTGGTGCTGATGGATCTGATTATGCCCGGCATGGACGGCGTGGAGACTACCCGTGTGCTGCGCGATCGTCACCCTGAAACCCAGGTGATCGCCCTGACCAGCTTCCGTGATGAGGACCTGGTATATTCTGCCCTGCAGGCAGGCGCAATTGCCTTCCTGATGAAGAATGCCTCCGTCGAGGAGCTTGCCGCCGCCATCCGCGCCGCCCACGCGGGCAAGCCTACGCTCTCCCCCGAAGCGACTCAGGCCCTCATCGACCGGGCCACGCGCCCTGCCGCGCTCGCCACGTACAACCTCTCTGACCGTGAACTGGAGGTGCTCTCGCTGATGGCGGAGGGCCTGACCAACCACCAGATCGCCGAACGCCTGACGGTCAGCCTCTCGACGGTCAAATTCCACGTCAGCAGCGTGCTGGCGAAGCTGGGCGTCTCCAGCCGGACTGAGGCCGTTGCGCTTGCCATGCAGCACAATCTGGTCGGGTGACAGGCCCGGCTGGCGGCTTTGAAGCGGCCCCTGCGCCTGTTGCGGAATCGCCGGGAATACGGCAATATTGTCGGCTTGGCGGCCCACTGTGAGGCCGCAGCGCATGTTGCCCCACTTTAGGGCAAAACAGGGCGTGTAGGCGCACCCATGGCAGACCCTCGGATGGCTGGCTCGCCAGCCCCCCTCTCTCTTTCCAGCGCGTCTCCTGTAGCCAGGTTGCGGCGCATGTGGGCCGCGTTAGATGCCGTGCAGCGCGGCTTTCTGGCGCTCCTCGGCGTCCGCTGGCTGCTCTGCTGGCTCTTCCTGCTGAACATCCTGCCGCTTGATTTGCGTGCTGGCTGGTATCTGCACCATGGCGGCGACCAGGACCTCATGTTCAGCCTGGCGCGCTCGATCATTACGGGTGTCCCGGAGGAATCGGTGGTGGGCATCGCGCAGAGCCTGGTCATGATCCCGTGGGTGATCCTGCTCCAACCCTACTACTACGTGGAGATGGTCGTTCCGCTGGTGGTGATCAACGGTTTTCTGCTCGGCGGCCTGTCCGTCCCGGTGGTGGGCGGCATCGCTCGCGCTGTCACCCGTGATGGGCGCGCGGCGCTGGTCGCGGCGGGGCTCTGGGCGCTGCTGCCGCTGGCGGCCTATTTCGCCTTCTTCTGGCATCCAGCCGCCGTCGTCCTGAGCAGTTCGAACGTCCCCAAGCTCGCCTGGCTTAACGGCCTCTCCGATGGCCCGGCAACCTTCTTCCTGCTGGCGGCCACGCTGATCCTGGCCCGCAGCCTCGGCAAGCGGGAGGCCGGCTTCTGGGCGATGGTGGGCGTGGGGGCTGCCTTAAGCATCGCGGTGATGTACCGCGTCCACACCTTCTCGGTGGTGGGCTTCCTGGTGCTGTACGTGCTGGCAGCGCATGGCTGGCGGGCCTGCCTGGCCGTCTGCGGCGCAGGCCTGATCGTCTACCTGCCCCAGGCCTGGTACAATCTGGTCGCTTTTGGCCTGCCTTTTACCACGGGTTATATCTCTTATCGCGCCCTGACTACCTGGGGTCGCCACGCCAACCGCCCGCTGATGGACTTGCTGACCTCCTTGCCGTTCCACCCCTTCAATTTCCCGGAGGCGGTCGTTTACCTGGTCGGGCGCTATCCCTGGCTGGTTGCCCCGCTGCTGCTGGCGCTCATCGTTGGCGGCTACGTTGTCTTTGTCCTGTGGCGGCGCAGGGGCTGGCAGGCGATGCTGCTCCTGGTTGGTGCATCGCTGGCGTATCTCGCCCCGATGCTGATGGCCTACAATTTCCGCGAAGACATCATCCGCTTTGCGATGCCGGTCATACCTGCCGCGATCATTGTCATGGTTTTTGCCCTGTTCGATACCTGGGAACGCCTGAGCAAGCGCCGCGCTGGCGGGCACTCAGGCGGCCCTCAGGGTCAAGAGAAGTGAGGCACTGATGCGTATTCTGGTAACGGGGGGGCTGGGTGCGGTCGGCTCGCCGCTTGTGCGTGAGCTGCGCCGCCGTGACCATAAGGTGTGGGTCTCCGACCGCGTCCATGCCGAAGGCCCTGACTATCTGCGCTGCGATGTCGGCATCTACCGCCAGGTTGAGCGTCTCTTCGAGGGGCGCGAATTCGACCTCGTCTACCATCTGGCCGCTGAATTTGGCCGCTGGAACGGTGAGGACTTCTACGAGACTCTCTGGCAGAGCAACGCCATCGGCACCAAGAACCTGCTGCGCTTCCAGGAGCGGCACGGATTTCGCATGGTCTTCACCAGCAGCTCCGAAGTCTACGGCGACTGGGGTGGCGTGATGACGGAAGATGTGCTGGATAAGCACCCCATCCGCCAGCTCAACGACTACGCCATCACCAAGTGGGTCAATGAGATGCAGATCATGAACTCGGCTGACCGCTTCGGCACCGAGACGGTTCGCGTCCGGCTGTTCAATACCTATGGGCCCGGCGAACCGTACTCCGAGTATCGCAGCGTGATCTGCAAGTTCGTCTACCATGCGCTGCACGACCTGCCTTACACGGTCTATCTCGACCACCAGCGTTCATCCACCTACATTGACGATGCGGCGCGGACTCTCGCCAACATCACCGAGACCTTCAAGCCCGGCGAGGTCTACAACATCGCCGGGGACGAACACCACGACATCAAGAGCCTGTCGGACATGATCCTGAAGTATCTCGGCAAGGATGACAGCCTGGTCGAATACGTTGAATTTGAGGCGCACAACACGCGCAACAAACACTCCGACAGCACCAAAGCCAAGCGCGACTTAGACCACCGGTGCACCGTCTCCCTGGAGGAAGGCATCCCCCGCACCATCGAATGGCAGAAAGAGGTATACAAACGTGACTGAACGCCAGACCATCGTCGTCGTTGGCACCGGCTATGTCGGCCTCCCTGCGGCGCTCATGCTCGCCAGGGCGGGGCACGACGTGGTCGGCGTGGACATCGACGAGAACCTCGTGCGCGCCATCAATGAGGGCGTGATGCGCATCAAAGAGGACGAGCTGCAGGCGTTGATGGCCGACCCCCAGGTGAAGGCCAACCTGCGCGCCCAGTCGACGCCCTGCGAGGGGGACGTCTTCATCATCGCCGTCCCTACCCCGCTCGACCATCGCAAGAAGGCCGCCGATATGTCTTACGTGGACGATGCCATGCAGAGCATCATCCCCTACCTGCGGCCCGGCAACCTGGTGCTCGTCGAATCGACTATCCCCCCTCTCACCTGCCGCCAGCGCCTCACCCCGATGGTCGAGAAAGCGACCGGCCTCGTCGTCGGAGAAACGCTCTACCTCGCCCACTGCCCGGAGCGCATCCTGCCCGGCGACATCTTCCACGAGATCGTCTACAACGACCGCATCATCGGCGGCATCAATGAGAAGACCCGCCAGTTGGCTGCCGGGGTCTACGCCAGCTTTGTCAAGGGCGTGCTGTACACCACCGATGACGTGACCGCTGAGCTGGTCAAGCTCATGGAGAACACCTACCGCGACGTCAACATCGCGCTGGCTAACGAGTTCAGCGCCGTCGCCGAGGCGCTCGGCATCGACGGCCAGGAGGCGATCCACCTGGCGAACAAGCACCCCCGCGTCGCTATCCTCAGCCCCGGCATTGGCGTCGGCGGGCACTGCATCCCGATTGATCCCTGGTTCATCAAGGAGGTTGACCCCTCTAATTCGCGCCTGATCTTCACCTCGCGCCTGATCAACGACGAGATGCCCGCGCGCATCGCCGCCAGGATCCGCCGCCGTGTGCGCGACGTCCAGTTGCCCAGGCTCGTCGTCATTGGCGCAGCCTACAAGCCCAACGTCGATGACCCGCGTGAGAGTCCGGCTATCGAGATTGTGAACCTGCTGCGCGAAGACGGCTACGACGTTGCTCACTACGACCCGATGATCGACAGCATGGGGTATTCGACGCTGGCCGAGGCATGCCAGGGGGCCGACATGCTGGCTATCCTGGTGCCGCACAGCGCCGTCCTCCAGGAGCTGGAGCGCGACCGCGCCGCCATCGAGCGGGCCATGCGCACCCCTATCATCGAGCGTTACCAGTAGGCATGCTCAAAGGCATGCGTTGGCGGTTGGGAGCATGTTTTCTCCCCTGGCTCTGATCCTGATCCCGGCTGGCTATCTGTTTCTGTGGCCGCTGGTTAGCCGCCTGCTGCGTGGCGAGGAGGGGCCTACCGGGGGGAGCGCCGCTTCACCGCTCCAGGTGGCGCTTACCGCGCTCTCGCTGAGCGTAGGGGGGCTGGCCTGGCTGCTCTTCTGGATTGGCCTGCTGCCGGGCCGCCTGCTCACGCCGCTCGCCGCCCTGCTGATTGTGGTGGGCGGGCTGGCGCTGGGTCTGGCCCTCAACCCGGCCTGGTTCGCGCCCCGGCGCTGGCTCGCCGCCTGGCGTGAACTGTGGCAGCGCCTCACCCGCCTGGACGCGGAAGCGCTGCTCGCCCTCGCCATCCTGGGCTCGCTCACCGTCATCCTCGTCTACAACCTCTACTATCCCTTCATCGACGACGATACGCTGCTGCGGTATGGCCCGCAGGCTCAGGCGATCTACGCCGCGCGTCGCTTCCCGGAAGCGGTGTCAGGCTACCCGCCTCTTGCGCCGCTCAGCTTCGTCGCCACGTGGTTCGCGGCAGGGCAGCCGAACGAGCATCTGGCCCGCGTTTTCTCGTTTGTGGTGGCCGGTGGGACGCTCGGCGCGACTTACCTGGTAGGCCGCCAACTGTTGGGCCGCCTGGCAGGCCTGAGCGCCGCTGCCCTGGTTGCCCTGACGCCGTTGTTTGTTGCAAACGCCGCCCAGGCATACACGGACATCCCGGCCACCTTCCCGCTGATCCTGGCGGTCTTCTACGCCCTGCGCTGGTGGGACTCCGCTTGCTTCCGCGATGCGGCACTGGCCGGGGTGCTGCTGGCCATTGCCCTTTTTACCAAGCAGTCTGCCCTGACCTGGCTGGTGAGCCTGTGCGCGGTTCCGCTCCTGTGGCTGGCCGTCCGTCGCGACGCGCGCCGCGCGCTGCTGGGGCTGGCCGGGATCGCCCTGCCCTCCCTGCTCATCGCCGCGCCCTGGTATGCGCGCAACGTGCTCCTCGATGGCTGGCACGACGTTGTGCCGGTTGCCGGGCTGCTCCACGTGCTGATACGGCGGACGGGCTGGCTGGGCCTCGTCCCGCCTCTGGCCTGGCCGCAGGAGTTTGGCCCGCCGCTGGTTGCCTGGTATGCGCTCGGCTGGGGCATCGGGCTGGCAAGGGCAGCCGCTCAGGGCTGGCGTAGCCTGCGCGGCAGCCAGGCTGGCCCCCCGGCTGACCTGATCCTGGCCGCTGCCGTCCTGCCCTACTGGCTCGCCTGGTGGACGAACTTCTCATTTGACGCGCGCTTCCTGCTGCTCGTCCTGCCCCTGATGGCCGTCTGGGCTGCCCGCCCGCTGTGGTGGGCCTATCGCTGGCTCGGCGAGCGCACTCGCCTGCCGCGCCCCGCGTGGCAGATCGGCGGGGGAGTGCTATTATTCGGCTTGCTCGTATGGGGCGTGTGGGGCCGCCTGGGCGGTGTCTACCACACCCTGACCAACCCCTTCATCTCTGATATGGAGCGGCTCCGCCTGGCTAAACCGTCATTGGCGGATGTGGTGGTCTATGCCCGCGCCAACCTCGATCCGCAGACCGACCGCCTGTGCCTGATGGACGAGCGGATGGCCTACTATCTGGGTGATTACCAGATCGACGTGTTCTATCCAGACACGCTGGCCGACCTGGAAGGGTGCGATTACCTGTTTCACATCTCGTCCATCCATACGATCTACGGGGGTGTGCTGGGCTGGGATGACAGCGAGTTCTACCGGTTGGCCTTCCACCCGGAGATATTTGAGCCGGTCTACGAAAGCGGCGGTGTCCACGTGATGCGCGTGCTTGTTACCTACATCCCCTGGGAACAGGAAAGGCCCTGACGCGATGCGCCTCGCGGTCGTCCAGGAAACTGATTGGCTGGCACGCGGCCCGCACCAGCAGCACCACCTTTTCGAGCGGCTCTCGCAGCGCGGGCACGACGTGACTGTGCTCGATTACCCCATTCTGCGCCCCCACTGGCCGCACGAGCCGTTCTTCGTCCCGCGCCGCGTCCAGGTGAACGCCGCCCGCATCTACGGCGGGGCGCGCATCCGCCTGATCACCCCGGCGACGCTCAGCCCGCGCCTGCTGGCCCGCCCGGCCTCGGTGTTCTCCCATCGCGCCGAACTGTCCGGTCTGATACAGGCCGCCCGCCCTGACGTGATCGTCACCTACGCGCTGAGCACCGGCCTGCCTGCTATGCGCCTCGCCCGCCGCCACCGGATTCCGCTCGTCTTTCACGTCATCGACGCGCTGCACGCTATCGTGCCCAGTGGCGCGCTCCGGCCCGTTGCCCACTCCGTCGAGCGGCGTTTGTTCAGCGCTGCTGACGAAGTGATCGTGATTAACGAACACCTGCGCGACTACGCGATCCGGATGGGGGCCGACGCGGCCCGCGCGCGCGTGCTCCGCACCGGCGTCGATCTGGTGCGCTTCACCCCTGACGCAGACGGCACGCCCGCCCGCACCGAGCTGGGCATCGCGCCTGATGACACCGTGCTGTTCTTCATGGGGTGGCTGTACGGCTTCTCCGGCGTGCGCGAGGTTGCCATGACGCTGCGCGACGCCCCGCCCGGCGTGCGCCTGCTCGTTGCCGGGGATGGCGACGACTACGAGGCATTGGTCGCCCTGCGTGATGCCGGGCTGTCCGACCGCCTGATCCTGACCGGGCGCGTGCCTTACAGCCGCATCCCGTCATTGCTGGCCGCCGCCGACGTGTGCCTGCTGCCGTTCCACACCGTGCCCGCCACCGAGCACATCGTGCCCATCAAGCTCTACGAGTACATGGCGGGTGGTAAGCCTGTCATTGCTGCGCCCCTGCCCGGCGTCCGGCGCGACGTGGGTGAGGGGAACGGCGTGGTCTACGCCGAGGCTGCCCACCAGGTGGAGATGGCGCTGGCGATCCGCCCCCTGGCCGCCGAGCTTGGCGGGCAGGCGCGTGCTTTCGTCGAGCGCTACTGCGACTGGGAGGCGATCACCGCCGAGTTTGAAGCGATCCTGCTCCGCCACGCCCAGGGCGGGGGTTGAGCATGGCTGCCCCCCGCGCGCTTCGCATCCTGCACATCACGCCCTACTACAGCCCGGCCTGGGCTTATGGCGGCTCGACGCGCGTGGCAGTTGAGCTGTGCACGCGCCTGGCTTCGCGCGGGCACTCCGTCACGGTCTACACCACCGACGCGCAGGACGCTGAACGGCGCGCCGAGCCAGGCGAGCATCTCATCGATGGCGTAGCCGTCCGCCGCTTCCGCAACCTGAGCAACCGCCTGGCGTGGGGTCGCATGTTTGTTCCGCTCGGATTCGGGCAGGCCGTTGCCCGCGCTGTGCCCACCTTCGATGTCGTCCACCTGCACGAGGTGCGCAGCCTGCTCAACGTTTGGGTCTTGCCCGCCCTGCTCCGCAGCAGTGTACCGGTTGTTGTGAGCCCGCACGGTGGCCTGCCCCTCGAACTAGGGCGCGCCAGCTTCAAGCGTGCGTTTGATGCGCTTTATGGCCGCCGCCTGCTGGCGCGCGCCTGCCGCCTGCATGCCCTGAGCGGCATGGAGCACGAGCAGGCCCTCGCCTTTGGTCTGCCCGCTGAGCGTGTTGCCCTCATCCCCAACGGCATCGACGCGGGCGCTTTCGACGCCCCGGCGGATGTCGATTCCTTCAAGCGGCGGTATGATATCCCTTTCGCAAGCCCTGTCGTTGGCTTCCTGGGGCGGCTTAACGCTATCAAGGGGCTGGACTTCCTGCTTGACGCTTTCGCCCGCGTCCTCGCCACACGCCCCGATGCGATCCTGCTGCTCGCCGGGCCGGACGACGGTGCGCGGCCTGGCCTGGAGGCGCAGGCGGAGCGGCTTGGCATTGCCCCGTCGGTGCGCTTCACGGGGATGCTTACCGACGAGGCCGACAAGGCCGCCGCGTACCGCGCATCGAGCGTCTATGTGCTGCCAGCGCGCTACGAGATTCTGTCGCTGACCATCCTGGAGGCGCTCCTGAACGCCACGCCCTGCATCCTCACCAACCGCTGCGCGTTGGCGGGGCAGCTTGCCGGGGCAGGCGTCGCGCGGGTCGTCCCGTTTGGCGACACGTCCGCCCTCGCCGCCGAGATCGCTGCCGTTCTGGACGATCCGGTCACGGCCCGCACCCAGGCCCAGCGCGGCAGGCAGTTGGTGGTTGAGCAGTTCGATTGGGAGTCGGTGGTCGATCGCTGGCTGGAGGTCTACCGCGCCTGCCTCGAAGACGCTAAGATCGGGGGATAAGGACGGCGACTCAGGAGGAACATCGTGACCTTTGAGCGTATTACCATTGACCCGGATCAGATGGGAGGCATGCCTTGCCTGCGCGGGTTACGCATTCCTGTTGCAGCGGTGATGGATATGGTGGCCGCCGGAATGACCCACGCCGAAATCCTGGATGCCTACCCTGATCTGGAGGAAGAAGACATCCGTGAGGCTTTGCGATTTGCTGCCGCTGCTGTTCGTGAGCGCCAGCTCCCGCAGGTAACAGCCTTGTGAGATTCCTGGTCGATAATGCGTCCAATTAGGAACGCCTAACTTCGTCAAATTCATGTAGTTAGCGGGTCGGATGATATGTGTGGGATTGCCGGGATCGTCAGCCTGAAGGACGGCCCGCCCGTCGATGGGCAGCTTGCCGGGCGCATGGCCGACCTGATCGCACATCGTGGGCCGGATGACTGGGGTGTGTACGTATCGCCTGACGGGCGCGCTGCGCTCGCCAACCGCCGCCTGGCGATCATCGACCTCTCCCCGGCGGGCCACCAGCCGATGTCTACCCCCGATGGCAATCTGTGGATCGTCCATAATGGCGAGGTCTACAACTACATCGACTACCGCCCGGAGCTGGCGGCGCAGGGCGTAGCTTTTCGTGGTCACAGCGACACCGAGGTTCTCCTGCACCTCTACCAGCAGCACGGCCCGGCGATGCTGGAGAAGCTGCGCGGGATGTTCGCTTTCGCCATCTGGGACGAGCGCAAGCGCGAGCTTTTCGTCGTCCGTGACCGGATCGGCGTGAAGCCGCTGTACTACACCTTTGCCGGTGGGCAGTTCGTCTTTGCCTCCGAGATCAAGGCCATCCTGCAACACCCCGCCGTCGAGCGCGCCGTCAGCGAGGAGGCTCTCTACCACTTCCTCTCCTTCCTCACCTCGCCCGCCCCGCAGACGCTATTCAAGGGCATCTACAAGCTGCTGCCCGGCCACTACGCGATGCTGGGCGCGGACGGCGACCTCCAACTCACGGAGTATTGGGATATTCACGACTCGGCGCAGCCCCACCCGGAGTGGAGCGCCGCCCAGGTGCAGGAAGCGCTGCTCAGCGAGCTGCGCGAGTCGATCCGGCTGCGCATGGTCAGCGACGTACCCTTTGGCGTCTTTCTGAGCGGCGGTATCGACTCGACGACGAACCTGGCCCTGATGGCCGAGCAGCTTGACCATCCCGTCCAGTCCTTCAGCATCGGCTACGCCGGGCACGAGCGCTACAACGAGTTCCAGCACGCCCGCCGGGCGGCGGAGCTTTTCGGCGCGGATCACCACGAGACGCTTATCAACGAGCAGGACCTGCTCAACTTCCTGCCGGGGCTGGTCTACTACCAGGACGAGCCGATTGCCGACCCGGTCTGCGTGCCGATCTACTACGTCTCGAAGCTCGCCCGCGAAACCGGCACGATTGTCATCCAGGTTGGCGAGGGCAGCGACGAGCTGTTCGCCGGGTATACCCACTGGCTGGACATCCTGCGCCTGTACCACGGCCCCTGGCAGGCGTTCAGCCGCCTGCCCGCTTCGCTGCGGCGCCTGGCGCTGGCCGCTGCGCCCCTCAGCCGCGACTCTATCCGGTACGAGTACGTGCGCCGCGCGACGGCGGGTGAAGAGCTGTTCTGGGGCGGCGCGGAGGCGTTCGGCGAGGCGCGCAAGAACCGCCTGGTCGGCTCTGGCCTGCGCGCCCGCCTGGGCGATCTCTCCTCATGGGACGTGATTGCCCCCTACCGCCGCCGCTTCGAAGCCCGCGCGCGTGGGCTCAATGGCGCAGGCGATGCCTCCGGCCTCGCGGACTACGTGAACTGGATGGCTTACCTCGACCTGAGGCTGCGCCTGCCCGAACTGCTCCTGATGCGCGTCGACAAGATGTCGATGGCGACCAGCATCGAGGCGCGCGTCCCGTTCCTCGATCATGTCTTCGTCGGGCTGGTGATGAGCATCCCGGAGCGCGTCAAGCTTGACGGCCTCACCACGACCAAGCGCCTGTTCAAGCAGGCGGTGCGCGGCCTGATCCCCGACGAGATTATCGACCGCCCCAAGCAGGGGTTCAGCGTGCCCGTCGAGGAATGGCTGCACACCCGCCTGGGCAGCCTCATCGAGCGAAAGCTCATCGACTTTGCCGCCCGCACCGACTATTTCGATCCGGCGGCCATCCGCGTGCTGCTCGCCCGCCGCGATTATCTGACCTGGTATCTGTTCAACTTTGTGCTGTGGCACGAGCTTTGGATCGAGCGTCCCGGCCCCGCCGCAGGCGATGTGCCCACCCTGGCCGACATGGGCCTGGCCGGATAACTGCGCCCGCCAGATACGGGCAGGGACTCAGCGCGCTGTGTCCCTGCAGGATGCAATCTCAGCCCTCCCCCAGCATCGCCCGCAGCAGCGCAGTAGTCGCCTGCTTGGTGTCCGCCCCCACCTCGCCCACCGGCCCGACGCACGCCGGGCAGCCATCCGTGCAGGGGCAGTCCCCGACCAGCTCCAGCGCGCCATAGAACAGGTCGTCGTACAGGTCGTACAGCCGGACGCTCAACCCTAACCCGCCCGGCGCATGGTCGTAGATCGTGATCGTCGGCGCGTGCGTTTCCGCCGAACGGGCCTCGGCCACCACCCCGATGTCGCTCGGCGCGCACATCAGGAGCAGCGTTGCCACGTTGCGCAGGATGGCGGCCAGCCCTGCCAGCGCGCTGCGCTGCCGTTGCGCCGACTCCGCCGCCCGGTGGCAGGCCGGGCACAGCGTCACCAGATTCTCCAGCCGGTTCGCCTCCCGGTAATTCTCATTCTGCCCCGCCACATACCCGAACTCGCGGAAGGGCCGCAGGTGGTGGACGTCGTGCTGCCGGTTGGGACGCTCCGGCGCGCCGCACTGCGCGCAGCGGAAGCCGTCCCGCGCCCGCGCGGCGGCACGCTGCCGGGGCCAGTCAGGGCCGTAGTCGTTGGGCCGCAGCAGGATGCTGGCCTCCTCCAGCCGGGTGGTCAGGTCGGGCGTCAGAGTGAACCAGGTGGCCGCCGTCTCAAACTGCTGTGGCGGCAGGTCGATCTGGCCGTAGCCCAGCGTTTCGTGCGTGTACCGCTTGACGATCCGGTAGCCGCTCGCCTGCGCCGTCACCCGCACCCGCCCGGTGGCCTTGACGCAGTCGCCCTCAAGCGCCGACTCGCGCTCCTCCTCCACCTCCACGGTTGTCGTCGTGCTCGCATCCGTATAGTAGTCCACGTCGGCCTGGCGCGCGCTCGCCAGCCCCTGCTCCCAGTCGAGCGTCTCGATCAGGTACTGCGTCCCTTCGTGCAGGTAGACGGCGCCCTCGTGCACCAGGATCGGCGCGCTGGGCCGGTCTATCTCGCCGATAGCTACCGGCTCGTCCCCGCTCTGGGCCTGGATGACCACCACGTCCTGCCCGCTCGTCCGCAACCCGAACTCCGCTGCCGGGTAACCCTCTGACACCCAGCGATAGGTGTTCTGGCTGGCGTGCAGCTCGCCGTCTTCCTCAAGCAGCCTCAGGATTGCCTCAGCGTCCTCAAATTCGCCGAAGCTCTCTTCCACGGCAAACGGCAGCTCGTAAGCCGCGCATCGCAGGTGGTTGACCAGGATCACCAGGTTATCCGGGTTGATCAGCGCGTGCTCCGGTGGGTGCTCGAACAGGTAGCGCGGGTGCATCACGATGTACTGGTCGAGCGGCGCGCCCGACGCGACCAGTACCCCCGCCGACACGTCCGCCCGCCGCCCTGCGCGCCCGATCTGCTGCCATGTGCTGGCGATTGTGCCCGGATACCCGGCCAGTATCGCCGCACCCATCGCGCCGATGTCTACCCCCAGCTCCAGCGCGTTCGTCGCCACCACGCCCCGCACGCTTCCCTCGCGTAGCCCCTGCTCGATGGCGCGCCGTTCCAGCGGCAGGTAGCCCCCCCGGTAGCCGCGCACCGCCGCCGGGTCGAGGCCAAGCTGCTGCGCTTCATCCCGCACGTAGCCGAGCAGCACCTCGGTTGTCAGCCGCGCCCGCGCAAAGACGACCGTCTGCGTGCGCGCCTCCAGGAAACGCCCTGCGATGCGCCGCGCCTCCAGCGTGTAGCTGCGCCGGATGCCCAGCATCTCGTCGATGATCGGCGGGTTGTAGAGGATAACGTGCTTCTCCCCGCGCGGTGCGCCGTCCTCGTCCACCAGCGTTACCGGCGCTTCGATCAGTCTCTCGGCAAGCTCCGCCGGGTTGGCGATGGTCGCGCTGGTGCACACAAAGACCGGCTCGCTGCCGTGGAAGGCGCAGATGCGCCGCAGCCGCCGGATCACGTTCGCCATGTGGCTGCCGAAGATGCCCCGGTAGGTATGCAGTTCGTCCAGCACCACCAGCCGCAGGTTCTGGAAGAAGCCCGCCCAGCGTGCGTGGTAGGGCAGGATGCCCACGTGCAGCATATCCGGGTTGGAGATGACGATCCCCCCCTGCTGCCTGATCTTCGTCCGCTGGCCGGATGGCGTATCCCCGTCATAGACACCGATACGCACCGGCACGTCCAACGCCGCGACCAGATCGCCCAGCGCCGCCGCCTGGTCCTGCGCCAGCGCCTTGGTTGGGAACAGGTAGAGCGCCGTCGCGCCGGGGTCGTGCAGCGCGAACTGGAGCGCGGGCAGGTGGTAGGCCAGCGACTTGCCCGATGCCGTGCCCGTGACCAGCGCTACGTTCCGCCCGTCGAGCGTCGCCTCGACCGCCTGGGCCTGGTGCGTGTAGAGCGGCGACATCCCCAGCCGCCGCGTCAGGTCAACCAGCCGCCGGTCGAGCGCCGGGGGGAACTCTGCATAGCGTGCCGGGCGGGCCGGGATGCGCTCCCAGGCAGCCACGTTCCGCACGAAGCCAGGGTCGAGCCGCAGTTGTTCCAACAGGTCTTTCAGGTCCATGCTGGCAAGTGTATCCCTAGAACACCTGTTTGCAAAACCTTGCCGTGTCGCCTTTTCGTGCCCCAATCGTCCGGCGAAGACGCGCCCGGCCCTGCTATAATCGTCACATGACCAACCGCACACCTCACGTTGCGCTCAACGCGCACCTGCTCTCCGGTGAAGCCTCCTATCGCAGCGCCGGGATTCACGGTTACCTGTTCAACACCCTGGCGCACCTGCCCGACGTTGCCCCGGAGTTTGCCTACACCGTGCTGGTTGGTGACGGCCAGCCGCCCGATCACCCCGCGCTTGCCCTGCGCCGTTCGCGCTTCCCGACCGCGCACCCGCTGGCGCGCATCGCCTGGGAGCAGCTTGCCGCGCCTTTTGTGCTGGCCCGCCTGCGCCCCGACCTGCTGCACGGGATGGCTTTCTCGCTGCCCGTGCTGTGGCGCGGGCCGTCGGTCGTCACCATCTTCGATTTGAGTTTCCTGCGTTACCCGGAGCGGCTCAGCGCCAGCCGCCGCCTGTACCTGCGCGCCGTCACCGGCGCCTCGGCCCGCCGCGCCCAACGGGTGATCGCTATCTCCGAGGACGGGCGTGCTGAGATATCTGCCTTGCTCGGCGTCCCCCCGGAGCGGATCGACGTGGCCTACCCTGGCGTCGATCCCGCCTACACCCCCCACCCACCGGAGGAAGTGGCTGCCTTCCGCCAGCAGCACGGCCTTCCGGATCGTTTCATCCTCTATCTGGGCACGCTGGAGCCGCGCAAGAACCTCGATACCCTGCTGCGCGCCTACGCCCGCCTGCCGCAGCGCGGCGCGGTCAAGCTCGTCCTGGCCGGGGCAAAGGGCTGGGACACCGCGCCGATCTTCCGCCTGATCGACGCGCTGGCTCTTACTGCTGACGTAGTAATACCCGGCTTTATTGCGGGAGATTTGCTGCCAATGTGGTACAATGCAGCCGAAGTATTCGCATATCCCTCGGTCTACGAAGGGTTTGGCATCCCGCTGGTCGAAGCGATGGCCTGCGGCGCGCCTGTAATCGCTTCCAACGCGGCGTCTCTACCCGAAGCTGTCGGCTCGGCGGGTGTGTTAGTTCCACCCACCGATGTGGAAGCCTGGGTTGGTGCGCTGGCCCGGCTGCTCGATGACGAACCGGCCCGCCGCGATCTGGCTGCCCGTGGCCTGGAGCAGGTCAGGAAATTTTCCTGGATCGACACGGCCCGGCAGACGGCGGTCGCTTATCACCGGGCGCTGGGCAGCGAGAGGATACCTGGCGCATGACACGTAGAAGAAAGGCGGGGCTCTGGGCAACGGTCGGCCTCGACGCCCTGCTGATCAACGTGGCCTTTGTGCTCTCCTACATCATCCGCTACCAGTTGGAACTGCCCTACCCGGTTGATCCAGAATTCTACGCGCCGTTTACGCCTTATATCCCCTTCGCCGTCTTGCTGACGGTGCTCGCCCTGGTGATGTTCCGGGTGGATGGCCTCTACGACGCGCGCCGCCACCGGCGCTGGCTCAGCGATGTCTATCGCATCCTCAGCGGGACGGCGACCAGCATCGTCAGCGTGATGGCGTTCACCTTCTTCCTGCAGCCGCTGGTCTACTCGCGTGGTATGCTCGTGCTGGCTGGCGCGCTGATCGTCTTCTTCCTGAGCACTGCCCGTCTGATTGAGAACTCGGTCAAAGCCGGGCTGCGCCGCCGCGGGATCGGCGTTGAGGGGGTGCTCGTCGTTGGCGCTGGCGAGGTGGGCCGCGCTGTGATGCGCACCATCCTGGCTAACCCCCGGCTCGGCTACCGCATCGCGGGCTACCTGGACGACGACCCGGCCAAGCACAGTGGGCTGGGGCGCATCAAGTGCCTGGGTGGCACTGACTGCCTGCTGGAGGCCGTCCGCGCCGGAGATGTCAGCGAGGTGATCATCGCCCTGCCCTGGATGTACCACCGCAAGATCATGCAGCTCGTCGAACTCGGTGAGCGGGCCCACGTCCGGGCGCGCCTGGTGCCCGACGTGTTCCAGCAGCGCATGGGTAATGTGGACCTTGAAAGCCTGAACGGCATCCCGCTCATCAGCCCCAACCCGGAAGGCCTCACCCCCAGCGGGCGCATCTCCAAGCGCGTCATCGACCTGTTGCTCAGTGTGCTTGTCCTGCCCTTCTTTACCCTCATCTACGCGGTTGTCGCGCTCCTGATCAAGCTCGACTCGCCCGGCCCGGTCATCTTCCGCCAAGCGCGCGTCGGGCGCAACGGGCGGGTCTTCCAGGTGCTCAAATTCCGCACGATGGTTGATGGCGCTGACGAGATGAAGGAGGCGGTAGCCCATCTGAGCAAGTACAAGGGAGACACGCTCCTCAAAGTGCCCGACGACCCGCGTATGACGCGCGTCGGGCGCTTCTTGCGCCGTACAAGCATCGACGAGCTGCCTCAGATCGTCAACGTCCTGCGCGGCGAGATGAGCTGGGTGGGGCCGCGCCCCAACACACCTGATGAAGTGTCCCACTATGAGCGGTGGCAGCGCAAGCGTCTCAGCGTGCTGCCGGGCATCACCGGTCTGTGGCAGGTCAGCGGGCGCAGCGACGTGCCATTTGACGAGATGTGCCTGCTCGATATCTTCTACATTGAGAACTGGTCCGTGAGCCTGGACACGCGTATCATGCTCCAGACCATCCCCCATGTCCTGTTTGGCAACGGAGCGTACTAGACGATGAGTGTGCCGCCCTTTTCTCCTCCAACTTCGCTTTACCAGGCGCTTGCCCTCACCGACGACGAGCAGAGGGCGATGGTCGACTTCCTGCGGCGTCTCGTGCAGACCCCCAGCCACTCCGCACATGAGGGAGAGGTTGCGGCCATGGTCGAGAAGGAATTGCGCGCGGTTGGCGTCGAGAACGTTCGTATCGACCAGGTAGGGAATGTCATCGGTTACCTGGGCGGCGAGAGCGGCCCGACTCTGCTTTACGACGCGCACATGGATACCGTCCAGGCCACGCAGGCTGCCTGGCCTCACCCTCCCTACGAGGCGGTGATACAGGATGGTGTCCTGTACGGCCTGGGAGCCTGCGACATGAAGGGCTCCCTTGCCGCGATGGTGTACGCTGCCAAGCGCCTGGTTGAAAGTGGCGTCGAGTTGGGTGGCCGGCTGGTAATGACCTTCGTGGTGCAGGAAGAACCCTGCGAGGGCGCAGCCCTCAAGGCCCTGTTGCAGGAGGAAGCTGTCCGCCCCGACTGGGTCGTGCTGGGCGAGCCAAGCGGGATGAACATCATGCGCGGCCACCGGGGCCGGGTGCTGTTCAAGGTCACCACCGACGGCAAGAGCTCGCATGCTTCGAGCCCCCACCTGGGCAGAAACGCCATCGCTGCGGCGGCACGCTTGATTTTTGGCATCGACCTGCTCGCCGCCCAGTTGCCCTCCGACCCTTTCCTCGGGGCAGGCACGATCCCCGTGACGCACATCGAGAGCCAGGCCCCCAGCCTGAACGCAATCCCCGACGCCTGTCTGTTCTACGTGGATCGCCGCCTGACTCTGGGCGAGACGCCGACCCGCGCTCAGGCGCAAATCGAGGCAGTCATCGAGCGCGAAGGCATCCAGGCCAGCATCGAGATCGCCGAGTACCGGGTGCCTTCCTATGCGGGCTACGAGCTGTGCGCCCGCGAGGCGTTCAACGCCTGGGCGCTCGACCGAGACCACCCGCTGATCAGGATGCTGTCCGATGTGGCGCAGGCGGTCGTGGGCCAGACGCCAGACGTCGGCCACTGGCCGTTTTCCACCGACGGGGTGGTCAGTATGGGCGAGTTGGGCATCCCCACCATCGGGTTCGGCCCCGGTGATCCCCGGCACGCCCACACCGTTGATGACCAGGTGAGGCTGCACGATGTAGCCCAGGCTGCTCAGGCTTATGCGCTCTTGGCCGCCGCCCTGCTCCCCGGCGAGGAATAGCGCCGGGCTACATGACCTTCCCCCTTCGGCCCCCGTCAGGTTCCCCACACTCACCTGCTGCACTACGGCCACTCGATTCAACTCTTTGCGTGTCATTGTCACCCTTGTTGTGTCCATAGGGTGACATTTTCACTTGTTATTTGCCGGGTGTCACTTTCACTTGAGAATAACAGCAGGAAAATCGCACTTGACTTACCCTATTCCTCCTATATAATGGGTGTAACGTGTACAGTAATGTATGCGATCCTAGATGCGGGCCATAGTTACCACTTCACATCTGAGCAACCACCAGCAGTCGCAGCGACACCCGGTCAAGCGTCTTGAGGGACTTGGCTTCAAGGTCGTCCTTGAACTGGCAGCTGCCGCCGCTTAACCAAGAATCTATTTTCAGGGGAGACGAAAATGTCAGCACCGATGAGATTTACAAGACGAGCGGGGATGATCGCCTTGGTTGGAGCCGTGATAGGAATTGTAGTATCACTGCTGCTTAATGCTGCTTATTCTTTGACGCCTGATGGCGCCGGTTTACCGGTCCCGCCCTGGCAGCCTGCGCTGGAGCAAATCGCCAGACCCGCACTGACCTTTGCGCCTGCCGTTGAGGTATATCACCTGTATGGGAGGGTTGTCTTGCTGGTGTTGGCAGCTTTCGCGGTGGGCCTGTACGGGCTTTATGCCAACCAGCGGGCCGTCTTCGATGAGAGACCTCCCCTGCTCCATACGTGGGGCTATCGCCTGGCAATGACCGGCCTGGTTCTGAGCCTGGTTGGAAATCTTGGCGACTACTGGGTGAGCGTAGGTACGATCATCGATTTGATCGCCTTCATTGTTGGCACCGTAGTTGGGCTGCTCTTGCTAGCGATAGGATTGATCCTGCTCGCAGTTGGCGGTTTGCGCAGTGCTTCTATGCCGAGACCTGTTGCCTGGGCGCTGATCCTGTGGTTTCCATTTTCAGTGGTGTTGTTCCTGGTGGGAATGGTCAACCTGCCCAGCACTCCCCTTCTGGCACTCAGCCTGGCATGGATAATTACAGGTGCATCAATGGTCCGGTCGGGGTTAGAGAATGTGGGTGGATGAGCTTGGGGATATTGAACTGATTCGAGAACATGACGCAAGTTGATCAATGCGAAAGCGCTGTGATGTGAACCCGGGAAGTTAGCATCCTTGCGGTCGAAGTAAACGAGCAGGGCACGGAACTTGTCGATCCAGGCGAAACTGCGCTTGTTGACTGTGCCCGAAGTGCGACGCCTCCTGCTTAACTTGATCTGGCGGGTGGCACGCCCCACCCAGCAGGCGCTCGACTGGTCATTGTGGCGACGACGCC
>JAANMT010000943.1_pt1 | contig 30503 bp, 26 predicted proteins | sample 7279711 | NCBI WGS metagenome assembly JAANMT01 (sample SAMN14094538, study PRJNA606508) | bioreactor metagenome | isolation source: A lab-scale SPAN reactor treating ammonium-rich wastewater day 1 | place: Ireland: Galway | collected 2017-01-16 | reverse complement strand
CAATGTGTTTAATCTGCTTGACCGCAAACATTACGAAATTTTCGGCGGTACTTATTTGTATCGCTATGCAACTGCTTCGGCAACATATAGTTTTTAATTTTGACAAGTATATGGAGAGCAGAGCAGAATCATTATGCGCATATTTTTAACGCCGCAAACTATTGCGCTTGACGGCGGGCAAATAACAAAAGCACGGCAATTCGCTCGTGCCGTAATTTCTACTGTTGATTATCGCGACAGTGAACAATACAATTTGCCGAAAATAGAACTTGACCATTTTATCAGTAAAATAGGAGAGGAAGCGGTCAGGGCAGTTTTTTCTATATTCGGAGCCGATGTCAGCGCACCGGATTATGCAATTTATATCGGAAAGAAAAAATCGTGGGAAGATGATATGACAGTAAACGGAATCGGATTAGCCGTTAAAACTCAAAGTAAAAGCGCGGCGGAGCGATACGGCCTTTCGTGGACATTTCAATCTTCCGGCTTACGTCGCGATCCTATTTTAATGCGACCGGAGGCATGGGTTTGTTTTGTGGAATGTGATAATAAAAGTTCCGATTTTATCTGTCGCGTATTCCCGCCTTACCGAATACGCGAACTTATTTTTAAATCTCCGAAACTTTCGCATCTTATCGGCAAAAAGCGTGTGGTTTATGCGGCTGATTTGCCCCTGCTTTCAATATGAAATTTTTGCCTTGAATTCGACCGCCGGCTATAATTCGGCGCGAATAATATCGTGAATCCGAACAATACCTACGCAATGCCCGCCCGAATCAACCACAGGCAACACACTTAATTGTTTCTGACGGTTTTCCATCATGGCAAGTGCCTGCCCCAGCGTTGCTTGCGGTGAAATACATACGGGATTCGCAGTCATGCAATTTTTTGCACAAAGCGAGCGAATGTCTTCGGTGTGTTGCAACAGCCGCCTTACGTCGCCGTCGGTGATAATGCCGACAAGTGTATTGTCGCTCTCGATAATACATACGCAACCGAGACCTTTGGCTGTCATTTCGATAAGCACATTGCGGAAATCTTCGTTGGGCGCGATGCGTGGAACCGCCTTTCCTGTGTGCATTATATCAGCTGAGGTCAATAGAAGATTGCGCCCGATTTGTCCCAACGGATGTGATGCTGCAAAATCTTCGGCAGTGAATTTCATATAATGCATTAACGCTACGGCTAATGCGTCGCCCATTGCAAGTGCGGCGGTTGTACTGGCAGTCGGCACAGTGAAATCCGGAACAGCCTCTTCTTCTACCGAACAATCAAGTGCAATATCAGCAGAATGAGCAAGCGGAGAATTTATTGAACCGACAATAGCTATAATTGGTACGTTGCGCTTGCGCAAATGCGGAAGAAGTCTGATAAGTTCGGCTGTAGTTCCGCTGTTGGAAAGGAAAATAACCGCATCGCTACCTTTTTTCACCGTGCCGATATCGCCGTGAAGAGCCTCTACGGGATGAATGAAAATTGCAGTTTTTCCGATACTTGTCAGTGTGGCGGCTATTTTTTGACCGATTATGCCCGATTTTCCCAAACCGAAAACAATTATCTTTTCGGCTGAAAACAATGTTTTTACGGCGCGGACAAAGTTTATGTCAATGGCATTTTTTGCTTTCTGCAAGCCGTTAATTTCTTTCTGAAAAACGTAACGCGCTTTGTTGAGTATATCGTCGTCGGTCATCGGCGTAATTGGAAATTCAGGCGAAATTATGCCCCATTTTTAAGCCGCCGAGCAAATGAACGTGCAAATGAAACACGGTTTGCCCTGCGTCGGCATTGCAATTTGTTACGAGTCTAAAACCACTTTCGGCTATTCCTTTGGCAACCGCTATATCACGTGCCGTAAGAAGCAATCGCCCAAGTAATGCCGCGTCGTCGGGCGAGGTATCGTTTAATGTGGGAATGGGACGCTTCGGCACAACGAGAATATGCACGGGAGCTTGCGGAGTTATATCGCGAAAAGCGATTATTTCATCGTCTTCATATTCTATCGAAGCGGGAATTTCACGCTTGATTATGCGGGTAAAAATAGAGTCTGACATAATTCAAAAAAATTAGTACCGTATTATCCGGATATACTCGGAATTCATACCTTGACGCGCTACGGCCGTGTAGATGCCGACAGGCAGAGATTCCAATGAAATAGAAGGACTTACCGTAAAAGGCGGAAAATAGTCCGAGATTAAGAGTTCTCCGGTTGTTGAATAAATTCGTACCTCTACGCTTTCGGGAGAAATTAGAGAAAATCGAACAATGCCGTCGGTAGGATTCGGATAAGCCGTAAAATCGGAAGCCGTGATTTTATCGTGAATACCGGATATCGTAATTACTATATCTTGTGAGCGTGTAGAGCAACCGCCCGAAGAATCGGTTACTGCAACAGAGTATTTGCCTGAAGTTTCAGGAATAAGATACCTGTTCGTTTGGTTGACAATTTCTTCGCCGTTAAGCAACCAGCGATAAGATAAACCGCCGGAAGCTATCAACGTATCGCCTCGTTGCGTAATAGTTGCAGGCTTGGGTTCTATTACGGAAATTGTTAGCGTATCATATACGATACAATTGTTACGGTCAGTTACTGTTACAATATAAGTCGTTGTAACAGAAGGTTTTGCCAATGGTGTTGATGAGGCGGCGTTCGAAAGCCCGTCGGAAGGTTGCCAATTGTACAGATACGGCTTGCGTCCGCCTGTAGTAGCCATGGCAAGTCGTATGGACGAGTCTTTGCAAATAACTCTGTCGCTGCCGGCGGTTGTTGTCGGCGGTTCATCAACGATGATTGAATACGAAGCCGTATCGAATCCCGTACTGTTAGAAACGCGCAATCTTACGGTATAATTCCCGGCTTTTGTGTAAGTGAATGACCCGTCGCGTGTTGTAAAATCAATACTTCCGTTGCCGTCGGCATCCCATGACCATGAAGTAGGATTGTAATATGAGGAGTCAACTAATTTTATGGTAAGCGGTGGGCAACCAAATTCATTACCCGATATTGCAATACGAGCTGCCGGTGCGCCATGAGTGCAATTTGTCTTTGAAACAGGCTCTATTTTATGCAAATCGCATTTTAGATTAACGCTACGATTCAATACGTTCAACGCGCCTGCCAAACTGCTTTCACTGCTGGGCTGCCGAACGTCTTTATTTGGAAATTCGGCATAATGCATCAGCTTGTCGGGTGCATTTATATGCCCTAATTGATGCACGTGCCCTAATTCATGCACCACTACCGATTCGAAATCGTATTTGTTGCCAGTTGTTGCTCCTGGCCCGTAATTCCAGCCTCCGGGCGGAGTTGTCGTAAAGAGCATATCCATTTCTTTGATATAGACGCGCTGTAGCCCGGAGTCGGAGGTGAGGCACGGCGTATTGGACGGATAAATATATGTAACACCGAGAGCACCTTGCGGCAAAGGACAGCCCGCACCGGAAAAAGCGATGATATTTTTACCGTCTTCTTTAGCACAAGATATAGGCGTTGTTTTTGACGGTTCAAATCCTAAGTTAATTCCCGTAGCGCAACGCCAAGTAGTCATTGAACGCTGCAATGCCGCCGTTGCTTGTTTATTTGTCGAGAAATTATTGTTCAAGTAAAAAGTATATCCGCCGGCTCCGTTTGTACTTACTAAATGCGATTGAAAAGACGCGCCGAAATAATAGCCGAGAACACTGTAAAGAATAGTTAATTGTTGCGACGAAACCGCAACCGCGCCGCCAGATGTTACTACGCGAATTTTTCCCGTGCAAGCGGTAGCACCGGCAACGCTTGGGACCCAAACTTTTATTTCATTGTCTTTCCAAGAACGTATATGGTCGGGCGGTGCATTTACATAGCCTACTCCGCCGGCATCTGCGTTTGAAAATTGCACGGCAGCAGAACCTGTATTTGTTCCGAATCCGCTGCCGCGTACAGTTAGTTCCGTAAATGTTCCTGCTGTTACCGTAGGAGGTGAGAACGCAGAAATCGTTGCTTGCGGTGCTGCGGTTTGCTCGGGCTTTTCTTTAGGTGCAATTACCGGAAACGGCAATGCGGAAATATCGCGGTACATTGTTCCGGTCTGCGAAATGATAGGCGCGTACACATCGTTTGTTATATGCTCGTAGCGACGGAACACATCGTAGCCGGAAGCGTCGTAAGCGTCGTATTTAATAAAACCTTGCGCCGAACCGTAAGGTGTAAATTGATTCTCTGAGGAAGTCGAATTGTACGGCAAAGCGGCGTTTTCAAGAAAAAATATTCCCGCATCGCCCGTTTGCAATTCCAAGTTAGGAATTACAATCATTGCTTTTTCGCCTATATGACCGCCTTCGGTAATCACTTCGACGTTGTATCCGTTAATTTTTCCCTTAAATATTTTATATACGGCTACCGTATGCGAGGTATAAATTCGGCCGCCGTTCATAAAAGAATATTTGGAAATTACGCCGCCTTCTATAATTGCCGAGGATTCGCCTGTTCGCAAATTAAGCGGCAATTCATACATCATGCATTGCCCGTAAAGTAAGGCAGATGAAATTGCAAAAACAAGACAAAAAGAGAGGAAATATCGCATCATTACACTTGTCGAATCAAAGAAAAAAAGACTGTCCGGTAAACCGAGAAACATTTCGTTCCGATTATTTTATTGTTACTTTTGCATCTTCCGTTTGAAGCACTTCGTAGGTCTGTGAATCATTGACAAATGCAACTACCGAACAACGCGACGGTTTCCAATCTTTTCCGGCAAAACTGACCGAAAAAGAATCGTCGAACGAAGAGCCTGCGGAAATTGCAACCGCAGATATTTGTTTGCCGAATTCGCCGTAATTTCCGACTGCGCCGCGCAATACGTGGCGGTGCAGATAATCGGGGCGGTCATTTGGCGTAAAACGAATGTCTTTTTGATAAAAAACAATTGAATCTTCAATCAGATAAACTGCTAATTTATGGTCGGCTGTCCCTGTATTTTGATATTTAACATTGGTTGCAACAGTTAATATTTTAGTCGTCGAATCGTATTCGGGCTTTAATTGTATTGTCATACCCGCTTTTCCGACGGCTAATTCTGTCGCTACTTTGGCCGCCCAATCTGTATGATAAACCGCATAACTTCCGTCGAATTTTTTGCGATTGATTGTGCCGTTGGGCTGTCCTGCATCGCCTATGAACAGCGGGAACAGAGCCTCGCCTACAGGAGTACGGAAATCGTAAGTATATTTAGAACCATAGGGTTTTGCGAATTGATTGCCGGCGTGAACAGATATTACGATAACCTTGTCCTTGTAAATATCGAGAATATTTGAGGCGGCTTCGGCGGCTTGCGGACAATTCACGCATAAAAAACCGGTATAATCTTCGAGCAATACTTTGCGCATACTTCCCGAATCGACTATTGTGGTATTTTGCAAGCGGTCGGCCGGGTCTATAACATCGCAACCGTTCAATCCCAAAATCATTCCGAAAAAGGCGGTGAAGCACGATACAATTGCAGTTGCTTTATATTTCATGAGTTTTCTCCCGTAACGATTTATTAGAAAGAGCTTGAAACAGAGAGCGAAAAGCCGTTCGATGCCGGAACGGGGCGACAAACGCCGCCGACGCATAATATACCGCCGCGAATTCTACCGTAGCCTACAGCAATGCGGAAAGCATCTTTAACGAAGGACACATTGCCGCTTATGTAATGCAGACGGCGTTCCGTATCGTCGTTTCCGTAATTGTATTCGTCGAAAGCCGAAATGAACCACGACGGCGCAATCGTATATTCTATAAGTCCGTAAGCCCAATTCCCGTTGTTACGGTCGAGTTCGGGCTTCACATAATCGCCGTTTGCTTCTTTCATAGGCTCGCCGAAAGCGTCAAGTGCAAAATGCTGTGCCGATAAATGTTGCAATTCCATGCGAATTGTCTTTGTGGTATTCAATGAATAAGCTATATCCGCAATTATTACGTTCGAGCGTATTGCACCGAATCCGCCGTGCCCTTCGATAGTTTCCTTGTCGTAGTACTGATTTACGTAGCCGAGTGTGGTCTTAAGTGTTTTGCTCCAGGTTTTTTGTATTTCTATGTTTATATCCTCAAAATACTTGCGCTTGCCTGGTTTCAAGAAACTGCCATCATAAGTGAAGCGGTCAATATGCGTGGTATCGCGGGAGTAAACGGTCGAAAAATTCAGCGATATATTCGTTCCGTAGTCGCCGCCCAATGCGCTGCCTTTGGGAATTGTATAAAATACATCGCCTTGCAGTCCGATTTCGCCATTCGGTTGCGTTGCATAAGGATATAAAGTCAATAGGCGATAGGAGTATTGCTTGGCGAGTGCGGGCAGAAAGTTCAGAACGGTATTGGTCAGGGTTGCAGATCGATTAGAGCGAAAATCCATATTATCAAGCGATTTTGCAGTAATATTAACACCTATTCCTTTGGCGGAATACGAAGCAGCCAAATACAGGCCTTGCCCGATATTATACGACATTTGATTGGATGATGTCGGGTCATTAATTTTATGCACATATTCGCCGGTAAGTCCGAAATCGCCTATTCCGATTTGCATACGCGCCGAATAAGCCAATACATTTTCGGGGAGTTTCAGCAACGGGTCTTCATCGCGCTGGAATTTGCTTACAATGCTTCCGCCCAAGCGCAACTGTAAATTGCCTAACGGATTAACGTTGTTCGTAATGCTCTGCAAAACGTCATTTACGTCTATACCGGCATCTGCGCCGCGAACTATTCCGGGCGAGTAATCAAAAAACGACCTTTGCTTTCCGATAAATCCGGTTAAATTTATACCTTGCGATGGCGTTCCGCGCAGCCTGATGCCGTCGAAAGCATTGTCAAGCCCAAGCCCGCGTTCCTCGTAAGAGCGCAGTATCATTCCGCTTCCGAACTGTTCGTAAAAGCTGCCGAGTGTAACCTCGTAATTATCATCGGAATATTGCGCATAACGATACATAATGCCCGTGTTGCCGTTTGTGCCGCCCCAGCGCGGGTCGAAGCCGAGAATTTCCTTTGCGTACATTTCGTATCGAAGTCCGGCCGAGAATTTCCCTTTTGTGTAATTTACGTTCAGAAAGCCGTTTGAGCGTATTCGCTCTGGTGCTGCCTGCGCACCTATCAGAGTGTCCTCGCTATAGGATTGAACGTCTAATTGAAAATTACCGGAAATACCGCCCAAATCGTCTTGCGCCGATGAACGAACAGGTATTACAGCAGATATTGCGAGTAATGCGAATATTTTAACGAGAGTAGAAAATTTCACGCGCACTCCATTTTTTAATGAGAAACCACCTATAAAGGGAACGGCGAATTACGTTGGCTTCCCCGCTTGTAATCCGCCGCTGCTGATTGCGATAATTTTCGGTAAATCAATGCTCACTTGCCGGAGCGGCAATCCCCGTACCGCTTGCAAGTTTTTTAATTTCTTCGTACAGATGATTTTCGTCGCCCGGTGCATAAGAATTATGTTGCCAAACAACTTTGCCCGTATTGCCGTCTATCAAAAATGAATGGGGCACATTATTTACGTTCATGGCGCGTTTGAAATCGCCGTTTTCGTCAAGATACACGTCGAACTCCCAGCCAAGGCCATTAACGAATGGTTTTACTTTCGAAGCGTTTCGCGCATCGTCTATTGAAATAGCCACGACTTTTACGCCCGTTTCCTGTTTCCACGTGTCATATACATTGTGTATTGCCTTAAGCTCTTGCAGGCAAGGCTTGCACCATGTAGCCCAGAAACTTACCAAAATAGGTTTGCCGTCATTGGAAATAGCAGAAGTATTTACGGTTTTTCCCTGTAAATCCTTGACATTTGCCGAAGGCAGAATTTGCGTTCCGCCGAAGCCGCCGAATACTATCAAAGCCGCCGCGCTTAGTACGAACGAAAGAAATGTTTTTTTCATTGTCGTAACCGATTTAAAAGTTAGTAAATTCAGAAATTATGAAGTAATTGCTTCCGTTGCCGCGGGTGTTGCCTTTTCCGTTTTGTCGGAAGTTGAAGTTGCCTTTTCCGTTTTGTCGGAAGTTGAAGTTGCCTTTTCCGTTTTGTCGTTGCTTCTTACGTAATCGGTTTGATAAAACCCGCTTCCGTTAAAAATAAGTCCTGCTCCTTTACTTATTTTTCGCTCGACTTTGCCTGCGCCCTTTGCAGGTTGTTCGCATACAGAATCGGGGCAATGTGTAAGCGGTTCGGATGATATAGACTGAAAAAACTCGAATCTTTTACCGCAAGAGCGGCATTGATAATCATAATGCGGCATAGCGTATTTACTTGGGCGATTGTCGTACAAAAACTTCGGATTAGCACGAATTTTCCGACGAATTATTGCATATATTCTTTTGTCGTGTGTTTATTGCGCGGCATTAGCTGTTCATAGCCTGTAAAAACTCGCGATTACTTTTCGTTCCGGTCATTCTACTGAGCAGAAGTTCCATTGCTTCGATAGAGTTATACTCGCTCAATACTTTGCGAAGTATCCAAGTTCTGCTGATTTCCTCGCTTGTAAGCAACAATTCTTCGTGGCGTGTACCCGAGCGGTTCACGTCAATAGCCGGATAAACTCTTCGTTCGGCAAGTTTTCTGTCCAAAACAAGTTCCATATTGCCGGTGCCTTTAAATTCCTCGAAAATAACTTCGTCCATACGGCTGCCCGTATCAATAAGTGCGGTTGCTATTATAGTCAGCGAGCCGCCTTCTTCTATATTTCGCGCTGCGCCAAAAAATCGCTTGGGCTTGTGTAGTGCGTAAGCGTCAACGCCGCCGGACAGAATTTTACCCGAATGTGGCACAACCGTATTATGCGCCCGTGCCAGTCGCGTGATGGAATCCAAAAGTATTATTACGTCCTGCTTGGCCTCCACAAGGCGTTTAGCCTTCTCGAGAACCATATCGGCCACTTGTACGTGTCGTTCGGGAGGCTCGTCGAAAGTGGAAGCAATGACTTCGGCACGAACAGAGCGTTGCATATCGGTAACTTCTTCGGGACGTTCGTCAATCAGCAGAACTATCAGTTTCGATTCCGGATGATTGCGCGATATACTGTTCGCGATGCGTTGCAATAATACTGTTTTGCCCGATTTCGGCGGCGAAACTATAAGCCCGCGCTGGCCTTTGCCTATGGGCGAAAGCAAGTCTATGATTCGCATCGAGTAATCGTTCGGTACGGTTTCGAGATATAGTCGCTTGTCGGGATAAAGAGGCGTTAAATTATCGAATATGGTACGGTCGCGCATTTGTTCCGGCGACACGTAATTTACAGATTCAACTTTTAATAAAGCAAAAAAACGCTCGCCTTCTTTGGGCGGACGCACGTGGCCGCGAATTGTATCTCCCGTGCGAAGTCCGAATTTTTTTATTTGCGAGGGGGAAACGTAAATATCGTCGGGTGAGGACAGATAATTGTAGTCGGCGGCGCGAAGGAAGCCGAAACCGTCGCCCATAACTTCGAGAACGCCTTCGCCTATGGTTCCTTCGGATTGTTGCTCACGAGGCTGAAGCAAGGCTTGGGCTTCGATAATGCGGAATATCAGGTCTTGCTTGCGCATATCCGAATATCCTTCGATATTCAGTTGCTTCGCAATTTTTGTCAGTTCGATGATTTTCATCGCCTTTAGCTCGGCGATATTACTAATGTGCGGAACCGACTGCGCAGGAGCGTAGTGCGGAACCGAGTGTTCGGGATGATGCCGCGAAGCAAGCAGAGGTCTTTGAGGACGTTGTTCTCTTTTCACAAGATTTTTAAGAAAGTTAGGCGTGAAGATAATTAAACATAATTGAACATAAACCGAAATCTATGCTTTATCGGGATTTAGAGCGTAATATGCAGTTGTAAAGCGACGTATAATCAGAAATGAGGGACGGCTACAGGAAGTAGTAAACGCGGTCAGATTTATTGCAAAATACGAACGATTTTTATTTGTGGCAAATTTTTTTTTTGCATTACAATAAAAAAGCCCCGCAAAAGCAGGTGAAATATCAAAAACAGCCGTGATGTCATAGAGTTCGACTGCGTTAATCGCAAACTTCAAACAACGGGTTTGTCGAATTGTTTTGCTGCCGGCGGATTTCGCGGGTTGCAAGTAAAATTACCGCATGGAGCGTAATACGTTTTCCCAACGACGAATCGCACTTTCGGCTTCGGGCGAGCGTATCGGACGTAATTCGTCTATGGCGGCATTTATCATATCGGCCGCTTGCGAATAGTTGCCGTTGTATTTCTCGATATTGCCGAGCTCGCCGAGTGCGTTGGCGGCTTTTTCTGCAAGATTTATTTTTAATGCTTCGGTACGCGCTGCCGTCAGCTGATGCTTTGCGTCGCTATAGTTACGCTCTTGTTTATACAGCATAGCCGTTTTGAAATGCAAATCCGACAGTAAAGCCGAATTGTTGCCGGCGCGTATGATTTCGCTCAATAAGGAGTCTGTTTCACGAGAATTATGATTTTCGCCTGCGGATTTCGCTATGATACGCACGCTTTCTGTTTCTTTACGTACAATTTCCACCCGCTTGACCGGTGCAGAAATTTTCGGCTCGATTGCTGACGGCTCGGAAATCTTCGGCTCGGTTGCGGCGGACGGTACGGTTTCTGCTGTTTGCTCTTGCTTTTGAGGTGTTTTCCTCTGCGTTAAAACGGCGGTTTCGTGTTTGCCGTCCGATGATGTACCCAGCCAAATCGCCCCTGCAATAACTCCCGCACCGACGACTCCTGCGGCAGTGTACAACCAGCCGGATTGTGAAGCGGCTATGGGAACGGCCGCGCCGGACATTGCCGCCAATGCCGCAATTTCTACGCTGTCAAGGCAGCCGATTACTTTACGGCCGCGTTCGGACTTCGGAAAGTCAAATAATTCGTCGACTTTGCGCAGTTCGTCGAGAGTTGTTTGCAAGGCTGGGTCGGCCTGCGCCATCACATTCAATTCGGCAGATTCCGATGCCGAAATAGTTCCGTTGGCATATTTGTCGAGCAATTCCTGCACACTCATTTAAGCTCTTTGAAATAGGGCGACAATATCTCTTGTAATTTTTGTTTTGCGCGGGCTACGCGGATTTTCGCAAGCGGAAGCGATATATTCGCATTTTTCGCAATTTGTTCAAATGTAAAGTCTTTTATATATCGCATTTCTATGGCTTCGCGATAGTCCTTGCCAAGAGAAGCGATGGCTTTCATCAGTGCATCGTTCAGAATAATATCGCGGGCAAGCGGGTCGCGTCCGTCGGATATTAACGATTCAACCTCTTCGATAGAGATAATGGAGGCGGCTTCGTCCAATTTTTTCCATGCTGTAATACAATTATTTTTTGCAATAGTAAAAATCCATGCAGAGAAGTTTCCGCCGATAAAGTAATCGCGCTTTTCGTAAACGGCAGTCATAGTGGTTTGAAAAGCATCTTCCGCTGCATCATAATTTTTAATAATCTGCAAGCAATATGCGAATATGCGCTTCGAATAGCGGCGGTAAATCTCTCTGAATGCGGCTTGGTCGGCACGGTCGCGCACGGCCGTAAAGATTTCTTCGTCTGTTCTTTGAGTATAATCGCCACGCGCCATTATTCCCGTCGTATCTAAGTTTATACTAAATGAACAACTGCGGCGGAAGCAAAAAGATACAAAATCCTATGCTGTGCCGTATTGTTCGTCTGCATTATACAGACGTTTTGCCGTTAAATTCTTGGCGTATTGACGAAATTCCCGAATTTTGCGCTCAAATTAGACGATGCTCGTTAAAAAACAGAAAGGAAAACGGAAACATTTATCGCCTTTCCGTATTATTATGTTTTGCAGGGTGTCCTATAGTCAAAAGATTCATTCCCATCAAAAAAATAAGCCTGTTATGTTCAGATTTTTTCATTGTCTGCCCACTTTGTTCTGCGTGTTTGCTTTGGCTTCCCAGATATTCTTTTCGCCGGATGCAGCCGCACAATTATGGTCGCGTACCAATGGGCCAACCGAACGCTCCGTTTATGCGCTGACAACGCGCAACGATACGATTTATGCCGGAACTGCTGCCGGAATTTATTCTAGTGTCGACAGCGGTTCTTCATGGCGTTTGCTTGCGTTCGGCAAACAAACAATTTCTGCGTTCGGCGAGGATTTTTCCGGTAAATTCTATGCTTGTCCGCATAGCGCGGGCGTTCACAGTTCCGAGGATAACGGAGAGACATGGCAACCGATGAACAACGGATTACCCGACGGCGCAACGGTTTATGCACTTGCGCAACGTAATTTCGTAATGCTGGCCGGTGCCGATACGGGAGGTGTGTACAGGACTTCCGACGGCGGCCTTAATTGGAAGCAGACAAAACTTAACAGCGGCTGGGTGTACGCGCTTATTTCGAAGCCTAATACAGGCGACGTTTACGCCGGTACTTTCGGCGGGCGAGCGTATTATTCATATAACAGCGGCGAGGATTGGCAACGTGTTGACAGTACGCTCATCATGCAAACCGAAGGTCGTCCGGTACGTACTTTACTATACTTTGGCGATTATGTCTATGCGGGCGTGGCTGGCTCCGGCGTGTATCGCACTAACGATACAGGCAAAACGTGGCAAATGATGAATAACGGAATCGGTGTTCCCGATATTCGTGCCCTTGCCGAACATAACGGCGTGCTTTACGCCGGCTCGCAATACGGCGGCGTGTATATGTCGCGCGACAGCGGTATGACTTGGAAGCAAACGGTTGCGGGAATGGACGTTCTGAAAACGCGGGCTTTCGCTTTTGTAGGTGCACGTCCGTTTGCCGCGACCGACGGCGGCGGCGTTTATATCTGCGATTTATCAATACCTATGGGCGTTGAAGAATGGAACAATGCAGAAATTGCCGTTTATCCGAATCCGGCACCTGAAAAAATTTACATAGACATACAACTTAACGCACCCGTTCTATGTCGCTTGTCATTGTATAGTGCTCTCGGCGAGCGCGTTTATGCCAATGCCGAGTTTGCCGACGGGCATTTTTCGGCTTCTATAGATATGCTGCAATTTCCGGCCGGTACGTATTATATCGAAATTTCCGACGGTTTACGCAGAACTGTGCGTGGGTTTGTGAAGAATTAAAAAAAATGCAGTATTTTCACATTAAAAAAAAATCCCGCAAAAAATTACTTCTGCGGGATTTTTCTTATGCGGGATATTGTATCGTCAGCCACCATGCATTGATTCTGTTTGCTCGCGTGTAGGCCCGTATACCGCAGTTTGTACGGCACCCATAGGCCGCAGATAAGCCGATAATTGGCCGCGGTGATGAATCAAACCGAAAAGTGAATGCCAGCAATGTTCAGTTATTGTAAGCGCGAACAACTTCTTGCCGAAAAGCATGAAATCAACTTTTTTATCGTTCCATTCGGAGTCGCCGAGAGCACCTATCTTTTCGATAAGAGATTTATTCGAAGCCTCATAATGCCGTGCTGCCTCTTCCGGTGCAGCAAATTCCAGCATCGGGCGATGATTTATTACGCCATGTTCCACTGCTTCAATCAAATCGTCGAGATGTGCCGTAAAATGTCCTATCAGCTCTTTTGCAGAGCGATTGCGCTGGTGCGGGCTATAATCCCAACTGTCGGCGGAGCAAGTGCGAATTATATCGGTCGAAAATTTTTCTTCCGTAGCAAGACGGCTTAGAAAAAACTCTTTGTTCGTCATGAAAAAACCTTGTAAATAATGTGAAAAATAATGTGGAGATAAATTGATAAAATATATCTTTGCCCGATTTATTTGCCGAATACTTTTTTTAATAATTCGCTTGCCCGTGCCGCAGGATTTTTGCGAATTTCAAGCTCTTCGCGGGAAATCATATAAAACAAACCGTCAAGTGCTTTTGTGGTTGTATATTCTGTAAGATTCGGATTTATTTTTTCTGCGAACGGAATTTTATTGTATGAGTTAAACGCGGTTTCCCAATAGCGCACAGCATGTGTTTTTTCGAGTGAAGCCCGAATTATCGGCGTAAATTTTTGCGTAAGAGATGCAGCTGTCGTTTTCCTGAGATATGCAGTAGCCGCGCCATTTTCTCCTTTGACTATATTTATTGCATCTTGCAAAGTCATATCGCGTATCGCAGAAATAAAAATATCTTTTGCAACGGCGGCCGCGTCCTCGGCGGCACGGTTCAGCGCGACAGCAGCTTCGTCGACTTGTTTGCCTAAACCTATGTTGCGCAAAGTTGTTTCCACTTTTTTCGCTTCAGCCGGCCACGTGATAGCAATGTCCGGATTCTTTAGGTAGCCATCGGTTTTTGCAAGTATTTCCGTGCCTTTTACAACTCCTTTGGTCAGTGCTTCTTTGATTGCATCTGCGGCTTCGCGCTCGCTGAATTCGGAAGGATTGCCGGCGATTTTTTCAACTTGCTTTTTGAAAGTGTCGAAAAGTTGCGCCGCCGCAGGCTGCGCGGCAAGAAGTGCAAAAATAATTATTGCAATTATTTGGATATACATAAGCGAGAGCATAAAGAATTGTGGAACGTAAAATAATAAACGTGAAACAGTTGCCGTTTATTGCTTATGTCCGATGCACTTCAACCCGAAACGGTTCGAAGAATTGTTTTGCGATCTATGAGTTTGAACGGCGAACGGCAATAAAATACGAGAAAAACCGAAATTGTTCGTCAATGCAGTCCAGCGTGTAGTTTCAGACTCGCGTTTCTATTTACGATATACTTTTCAAAACGAGCATAATGCGCCACATCCGTTCTTTTGCCGCAACCGCAATTTGGTTCCTATCGGTATTTTCGATAATGACTATGTACGCCCGTGCAGGTTGCGACGAGTCAGTTTCAAGTGCTTGGAAAGCGTTGAGTGAAAATGATTTAGACGCAGCAGAGCAAAAGTTTGACGAAGCCGTTAAACTTTGCCCGAATAATAGCCGTGCATATATGGGCTTGTCTTTACTCTACGAAATGCAGTTGCGCTACGGTGATTCGTGGGAGGCATTCCGCAATGTTCTGCGCATTGAAAAAGAGCCTGCACCGTATTGGTTCTCGCAATGGACTACTTTGAAAGTAGAGCGCAATCGCCGCAATCCGAAAACAGGTATAATCGAGGCACTTGAACGATATGCCGCCAAAGGCGAGCCTTCCGGAGTGTTGCAACCTATGGCGCACGAAGTATTGGGTGAAATATATCAGCGACGCGGACAATTCGAGAAAGCCCGCGAACATTACAACAAGCAAAATGCACTTGAAAATTGGACTATCTCCGGTCCGTTTGAAAATATATCGGCGGCCGGCTTTAATACCGTCTATCTGCCGGAAACAGAATATAAACCGGAAAAAATCTACGAAGGCAAAAATTCTGTACCGGTGCAATGGTTCGTTCCTCCAGCGATTAAACACGATAAATGGTTGGATTTCCAAGCATATTTCGGTGACAGGCAAGCATTGTATTACGCAAATACTTTTGTGTTTTCTCCGCAAAAACAAAACGTAATGGTGCGAGTCGGGACAAGCGGTTCGTTAAAAGTGTTCTTGAATGATGCCGAAATTATGCGCGATTCATTGGAGCAAAACAATGATTTGGACACTTATATCGCAGTAACGGAATTGCAGCAAGGTTGGAATCGTTTGTTGGTAAAGGTAGGTTATTCGGAACTTGACCGATGCAATTTTATGGCACGAATAACCGATGAGAATGGATTGCCGATTGCAGGGCTGAAATATACGGTTGAGCCGCAAAATTATACGAAAACAGAAAAGGCCTTTGTGCGCGTAACAGAAAATTTTGCAGAAGCATTTTTCAAAAGCCAAATTGTACAATATCCCGATAATTATGAGAATTATTTTTTATTGGCCGATGCTTATTTGCGTAATGATAAGGCAATAGAAGCCGAACTTATTTTGCGAAAAGTACAAAAACTATTGCCTAACTGCGGTTTGGTTTATCACTATTTGTTGCAAGCGTACAGTCGAGGGCGCAAACGCGACGAAGCGGCTACGACATTCGAAAAAATATATGCTTTAAGTAAAAACTTAATAGACGGAATACAATATAAATTCAATCAATATTTGGAAAACGAAGACTTTGACCGCGCCGAAGAAGAACTGTTGCGAATGGAAAAACTGCGACCCGGTTCGGAAGACGCTTATTCTTTCCGACTTGATTTTTACGGAAAAAAGAAACTCACCGAAAAAGTGATACAGACCGCACTGGATGCATATTCTAAATATCCTACGGTTTGGCGTTTTGCCAATCTTGCCGCTGTTATTGATTATCAGAAAACACGCAAGCGGGAAGGGACAATAGAAATTTACAAAAAATTTCTGGCCGAAAATTACGATGAAGGTGTAATGTCAAATCTTGCAGCGACTTACCTTGACGATTCAAAAGTTAAGGAGTGGGAACAGACTTACAGAAAAATGTTGCAAACTTCGCCCGCTTCGCCCGGATATTATTTCCAGATTTCAAAAGTATTTGCACAGCTTCAGAAATACGACAGTGCGGCGGCCAATGCTCGCGCCGCGTTGTCGTTCTGTCCGTCCTGCGGTGCGTATTGGGCAAAACTCGGCGAGGCATATCGCAGCGATAAGCGCATGGAACAAGCAAAAGAAGCCTATAAAAATGCAATGCTCTATAATGCGGCGGATTATGATTCGCGACAAGTTTTGCGCGAGCTTGAAGGTAAGTCTTCCATATTTTCGCTGTTTAAGCAGAATAATATTGACAGTTTGGTGAAATCCGCGCCTGCGTCCGATTTTTACCCGGAGTCGGCGGCGGCGGTTGTATTGGAGAATACAAATCGCGTTGTATATGAGCGCGGCGCGTCCGAAACAAGCCAAGAAACGCTGATTCGCGTATTTAACGACAGAGGTATTGATTTATTCAAAGAATATTCGGTAGGCTATAATAATTATGCTCAGACTTTAATTATCGAAAAAGCCGTAACCATAAAACCCGACGGAACGGAAATTCGCGCCGATATAAGCCGGAATCAATGCGTATTTAAATCATTGGCAAAAAATGATTTTATTTATCTGAAATGGCGAATACGCAATTTCAACAGCGGAAAATTGGGCAAACATTTTTGGGATACTTATTATTTCAATCGATTTATGCCTACTCTGAATACCCGATATGCACTACTGACCCCGAAAGATATGGAATTTGAGTACAAAGGGCAAAACGGGGCACCAAAACCCGTTGCATTCGAGGTCGACGGCGGAAAAATGTATGAGTGGTCATCGCAAAACGAAGCGGCTATAGGCTATGAATCGGATATGCCCGGGCTGGACGAAGCCGGAAAAATACTGCGAATATCGTCTATTCCCGATTGGAAGTATTTGGCGGATTGGTATAAAGAGGTAGCGCAAACCAAAGCGCAATCATCTTATGAAATAAAAGAAAAAGTTAATGAAATATTTGCCGGAAAAAACGATGCGACAACCGGTGAAAAAATAGAAACCGTATATGATTATATTACCGAAAATATTCGTTACAGTATGGTGTCGTTTCGCCAATCGGCACTGATTCCGCAGAAAGCCCGCGATGTGCTGGTAAATCGTATAGGCGATTGTAAAGACGTGTCAACATTGGGTATTGCAATGCTCCGCGAAGTCGGCATAAAGGCGAATTACGTTTTGGTTAACAGCGGAAATGAAGAGAGGATAGGCGATATTCCGCCCTCAATCGCCTTCAATCATTGCATTGTGCAGGCAGAAACCGAGTCGGGGCCGGTATATCTTGATTTTACGGCAAACAATCATCCCGCCGGTACGATACCGAGCGCAGACCGCGATGCTTTTTCTCTTGTAATAGACGATGCCACAAATGCTCCGATAAATTTGCCGCGAAATCAAATTGCGCCGCCAACCATAGTTGCCCGTTCCCGTATGCGATTATTCGATGATAATCGTGCAATTATTGAAAACACAACAATTACAAGCGGTAATCCTACGGCAAATCTGCGTTTCCGTTATCGCGGCAAGCCGCAAAAAGACCGCGAAAAGCTGATGCAAACACAACTTAGCGCGGAAATTCCGAACGTGCGCCTGCTGAATTTTCGCATAGGCCCGCTTGACGACCTTGCACCGACGATAGAATATTCTTACGTATGCGAAGCACCGAATTATTTGAACGATGCCGGCAACTATAAATTAGTGAAACTTCCCTGGCAAAATCCGTTGCGTGCCGACGATGCTCTTTCCTATGAAAAGCGTATGTTCCCGATAAAAGACATAAATAATGTCGACACGGTTTCGGAGGAGGCGGAGATAATTCTGCCCGACGGCTACAAGCCGACCGATTTGCCCGCACCTTTGCGCATTTCCTCCCAAGCCGGCGATTATACGCTGGAATTTGCGCTGTACGGAAACACGCTCAAAGCAAAACGCCGCTATGTTTATTTGCAGTCGTACATTGGTGTTGATGAATACGAGCAATATAAAAAATTCTACAATAGAATAGTAAAGGAAGACAGCCGCCAAATTCTGCTGAAAAAAACAGAGGAATAAAAAATAATCAATACTTTCTGTTTTTATTCCTTGAAATGCTTTGTAAAAGGGATATGACCCAAATGACCGATTCGCAACGTCGTTCTTCTACGCCCGTTCAGTTTATCCGCGGTGTGGGGCCGCGCCGTGCCGAGGCTTTAATAGCCGCCGGACTGCATACTTCGGCTGATTTAATTCGATATTATCCTCGCTCTTATATTGACCGAAATGCGGCAGGCTCACTTTCGGATATTCGTCGTAAGTTTTTACAAAACAACATATTCGACATAGAGAAAAATATTCCCGCAGCATCTGTTTCGCTTAAAAATCAAACTACGGTAATTGCCCGAATAATAAAAGTTCGCGAACATTCTTTCGGCGCAAACCGCAAAATGATTACGGCAAAAATAACAGATGATTCGGCCGATTCGGCCGAGATTATTTTTTTTAATAATGTGCATTATTATCGTCTTATATTGAAAGAGGGCGAATTAATAGCGGTAAGCGGAAATCCGGAATATGACGAAAAATATAAAAAAACAGCATTTTATCATCCCGAAATAGTACGAATTGACGATGAAGACCAAGCCGAGTATCGTGCGGGAAAAATACTGCCCGTCTATATGCTTACGCAAGAAATGCGCAAAGCCGGAATAGGGCTGAAAATGATTCGCGGTGCTGTGAAAATGGCATTGGACGAAGAAATTGCTTTTACGGGAGAAACTTTGTCTGCCGATATATTGGCACGAAACAGCCTGCCCGATATACGCCGTGCAATACGAACTCTGCATTTTCCCGACTCTACCGCTACGCTCGACCGCGCATTGCACCGCATGAAATTTGAAGAATTATTTTTTTTCGAGATGATTCTGGCTATGCGCCGTCGCGGCCTCAAAACAAGTGAGTACGGCGCAGACATAAACCCAAAAAGTGCCAAAGCGCGAAGCCTTTTGAACGGGTTGGAATACGGGCTGACACGTGCGCAAAAACGTGCGTTGAACGATTTTGCACGCGATTTCCAAAGCGGACAGCCTATGAACCGCCTTCTGCAAGGCGATGTGGGCTCAGGTAAAACCATTGTATCCGCTTTTGCTATGCTGATGGCCGTAGATTCGGGCTATCAGGCATTGTTGATGGCACCTACCGAAATATTGGCCGAACAGCATTATCATACGCTTAAAAAACTACTCGGAAACAGCGGTGTTGAAATTGTGCAACTTGTCGGCGGTCAGAAAAAGAAAGTACGCACGGAAATACTTGACTCTATTGCATTAGGTAAAGCAAATATTATAGTCGGGACTCATGCTTTGTTTGGCGGCAGCAAGTCCTCTATGAAAGAAACAGAAGGGCTGCGCTATAATAATGTAGGGTTGATTGTGATTGACGAGCAGCACCGCTTCGGCGTAATGCAACGCGCCAAACTTAAATCGCTGGCCACACGTTCGTTGGAGCAAAAGGAGGGAGGTGCCATTCACTCGCCGCATATCTTGGTAATGAGTGCTACACCTATACCGCGAACGCTTGCCATGACGCTTTACGGCGATTTGGACGTTTCGATTATTGATGAAATGCCGCCTGGCCGCCGGCCAATTCAAACGCAAATTGTATTCGAGAGCCAATTACCCGAAATTTACGAGTTTATCCGCACCGAAATCCGAAAAGGCCGGCAAGCCTATATCGTTTATCCGCTTGTGGAAATTTCCGAAAAAATAGAGGCTAAATCGGCTGTGGAGCATTATGAATTTCTATCGTCGGAGATATTTCCGAATATGAAAATAGGTCTGTTGCACGGGCAAATGCTATGGTATGAAAAAGAAGATGCCATGAAAGCGTTCAAAAACCGCGAATACGATATTATGATTGCAACTACGGTTGTTGAGGTGGGAATTGACGTGCCTAATGCTACGATTATGTTGATTGAAAACGCCGAACGTTTCGGACTTGCACAATTGCATCAATTGCGGGGAAGGGTAGGGCGAAGCGAGCTGCAATCATACTGTTTCTTGGCAACAAAAGACCATTTCCGTTATGTTATACATAAGCGCGACGAGGAATTTTCCGAACGAAAGGCCGGTGTTATTCGCTTGCGGGCTATGCGCGATACAACCGACGGTTTCCAAATTGCCGAAATAGACATGAAATTGCGCGGTGCGGGCAATATATTGGGAACGCAACAAAGTGGAGTACCCGAATTTCAGTTCAGCGACTTAGTTTCCGATATCGAAATTATAGCTTCGGCCCGCAGCGAAGCCTTTGCACTTGTAAATAGAGACCCGCATCTTCGCTCTGCAGAAAACGAACCGATTCGCAATGAATTCCGCCGTAAGCATATTGTCGGAGAAAATTTGGTTGATATTGCGTAAACAGAAAAACACACCTGTTAAAAGCGCGTTTTACTCAAGATACCGACTTTTTCGGAAAGAATTGCTTGTACTTCGGGCTATTCGTTTTCGTCCACCACGATAATTAAATACGGCGACGGCTTCCAAAATTTATTTTCGTCGTTTATTTTGAAAGAGCGTATGGTTTTGGTCGAGTCTGTTACCGATTCTATGTACTTCTCGTTGTGTGCGGAAATCACCTTAAAATGTTTAGGTTTATTGCCTTTTTTACCTGCGTGTGCCAAAAGTGAATCTATATTTAATTGATTAGATTTTTTTGGGTTAAATTTGGCGAATTCGTCTTGCGGCAAATCTTTCGACGGCTGTAGCGTTACGCCGAGTTTGCCGAAAATCCAAAGATTTGCGCCGCCCGCTTCACGAACTATTTTTTTATCCAGTAATTCTTTTTCCGTTCCCACTACGTAATACATATCCTGATTGCCGCTAACTTCTTCCGATTTTTGTTGCTCGCGAGCGCGGGCAACAGCTTCGGCAATGCGTCTTTCGGTGCGTTTTTTAACGTTATCAACATTGCTTTTCAGAATTGTTGCGCCCGTTTCTTGCGTTTCAAAACTACTTTTCAAAGTTGCTATATTTTGTCTGACGACCGGCGCAGCCTGTGCGATAATTGCGTTTTTACTGTTTAGTGCAACCAACTTGGCATCTATATCGGCAAGCCGTGCTTTTCCGCCTTGAACTATGTTGTTAAGCGAGTCGAGAGTGTTTATCATTGCGGCTGTTTCGCGAACCACACTACGCGAGGCCGAACGTTTTGCGGATAGGAACAATAGTCGGTCGTATATTTGATTAAGAGCGGAACTCGATTGCAATACAACTATGCTTGCACTGTCTTTTTCGCTGATAAGTTTCAGCAATTCGCTTGCATCATTGGAACTATCTGCGGCAGACATCGGCTTTTCGGGAGCATGTGCCGTGCGTTCGTCGCAACCCCATAATATTGTGGTCATTGCGGCGAATCCGCAAATTACAGGCAGAAGCGTAATTTTCATGGTTTATGTTTTGAATTTTGGTTTATGCCGATTCCGATGCGTTATTCGGGCTTTTTAATAAATTCATAGCCGCCTTTTGTTGCGCCCCACACTTGTTGGCCGGAAGCGTCGAAACCCCTATCCCACAATATGAGTCTGTCGGCGGCAACCGTTATATCGCTTGTGGAATAAACGGCTTTGCGCAGTTCACTCGAACAATTTGTACCGACGGTTGTGCCTGAGTATGCGCCGTTACGTTTGCGATACAGCACTATACCGCAACCGTTCATTTCGGCTAATGAATCGGGCGTTTGATGCCTTAGCATATTTTCGCGTCGCCATTCGCCGGCGAAGCGCAACGGATAACGAAGAATAAAAATTGCACTCTCGAAAGTCGTGTCGTTTTTTTGCGCAAGGCGGTAAATTCTTTGGCGGTACGGTTTGCTTTGCATACTTGCCAGAGACTGTTCCATATACAGCCAAACTGCATCGGCACGCCATCGCCATATACGTGCTATTCGCACCCGTATGTCGAAATAATCCGAATCTGACCGTGCTTGAGTTTCATTGCTGTACGAGCCTTGCAGCATATTCGCTAATCGCTCTGCCGCAGGCGTAATGCCGTTTTGCTGGGCAACAGCCGAATACGTAGCGCACAGCAGTCCAAAAATAACGCCAATTCCTTGAAGTTTCATGCCTAAGACCACAGCCGAAGAATTTATTATGACAAAATTACAGTTTCTTCGCCGTAATTTTGCAATACTTTTCTTAATTCATTTCTTGTTTTTTGCATTAGACGTTTCTCCGAAAGGTTAATTATGACAATGCCTGCGAGTATAGAGCCGGACGATTATGAAATACTCATAAGACGTTATGACCATGGGGCGAATTACGCTTCATACTGCCCGCAATTAGCTTATATGATAAAGGGTGCAGCCCACGAGGAGGTAGAGGACGCTATGAAAGCGTATATTCTTGCTTATATAGAATCTCTCAAGTCCAATCCCGCAATGCCCGACTTGGCATTATGAAACCTGCTTTTGCGCATTGGGCGGTGCGTCTGCCGGTGGCGATATGTATCATCGCGCTATCGTTTGCAGTTGCTTATACAGTAGTGGCAACCGTAGCATTTACGGCAATTTTTGACTTTATTGCCGGCAATAGCAATATAGACAGCAAAACAGCCGATTTCGTATACATGGCGATATTTTCAATCTGTTTGCTAGTCGGACAGTATTTTATGAACGCGGCACGTGCCGGCAAGGTTGCAATGACGTTTGGTTTTGCACCTACGCCGTTCGCACTCCGACATTTCGCGCAGGGTATTGCATTTGCGCTCGCTTCGGTTGGTATATTATTCGGCTTATATGTTCTGGCCGGCGCGGAAGTTACATTGGCCGAGAATGAATTGCCGATTATCTCTACTTTGCTTATTTTCTTTGCTGCTCTTATGGAAGAGCTTGTTTTTCGCGGATTACTTTTCGAGCCGTTCTCCGAGCGATTCGGCGAGGCTAAAACGACTGTCGGTATCAGTTTGCTGTTTGCCGTAGCCCATATTCCAAATCCCAATGCTTCTGTTATGGGTATCGCCAACGTGGCATTGGCCGGCATAATGCTTTCCGTTATGCGTATTGCAAGCCGAACCTTGTGGATGCCTTTGGGTTTTCATTTCGGCTGGAATTGGAGTTTAGGCATAGGTTTGGGAATGTCGGTAAGCGGTCAGGACTTCAGTCCTATATTTCATACTCGGCTTGCTGCCGCACCTTCCGTATGGCTCGGCGGTGCGTTTGGTGTAGAGGAAAGTTTGATTACAACCATTTTACTGCTTGTTGCTACGGCTGCCGTGATGCTTTATACGAAATCCGATCCGTTCGTCGCCGCGGCCGAATTCCGCCGCCGTTATGCGGAAGACGGCCTATTGCAACGCCAGCGCGAAGTAAATTAAAAAACTTGAAGCCGTTTTTCTGTTTCAACCGAAAGAGTTGGCAGAAAATTGCTATTTTTGCTACTGTCGAACATTGATTCGGCGGCAAAGTAGAACGTTGAACTTCCATTAGGATTAGCAAGTGAGCGTAACCGTACTGCTTTTTGGTATCTTGGCCGTAGTGGCTGTTGCATCCGGAATTTCTACTGTAATGAGTCGAAATCCGGTAGCCTCGGCGATGTCGTTGGTATTGCATTTTTTCACACTTGCGGGAATATACCTGACTTTGCAGGCGCAGTTTATAGCGGCAGTTCAGGTATTGGTATATGCCGGTGCGATTATGGTGCTGGTAGTATTTATGATTATGTTGCTGAACGTAGGGCGCGAAGAGCAAATGCGCGAAAATCCGGGTTATCGAACTATAATTGGCACGGCATTAGGCGTAATGCTGGCGTTTCAGGTAGGAAAAACAGCGTTTACTGACGTTGCCGGCCGCCATGTCTTGCCGCCGGGATCGGCTGTAACCGGCACAACCGAAGCATTGGGCGAAACGCTTTTCAAAATGTATTTGTTTCCGTTCGAAGCAGTATCGCTTTTGCTTTTGGTTGCGGTGGTCGGTGCAGTTATACTTGCAAAGCTGAAAATATAAAAACTAATTTGTTGAATGAACCAACACGAAAAATAATATGAATTTGCAATCTGTGCCTTTGGAGTATTATCTGACGCTGTCTGCGATTCTATTCGTTATTGGTGCGGTGGGTGTGCTGACGCGGCGTAATGCCATTATTATTTTTATGAGCATAGAGCTAATGCTCAATGCGGTTAATTTGACGCTTGTGGCGTTCTCACAGTTTTTTGGCGATCCGGGCGGGCAAATATTTGTATTTTTCGTAATGGCGGTTGCAGCGGCCGAGGCAGCGGTAGGCTTGGCTATTGTGCTTGCTTTGTTCCGCAATAAACAGACTGTGTACGTAGATGAAGTAAATATAATGAAATGGTAAAACTTACGTCGGTCGGCGGCTTAATGTTGCCGACCGGCTCAAAACCCTTTTGTATACTTTCGGTTTATCTCTCCAAATAATCAATTGTTGCCGATTTCGCTTTAAGCCGGCAATTCAAGCGTAAAAGTTGTTCCTTTCCCGAGTTCGCTTTCGTATCGGATTTCGCCGCCGACGGCCTCGGCCAATTTTTTCACAATGGAAAGTCCAAGTCCGGTGGAATGTTCGCCGCCGGTAGGTTGCGCCGAAAGCCGCTTGAATTTACCGAATATATTGCGCTTGTCCTCTTCGGTCAGTCCCGGGCCGCGGTCGGCTATACTTATGCGAACGTGTTTGCCGTCGGTTTCTGTTTTCAATGTAATTTCCGTGTCGGGTAAAGAATACTTTACCGCGTTAGATATAAGATTATCCAGTATTTGAGCCAGAACGGACGGGCTTGCGTGCAGTTGTGCGGGCGCGAGTTGCTCGTTTATCGTGATGCCTTTGGCCTGTGCCGCTTCGCGATAGTGTGAGGCAACGATACGGACGGCTTCGTCGGCGAATGCCGTTTGAGCATCGGTAACGGCAAATCCGTCTTCGATTCTATTTATATCGAGCAGGTCTGTTATCAGTTTGAACATTCGTCCGGACGAGGAGCGAATGTCACCGGCGAACTCGTGAATTTCTTGCGACGTAAGAGTATCGGCTTCGTTTGCCAATACGTTGGCTATCATTGTGATTGCGCTGAGCGGATTTTTCAGGTCATGCGAAACTATGCCTAAGAATTCGTTTTTTTCCTCGTCTGTTTCCCGCAGACGCTTGTTCTTATGTATAAGCTGTTTGTTAAGTTCGGCAAATTCTTCGTTTTTTATTTTCAGAATTTCTTTTTCGCGTTGCATAACGGCTGTTTCGCGTTCAAGTGCAAAGCGTTGCGCCATTTTTGCCACGTCTTCGCCGCGTACTTTGCGCTCAAGTTCCAAAAACAGTTCGAAATGACGTATACATTCTTGCCAATTTCCTTCGTCGCGATAGAGTTCCGCAAGTAAAGTATGATTCTCGAGAAGGTCTGATTTTGCACCGGTTTTTTCGTCAATCTCGATTGATTCCAAAATATATTGTTTTGCTGTTTGCGGGTTGTAAAACGAGGAAGCTTTTCTATGGCATATATCGCCCAATAAACCTTTGACTACTGCTATATCAGCCTTCATGCCGAGTTCTTCGTGAACAGCGAGCGCATTTATGCAGTATTTATATGCCGTATCGTACTCTTCTTGCCTATGATATATATTACCGATATTTGCGGTCATACGCGATGCTTCGGCGCGGTTGCCGAGTTTCTCGAACATTTCCAAGGCTTCGGAGAAATACCGAAGTCCGGCTGTATAATCGTTCATACCCCTGTAAACTACACCGAGATTGCATGTTACTTCGGCAATTTCGACGGGATTACCAAGTTCTTTGTGAATTGCGAGGGCGCGCTCGTAGTATCTTCGTGCGCGGATGAAATCATCGAGTTCGCAGTAGATAATACCTATATTTCCGGTTGCAATGGCTATTCCCATTTTCTCGCCTATACTCTCGCAAATATCGAGTGCTTGAGCGTAATTTTCTATTGCTGCCGGAAAATCCGCAAGTTTCCAATAAGCTAAACCACGCATATTGTAGCATCTTGCAAGCAGTATGTTTTTTACCGCTACATTGTCGCTTATGCGTTCAACTATGTCGACAGCATCGGAAGCAATATTTGCAGCTTCTTCGTAATTGCCTTGTTTCCATAATGCTTGCAAAAATAAAAGTATGGTTCTCACACGAAATTCAATGTAGTCGCCATTTTCGTCGGATTCGTCTAATTGTCTGCGTATTTCTGCGGCAGATTTTTTAACTTCTTCATAATTACCGTGATCAAATTCTGCTTGTATTTTTTTGAAAACTTCGTTTAATTCTGTTTGTGTCATAGATGCCGCTTTTGTTCTTATGAATTGAAATCGGAAAATTAAGAGATAGGTAATGGCCAGGCAATATGTCGTAATTTGACGGTGTTCAAGGTGTTGCGTTCGCCATGCGCCTGAAAAGGTCTTTTACGTAAGAGAGAGTTTTCGGGTTGTTTTCGCCAAACAGCCAAAAATTTTCAAGTTCTGAGCGAAAGCCGAGATGCATTGTACCTTGCGACTTATGTTCTGCAACTACCCAACTCGTGATAATTGAATAATTTAAACGATTGTTAAAGCCGAATTTTTGAGTTTTGTCAAGTGCGGCTATCGGCGAAGATACGGCGCACCGTGTAATCGGATAATCGGCTAACTCGTGAAATATAGGAATTGTATCATTTTTCATACCAGAACCGCAACCCAGCACGGCCGGTTTTGCGGGTTCTATAAGCTGACAGACAACTTCTAATGCTATAATCGTGGCTGCTTTGTGATGCCCGTGAGTTTCCGGCGCGGGTAAAAGCGTGAAAACTATATCGTAGTGTTCGCGTTCTATCAATTCGCGCAAGCGATGTTTTACCCATTCCACGTTCCAGACCATTCGCAGTACGGTATCGGCATCGAGAGTGTAATGTGTGTCTTTTTGGTCGAAAAAGTAGTAGTTACGGATACCGATATACTTGCCGCCGGCCATAAGTTCTCGCTTGCGTATCGCGGGTAAATTCTCGCGCCCTACTGCTTCGTCGGTTAATTTCAAATGATAAATATCCTCAGCCAAAGTAGAGTATTTGTAACCGGCCTCGCCATTGGTAATAACTGCTAAATCTACTGTTCCGCCAAGTTCCTTTGTTATTTTGTATATCGTTGCCGCAAAACAAGTTTCATCGTCCGGATGCGCCGTTACGATTAGGGCCTTCGGTGCGCGGTCGGGCGGAATACGGGCAGAACGCGACTCTTCTATGGGCAGTATTGTTCCCGTCGGTACTTTTGGCTTTACCGGCGAATGTTTCGGTACATTGTTTTGTCCGATAACAATAACAAAGTCAAGACATAAAAGCGGTATGACAATCAAAAACTGGGTAAGGTAGCTCATTGCGTATGAAATGTCATTTAACAAGCAAATTTCTCTTACAAAAATACTATTCCGCTTTTCAAATCAAGTAAAAGCGCGATGTTTCGTATTTTTGCGGCAAACTTGGCGGAACCTATACCGAAAACGGCAAATTTGGAAGATACGTCTTAGGGTAATACGGCGTATTGCAGAAATGTCGGGTAAAGTTATTTCACGTCTGCTTGTGCCTTAATCTGTTTGCGCCTTATTGTCCGATAGTTGTTCCGTCTTGTTAAGAAATGGCGGAGTTTGAAATCGGACTCGTACCATCTGATTATCGTATTCGGAGTTTTCTCTAATGGTCGGCAAGGCGGCGAAGTTATGTCAATAGTGGAAAATATGCCGATAAAGTAAATAAAGTCTCGGTAAAAAATGTTCCAACAATATTCACAATTTTACGGATTTACATGATTGTTTCGCTAATTCTTGCATTAGGGGCATTGTCGCTTCTTGTCGCCCTTGCGTATTCGCGTCGCGTATCGTCGGTTACTATCGAGAGTGGTGCTGCTTCGGACGAAGAGGTTGCGCGTCTGAAAGAAATATCTAATGCTATTGCCGAGGGCGCAATGGCGTTTTTGAAGCGGGAATACAGAATACTTGCTCTGTTTATGGGCTTATTTGCCGTGGTTATTGCCCTGACGGTAAATGATGCTCATGTAGATTTTAATACAGGCTTATATTCGGCAGCTTGCTTTATCATCGGTGCGGGTGCGTCTGTACTTTCGGGTTTTATAGGTATGCGCATAGCCACCAAAGGAAATGTGAGAACGGCCGCCGCCGCCCGCAAATCTTTGCCGGCCGCATTTTCCATCGCTTTTAATTCCGGCGTGGTAATGGGCTTCGGGCTAACGGGAATTGCAGTGTGCGGTATGATATTGCTGTATCTCGGACTTGGTGCAATTCTTCCGGCCGGAGTCGAACAGCATATCGTAATGGAAATTCTTTCAGGTTTTGCGCTTGGCGGCTCGTCGGTAGCACTTTTTGGGCGCGTTGGCGGCGGAATTTACACAAAAGCGGCCGATGTCGGTGCTGACCTTGTGGGTAAAGTGGAAGCCGGAATCCCTGAAGACGATCCGCGTAATCCTGCGGTAATCGCCGATAATGTGGGCGATAATGTAGGTGATATTGCCGGTATGGGTGCCGACCTTTTCGGCTCTGTGGCCGAGTCCACTTGTGCCGCAATGGTAATCGGAGCCGCTTCTTTCGCTGTATTGCCCGATGACGTTCGCACTTCTGCCTTGCTGTTCCCTCTGTTTATCAGTGCCGTTGGTATAGTGGCAAGCTTTATATCTCTGTTCTTTGTGCGCCCTAAATCCGAAGAAAAGGTTGAAAGCTCACTTAAAAACGCACTTATCGGTTCTACGCTTATTATGGTTGTGGGCGTGTATTTTGCTTCGATAAAGATGTTGCCGGAAACTTTCCAACTTGGCGGGCAAACATATACAAATACGGGAGTGTTTATCTCGCTTGCCGCCGGATTGATTTCTGGCTTGCTGATAGGCCTGATTACGGAATACTTTACGTCGCATCGCTATAAACCCGTGCGTGAAGTTGCCGATGCCTCGAAAACCGGCTCGGCTACAAATATTATTTACGGCCTTTCTCTCGGCTATAACAGTGCCGTGTTGCCTATGCTTTTAATGGCAGTTACTGTAGTTTTAGGCTTCTCTTTTGCGGGAATGTACGGCATTGCAATGGCGGCTATCGGAATGTTGGGAACTATTGCAGTAGGGCTTACGATAGATGCTTACGGTCCGGTATCGGACAATGCCGGCGGCATAGCCGAAATGGCCGAAATGGGCAAAGATATTCGCAAGCGCACCGACGCACTCGATGCGGCAGGCAATACAACCGCTGCTATCGGCAAAGGTTTTGCCATAGGTTCGGCGGCACTGACTTCGCTGGCTCTTACTGCTGCATTTCTTACACGGGCAAATATTCCGCAAATAAATATGCTCGACCCGCAAGTTATGGCCGGCTTGTTCGTTGGTGCGGCATTGCCTTTTTCATTTTCGGCAATGACGATGCGCTCAGTCGGCAAAGCGGCTTTCGATATGATTGAAGAGGTGCGTCGTCAATTTCGCACTATTCCGGGATTGCTCGAGGGCAAGGCTCGTGCCGATTATGCAACTTGCGTGGATATTTCTACCGGCGCATCGCTCAAACAAATGATGGCTCCCGGCATATTGGTTATTGCAACGCCATTGCTGACAGGCTGGCTGTTTGGAGTGCAAATGCTGGCCGGAGTGCTTATTGGAGCGTTAATAGTTGGCGTTATGTTGGCTATATCTATGGCAAATTCCGGCGGTGCGTGGGACAATGCCAAAAAATATATTGAAACCGGACAACTCGGCGGTAAAGGATCCGATACGCATAAAGCAGCTGTTGTTGGCGATACGGTTGGCGATCCGTTCAAGGATACAAGCGGGCCTTCGCTGAATATTCTTATCAAACTTATGGCAATTATTTCGCTGGTATTTGTTCCGTTCTTTGTGAATAACGGCGGAATATTGCTGAAATTATTCGGAAAATAAATCCGTATAAAAAACATGGCGCAAAACGCAACGGGCGACAATCTGCTACAGACTGCCGCCCGTTTTTTACAAATAAAACCGAATGATAATTTATTGATTTTTGAAGGTCGCTTTTGCCAATAAATATCCGGATTATTGTATTACATAGAGTTCAACAATAAATTGCACAAATTTTCTGTAATTGATTATCTTTTTAAGCAGATACAATACTGTTTTGTGCGATTATTTAACGGCAATTATGTAAAATAC
>JAANMT010000929.1_pt1 | contig 30770 bp, 24 predicted proteins | sample 7279711 | NCBI WGS metagenome assembly JAANMT01 (sample SAMN14094538, study PRJNA606508) | bioreactor metagenome | isolation source: A lab-scale SPAN reactor treating ammonium-rich wastewater day 1 | place: Ireland: Galway | collected 2017-01-16 | reverse complement strand
GGCTGCGCCGATTCGCGACACCCGATCAGCGCAAAGCCGATCACGACGAAAAGCGCGGTTGTTCGGATCATCGGTTGAGGCTATCCCATCTTGCGTAACGTTCGTCAAGTATAGCATCCGGCGGCGAGCCAAGCGCGGCCGGGTCACAGCGTCATACGGCCGTCGAATGCGGCCAGCACCCGACCGATAATGCGGCGTGCCGTACCGGCCAGCATAGGATTGGTGTCTTTGTAGTACGGCAGGGCGATCAGCGCGACCGATAACGCTGCGCCGCGCCCGCGCCGCCATGTCGCGTCATCGGTTATCACGGCGGCTTTGAACGCGGCTCGCGCCGGCGGATCGAACCCGCTCCACGCCGGGATCAGATCGTAAGCCGGGTCGCCGGTTCCGAGACAGCCGAAGTCGATGATCGCCGAGATGCGCCCGTGCTGCACGAGCACGTTGCCCGGCAGCAGATCGCCGTGAATCCACACCGGCGGCCCGTCCCACGCTGGCGCAGAGAGCGACTCCTCCCATGCGGCTTGGGCGGCGCGGGTGTCGATCATGCCGTCAAGCTGCTTGAGCGCCGCGCGGACGGCGGCGTCACGGTTGCGCAGCGGCTCGCCGCGCCCGGCGTTGTGCACGCCAAAGCCGGGGCCATCGCTGGCGTCGATCTGGCGCAGCGCGCGCACGAAACGGGCAAGGTCGGCGGCGGCTTGCGTGAGGTCGGTCACGGGCGAGTCGAATGCGTTCGCGCCGTCAAGCCACGGCACGACCGTCCACTGCCACGGGTAGCCGTGCGCGGGGCGGCCTTTCGCCAACGGTGTCGGGATCGGCAGCGGAAGATGCGGCGCCAGCTTGGCGAGATAACGGTGTTCTTTCTCGACCATGCGCGCCGCCCAGTCGATGCGCGGCAGGCGCACGGCCATGGAGTCGTCGAGCCGGAACAAGACGTTGTCGGTACCGGACGACGCGACCCGCGCCAGCGGCAGATGCGCCCACTGCGGGCACTGATCCGCCAGCAGACGCCGCACGAGACCGGTGTCGATGTCGAGTTCGTGATCGTGCATCTTGCTGACGCTCAACCGCCGTTCCTCATACGCGGATGCGAACCAACCGCCGGCCATTTCACCGCTGTGAGCGAGGGGCGTGCGCTTATCACTGCGTTCCTTAGAAAACCGAACGGATGTGCGTCATTGTATCGTGACAAAGCGCGTGTCAACAAACTGTGTATAATGATCTTGGGCCAGAGAGGATACGACCCTACCATGAACGACCACATCCGTTATCACTACGACGATATCGAACAAGCGGCGCGCCGTTTTCGCGATCACGCGCAGCAGGTGGAGGATATGCTTCAACGCTCCATGCGCTGCGTGCGGTTGATGGATGAAGGCGCATGGATCGGCGAAGGCGCCGACGAGTACCGTTTCGAGCTTGAGAGTTTGCTGATTCCGGCGCTGCGCAAGCTGCATAACGCCGTGGGTGATACGGCGTGGGCGCTGCTGCGCGCTATTGAGATGATCCAAGACGCCGACCAGATGATCTCGAACGGCTTCGAGGGTGATCTGGACTTGTCGACGATTCCGAGCATTGCGCTTGGGACGGTTGGTATTGGCGGCGGCACGGGATTTGGTGGGTTCGGCGCCCGGTTCTTTGAACGGTTCGGCGCGTGGATGGGCAGCGGCATGGGCACGTCCGGCGCCACCGGCGTGCCGCCGGAGGGCACGATCGAGATGGGCCAATCCCCGGTTTCCGGAAACATTGGCGGTCGGATGGGGCGCGGCCGGTTCTTCAATCCGCTTGAGGAAATGCTCAACAGTCAAACCGGCTTGCCTGACTTTTTTGACGGGCCGGATGGCCCGGTGCAGCGTCCGCCGTGGTTCACCGAGTTCGACGACACGGGCGCGGGCGTTTCCGGCGCGCCTGACTCGTCCATTCTGGTCGCCGGGGCGGGCGATCCGCAGGCGTTGGCGTCCGACATCGTCAAGACCTCGCAGGCCACCGGCGGCGGTGGAGTCAGCGGCGTGTTCAACCCGGATTCCGACGCTGCGCTGCGCGGGCCGGGCGCGCTCCCCGGCGGCCAGTTAGCGCCTAACGTCGTGCTCAGCCCGGCGGCGCGGGCCATGGTGAGCTGGATCAAGGCGCATCCGGACGGCACGCTGATCCTGCCGCCGTTTTCCGCCGGCACCGGCGCCGAGGCGCTCGCCGCGCTCGCCAACGAGGGGTTTGATCTGTCCGGCCTCAATATCGCCACCGTCGGGACGCCGGCGGTCAATTTCCCGGAGGGCTTGCAGATCACGTCGATTGAGAGCCTGAGCGATCTGGCGAAACTCGCATAGGCCCGGCTCTGTGGACGACTCCCGGCTGCGTGACCTGCTCGAAAACGCGCGTGTGATCGCCGTCGTCGGCCATTCCGACGACCCGGCGCGCGACAGCTATCGCATTGGCCGTTACCTGCGCGATGCGGGCTATGTCGTGTATCCGGTCAACCCGACACTCACCGAGATTGACGGCGAACGCTGCTATCCCGACCTCGCCAGCGTGCCGGAGCCGATTGACATCGTGGACGTGTTCCGGCGCGCAGAGTTCCTGCCGAACATCGTGCGCGACGCCGTGCGGGTCGATGCCGGCGCGGTGTGGGGCCAGTTCACCGTCACGCATCCTGAGGCCGACCGGATCGCTGCCGAAACCGGTATCCCACTGGTGATGGATCGCTGTATTCTGGTCGAACACCGCCGCTTGGGCATTCCAAAGAGGACGTAGACCTCATCCCTCGGCGTGCCTCTCCGACGTGGCGAGTCAATCCATGTGGAATGACAGTGAAATAGGGGCGCGGCAATACGAGTCCGTGCCGAGCGTCCGAGAGGCGTTTGCCGCCTTCAGCGCTCATGGCAGTCCCTCATCACTCAGCACTTCCAGCTCAGTTGGAATACGCCTCGATGAGACGCGAGGGCATACGCCACTGCGGCTCGTCGTTTTCGGGCAGCGTCCACGAATAGCCGGGGCCGGGTGCGTCCGGCAGAGCGAGCTTGATCTCAAGATGCACATGCGGGGCGGGGCGCACGTCAGCGATCACGCCCAGCGCATCGCCCTGCTCGACACACGCGCCGATCAGCGGAAACGGGACGTCGTCGGACGCTGTGATATGCCCGTACTGACTGAGGATGTGCACGCCGTCCGGCAGGGTGTGGCGTACGATCACCACGCCGGCATCGCGTCCCCAACCGAGCGTATAGCTGTACGTCACCACGCCGCGGCCGATCGCGCGCACCGGCTCGCCCAACGACGCGCCGCCGGGGATCGCGTAGTCCTCGCCGGTGTGATAACGGCCCTGATGGCGCGGGCTGGGCACGCTGAATCCCTGCACGAGTTGATAGCGTTCCATGTCCACTGGATAAGCGAGCGTATCCGCGATCCCACAGTCGACGTTCTGCCACTCCACGGCGGGAATGATGCCGAGCGTTGTAAGGATGAGCGCCGCCAGAATGACGACAGCCGTCATGCGCATCGTCCGTTCGTCCTGTAACGCATTGACTACTCCGCCCAGATGCCTTGGCCGTAGGCGGTTTGCGGCGTGCGGTCTTCATCGAACAACCACGCCGGAATGGTGATCGGATAGCGCCCGCTGAAACACGCCGCGCAGTGGCCGCTGGGCTGATCCGCGCCTTCGTTGATGGCGTCCAGCATCCCTTCCAGCGAGAGATAACCGAGGCTGTCCGCGCCGATTTCCGCGCAGATGCGCCGTTCGTCAAACCGATGCGCGATGAGCTGGCTCTTGGTCGCCATGTCGACGCCCATGAAGCACGGGTGGCGCACCGGCGGCGACGAGACGCGCACATGCACCTCGGAAGCGCCGCCATCGCGGATCAGCGCGACCAACGGGCCGGAGGTCGTGCCGCGCACAATCGAGTCATCGACCAGCACCACCCGCTTGCCGGCGAGGTTGTCCACCAGCGGCGTGTACTTGAGGCGCACCGTATCGCGCCGGAGCTGCTGGTCGGGTTGGATGAACGTCCGGCCGATGTAGCGGTTCTTGGTCAATCCCTCGGTATAGGGCAGCCCGATCTGCGCGGCGTAGCCAATGGCCGCTGGCACCGCGCTGTCCGGCACGCCGATCACGATGTCGGCGTCGGCGGGCTGTTCGATGGCGAGCTGCCGGCCCAACCGCTGACGCACGCCGTGGACGATCTGCCCTTCGAGGCGTGAATCGGGGCGGGCGAAGTACACGTACTCGAAGCTGCACAACGCGCGCTGCCGTGGGGCGCATCCCGTCACCGAGGTGAGGCCGGAGGCGTCCAGCTTGACGATCTCGCCCGGCTGAACCTCGCGCACGAACGCTGCGCCGATGGTGTGCAGCGCGGTCGTTTCGCTGGCGAGCACGTGGCCGCCGTCGGACATCTCGCCGAGGCACAAGGGGCGCAATCCATGCGGATCACGCACGCCGTACACCGCATCGCGGGTGAGGATCGTCAGCGAGTATGCACCGTCGGCCAACTGCATGAACGCGCGGATGCGCTGCTGCCACAGATCGAGCTGTTCGCTCGACACATCGGGGTCGACGCCTGTCCACACCTGCGGCGGGGCGGCCAGCATCAGCGTGACGACCTCGCTGTCCGTCGTGCTGTTCAGGCCGGCGCCGCGATGCAGCAGACGCTCGCGCAGGGCGGCGGTGTTGGTCAGGTTGCCGTTGTGCGCCACGCCCAGCGGCCCATACGCCGACTCGATCAAATACGGCGAGGCGTTGCGCATGTGCGACGATCCGGTGGTGCTGTAGCGGTTGTGGGCAATCGCCAGATGACCGTGCAGTGGGCGCAGGTTGTCCTCGTTGAAAACCTGATTGACCAGCCCCATGCCTTTATGCGAGTAGGCGGCGATCCCGTCGCTGGTGGCGATGCCGGCCGATTCCTGCCCGCGGTGCTGGAGTGCGTACAGCGCGAAGAAGGCGAGGCGGGCGGCTTCACGACCCGGCACGTAGGCCCCGAAGATGCCGCATTCTTCGTGCGGATGATCGTCGAACGGCGTGCTGTCGTCGAGGCTCATCGAAAACGATTCAGTCATGCGGTTTGAGTGCCTTATAGGGTCAAGCCGGACGGGGTGGATGGGATGGAGTGCATGGTCGGAAGACGCCGAGGTGTGCCCATTGTATCATGCGCGCGCCGATTGGTCGCACCCTCCGCTGTCATCCCGCCGGGTTGAGCCAGCGCGTCAGCGCGGCCGAGATACGCGGGGCGGCAGGCGTGGGCGCGGGTTCAAACACCGAACCGGTGAGTCGTTCGTAGGCGTCGATGTAGCGCGCCGCGACCTGCGCGACGAACTCCGCTGGCATGGGCGGCTGTGTGCCATCGCCCCGATAGCCCTGCGCCGCGAACCACTTGCGCAAGAATTCCTTGTCGAGATGCTCCGGCTCACGGCCCGACTCGACTGACTCGGCCGTCCAGTAACGTGACGAGTCAGGGGTGTGAACCTCGTCAATCACGGTAAGTTGACCGTCGATCAGGCCGAACTCGTACTTGGTATCGACCAGAATCAGGCCGCCGCGCCGGGCGATCTGCTGGCCGCGTTCGAACAACGCCAGCGCCGCGTGCTCAACCTCACCCCACACCGACTCCGGCAAGATGCCGTCCACGATGTCTGCACGGGTCAGCGGACGGTCATGCCCGCCGTCGGCCGCTTTTGTCGTCGGCGTGATAACCGGCGATGGAAGCGGGTCGTTCTTCCGCATGCCGTCGGGGAGGGAGAGGCCGTAGGGCCTGCGCTCGCCAGCTTGGTACAGCGTCCACAGGCTGGTCGACGTCACACCGGTCAAATACCCGCGCACGACGACTTCGACCGGAAGCGCACGGGCCTCGCGGGCAATCGTCACGTTCGGGTCAGGCGCGGCGACGACGTGGTTGGGGACGATGTCGCGTGTTTGATTGAACCCCCACAGACTAAGTTGATTGAGCACCTGACCCTTGTACGGAATCAGCCCCAGCACGCGGTCGAACGCGCTGATCCGGTCGGTGGTGATGAGCGCGCGGACGTCGCCGTTGGTGTAAATATCGCGTACCTTGCCGCGGATACGCGCACCCCATCCGGGGACATCCACGCCGTCCAGCGCATCTGGAATCGCGTCGATCAATTGGTCGGTCGTGAGCATATCAGCCTTTCGAGATGCACAAGAAAAAGATGAACCACAGAGGACACAGAGGACACAAAGAAACGCAGAGAGGATTAGCCAAGGATGACACGACGAATTCCGGTTTTCAGGGTGGTTACGTTGAAATTGATCAGCAAGCCGAGCGTCAATCGCGTCGCCCGTAGATACGAGATGACTTGTGCGGTGTGTATCGGATGAAAGTCGTCAACAGCCTTGAGTTCGACGATAAGCCGATGGTCGATTAGGAAGTCGAGGCGTGACTCTCCGACTGCTGCGCCCTTGTAGTTCACGGTGATAATGTGCTGGCGCGAGAAGGGTATTGCACGTTCTGCCAGTTCGACAGCCAACGCTTCTTCGTAGACGGACTCCAAGTAACCCGGCCCGAGATGACGGTGAACGTCAATCGCGGCTCCGATAACACGATGGCTAAGCCTGTTGACATCGTTGATCATCTTTCAACCCCATACGCTCTGTGATCTCTGTGATCTCTGTGGTTCATTTCTTATGCCAGTGCGCTGTGGATGGAGGTGGCGAGGCGGCGGGCGCGGTCGGGCGCGTCACCGATGTGGCCGGAGGCGTCGAGCAGATCGCGCACCGCTGCTGGATCGACGTGGCGCGTGATGCGATCATCGGACGCCAGCAGATCGGGGAGCGGATTGGGCTGACCGGCGCGCAGGGCATCCCATGCGGCGAGGCTGTGTTCGCGGATCACCTCGTGTAGTTCCTGCCGGTCGCCGCCGTGACGGGCCGCTTCCATCAGCACGCGTTCGGTGGCCGCGAACGTGCCGTAGCGCTGTAGGTTGTGCGCGACGGCGCTGGCGTCGATGCGCAGATTCGATACGATCCGGTTCAGCCGGCGCAGGATCTCGTCGGTGACGAGGAACGCCTCAGGCAGCATCGAGCGCCGGTTGCCGCTGTCGTCGAGCGTGCGCTCCAGCAGATGATGGGCGGCGTTGTCCCACGCGACGCGGGGCAGGGCAGCGACAAGCCGCGCGAGGCTGTCGACGTTCTCTGCGTTGATCGGGTTGCGCTTGAATGGCATGGCCGACGAGCCGACCTGTTTGGCGCCGAACGGCTCGGCCCATTCCCCGAACGGCGGCGATTGGAGCAGACGGACATCGAAGGCGAGTCGATAGCCGGTCATGGCGACGGAGGCCAGCGCATTGACGACCGCCCAATCCTGCCGGCGCGGATACGTTTGATGCGCGATGGTGAACGCGTCGAGGCCGAGAGTTTGCATGATCCGCGCTTCGAGGTCGGCTGGAGTCAGGGCGGTTCCGCGCAGTAGCTCGGCGTAGCTCGCGCCGGTGCCGACCGCACCCTTGAACCCCTTGCCGCGGATTCCGGCACGGATGCGGACAAGGTCGGTGTAGTCGGCCAGCAGGTCTTGCGCGTAGTTGGCGAGCCTGTAACCGACGGTGGTCGGCTCGGCGGGCTGGAGGTGTGTGAAGGCCATGCACACGCGGTCGGCTTCGGCCTCGATCCGGTCGGCGAGGATGCGCAGCAGATCGCGGACGGATGCCACGATCAGATCGAGGGCATCGCGCAGGCGCAAGGCGTCGGCGTTGTCCTCGACATCCATGCTGGTTGCGCCGAGATGGATGATCCCACCGCCGACCGGACACTGCTCGGCATAGGTGCGCACTTCGGCCATCAGGTCGTGATGGATCTCGGCCTCGATCTCCAGCGCGCGAGCGATGTCGATGTCGTCCACATGAGCGCGCAGATCGGCGACCTGATCGGCGCGGACGAGGCCGGCTTGCTGCTGTGCTTCGGCCAACGCCAGCCAAATCCGCCGCCACAGTTTGCGCTGAGTCTCCAGCGACCACACGCGGCGCATCGCCTCCGACCCGTAACGCCATGTGTACGGGCTGATATAGGTACTGTGATTGAAGTCGGTCATACCTCGTCTTCTGTAACGTTCGGATCAGGCACAGGCGGGAATAGGTCGATGACACGCATTGCGAATTCTGGCAGAACAGCCGGCGCTTCGGGGGTATCGCTCGAAATCAGCCGCTGTGCGAGCATATTCGATGATCGGCCGGTGGTTCACGTCGACGCCGACGCGCCCTAGCTTGCGTGAATAGGCAAGGTGAATGAGAACAGACGCGATCCACGCGGCAGTCTCACCGTATTCCTCGTTCGGTATCTTCTCGACGATCTTTCCGTGGATAAGCTCAAGGAGTCGTTCTTGGTTGTCTGAGGTCGCACGAATCCCGTCGAACTCCTCAACCGTGAAAAGGAGCTTAATGGGGACAGGATCGGGTGTGCTGAGTGCCCCTGTGGATTTTGCAATCATGGCCGGCATCTCCACGCCTGACGACACAACCTCATTCTACCGTCTTCATGCCCGACGAATCCCATTCTCGAACAGGCGCAGACCGCTGTATCCGTTGATGCGCTGAGGGTGCTGCCACGGGAAAACGTGGTTCTCCGGGTGCGGCATCAAGCCGAACACGGTGCCTTCCGGGCTGCACAGCCCGGCGATGGCATCGACCGACCCGTTCGGGTTGTCCGGATACGCACCGCCGCCATACGTCAGCGCCGGCAACCCGTCCGCCCATAGACGCTCGCGCGCCGCTTCGTCCGCGACCATCACGCGGCCCTCACCGTGCGCAATCGGCGCGTGGATCGGCTCATCAAGCCCTTCAGTAAAAAGGCACGGACTGACGGGGTTGGCGTGGAGAGTCACCCAACGGCACTCGAAGCGGCCCTGCGCATTGTACGTCAGCGTCACCGACCGCGTGCCGCCGTCCCATGCGTGCCCCGGCAGCAGGCCGGACTTGACGAGGGTCTGGAAGCCGTTGCAGATGCCCAACACCGGCTTACCGGCGCGCACAAACTCCTCCATGCCGGGGATGCGTTCGCGCAGGTCGAGCGCCCACAGTACCCCCGCGCCGAGGTCGTCGCCGTAGCTGAAGCCGCCGGGGATCACCAGCATGGCGTAGTCACGCACATGACGCTCGCCGCGGACGAGTTGGTTGACCGTCACGATCTCCGGCGCGCCGCCGGCCAGCTCACAGGCGAGGGCCGCATCGCGGTCGCGGTTGGTGCCGGTGGCGTGCAGGAGAAGGATGGGCTTGGGGCGGAGGTACAGCCCCTCACCCCCTGACCGCGAGGCCCTCACCCCTGACCGCGAGGCCCTCACCCCTGACCGCGAGACCCTCACCCCTGACCGCGAAACCCTCACCCCTGACCGCGAAACCCTCACCCCTAACCCCTCTCCCTCAGGGAGAGGGGAATCAGGCGCGGTATTGGTGGAAGGTTTGGGGGTGTGATTTCTGGCTTGAATACAGGACGCCGCGATAGAAGCAAGGGTGTCGCGGGTCTGATTGATGATCTGCTCGTTCGAGAAGCGAAGAATGGTATATCCCAACGCTTCGATATCTCGTTGACGGTCGTTATCGGCCTCTTGGCGGTCAAGGTGGATAGGGCCGTCCACGTCGATGATCGTCTGTGCCTCGTAGCAAAGGAAGTCCGCCACAACCGTTGTGTGCGCGATCGGATGTTGGCGTCGGAACTTCAAGTCGCCGAGCCGACGATCACGCAGGCACTCCCACAGCACATCCTCGGCCCGTGTTTGACGCTGGCGCAGGTCGCGTGCGATGTAAATCATCGCTTGTGACGCGATGTCGAGATACTCCGGGTCTGGCGTGCGAGACTCCCCTCTCCCTGAGGGAGACGGGGCAGGGGTGAGGGCCGAACTGGGCTGGGGTGCGAGGGGGACTCCACCCCACGCCGCCGCCAACTCGTCCACCGTGATCGACTCCCCGGCGATGACCAGCGCGCCACCGCCGACCGTGCCGATCCGCGCGCAGTGTTCGCCCAACAGCGCCGCGAAGTCATCTGCGAACGCCGGATCGACCGCGACGATGATCCGGCCTTGTGACTCGCAGAACAGCGCATCTTCGTCCTCGTCATCCAGCGTGATGTCCGCGCCGATCTGTCCGCCAATGCACATCTCAGCCAGCGCGACACTGAGACCGCCCTCGCTGCAATCGTGCGCCGCGGTGACGTACCCCGCGCGAATGGCTCGATGCAGGAGGCGATACCGTTCGAGCGCGTCGCGCACCGGCTGCGGGACGATCCCACTGTCACCGGTGAGTTCTGCGTACAGGCTGCCGCCCAACTCGTCCGGCTCGGTCTCACCGACCAGAAAGATAGGATCGCCGGCTTGTTTGAAATCGCTGGTGACGGTTTTGTGGGCGTCCGGCACGATCCCCAGCGCGGAGATCACCAGCGTGCCGGGGATGCTGTGCCGTTCGCCGTCCAGCCCCACATACTCGTTGTTCAGGCTGTCCTTGCCGCTGATGAACGGAGTCCCGTATGCAAGCGCCGCGTCGTAACAGCCCTGCGCGCAGCGCACCAGCGATCCGAGCCGGTCGGGGAGCTGGGTATTGCCCCAGCTGAAGTTGTCGAGGATTGTGAGGGTGTCGGGGTCGGCGCCCACCGCGACGGCGTTACGCACCGCCTCATCGACCGCGGCCCATGCCATCGCGTAGGGATCAAGCGCGGTGTACTGCGGGCACAATCCGACGGAGAGGGCGACGGCGCGGGGCGGGAGTCCCTCATCTCCGGGGGTGAGCGACTCCAATGGCACGATCACCGCTGCGTCGCCGGGGCCAGCGCCGCGCCCGACCAGTGGCTTGATCGCCGTGCCGCCGCCGACCTCGTGATCGTAACGATGAACAACCTCCGCCTTGCTGCGAATCGTGGGGTGGGCGAGGAGGCTGAGGAGGGTGGGATTGACCCTCACCCCTAGCCCCTCTCCCTCAGGGAGAGGGGGATTGGGCGCTGCGGGTTGCGAGGCGGAGGTGGGAGTGGAGGGATTGACCCTCACCCCTAGCGCCTCTCCCTCAGGGAGAGGGGGATTGGGCGCTGTGGGTTGCGAGGCGGAGGTGGGAGTGGAGGGATTGACCCTCACCCCTAGCGCCTCTCCCTCAGGGAGAGGGGGATTCCCGGTGGATCGGTGTTTGGACGTTAGGTTGTGACAGTATGCCGCGATCTGACCAAGAATCGAGGGCAGACGTTGCTTGATGTCGTCGTTGCTGAAGCGTATTACCGTGTAACCCAGTGACTCGATCGTGCGCTGGCGATCCCTATCTTGATGTTCCTGCTCTTTGTGAATTGCTCCGTCGACTTCGATGACAAGGCGTGCCTCGTAACAGAGGAAGTCAACAACAAACGTCGAGTCTGCAATTGCGTGCTGGCGGCGGAACTTGAAACCGTCAAGCCGGCGACTCCGCAAACATTCCCACAGGACGTCCTCTGCATATGTTTCGCGCTGCCGCAAGCCACGCGCGATCTTTATCATCGCTGTGCTTGCTCGTTGGCGATAGATCTCGTTGCTTACATCCCTGAACTCACGCTCGCCTTTCTGTCTACCTCCTCCTGAAGCGGACGAACCAGAATCGACCGCCTCTAGACCGCCCGCGAATTCCCCTCTCCCTGAGGGAGAGGGGTCAGGGGTGAGGGTTTCCGGGGTGGAAGTCTCAAGGATGAAGGCGTCACGGTCGGCGGATTGAACATCACCACTACGACCGTCTGCGAATTCCCCTCTCCCTGAGGGAGAGGGGTCAGGGGTGAGGGTTTCCGGGGTGGAGGTCTCAAGGATGAAGGCATCACGGTTGGCGGATCGAATATCACCATCACGACCGTCTGCGAATTCCCCTCTCCCTGAGGGAGAGGGGTCAGGGGTGAGGGTTTCCGGGGTGAGGGTTTCCGGGGTGAGGGTTTCAGAGCCGAGGGTCTTGGGGCCGGGGGGAGAGGGGGCCGTCCACACCGCAGCTAACTCCCGCCGTGGGATACCGCCGTGCAAGAACGCCATGCTGACGCTCCCGACAGGCTTGTCCCCGTAGAACAACGCGAGCTGACCGGTCGGCGCGAAGATGCCGATGGCGACCGCTTCGACATCGTGGGCCGCGCAAATGGCCATGAACGCATCCCAATTGGCCGGCGGGATCGCCAGCACCATACGCTCCTGCGCCTCGCTCAACCAGATTTCCCACGGCCGCAAGCCCGGATACTTCAGCGGCACGTCGGCGAGCTGCACATGCGCGCCGAGGTCTTTGCCCATCTCGCCAACGGCGCTGGAGAGACCCCCCGCCCCGCAGTCCGTGATGGCCGTGTACAGGCTGGCGTCGCGCGCCTTGAGCACGACCTCCTGCACCTGCTTCTCGACGATCGGGTTGCCGATCTGCACCGCGCCGCCGGAGAGCTGTGCGGTCGACGTATCCATCTCCATGCTGCTGAACGTCGCGCCGCGCAGGCCATCACGACCGGTGCGCCCGCCGATGACGACGATCAGGTCGCCGGGCTGAGCTTCCGTGCGGTGCGATCCACGTGGGATCAGCCCGACACAGCCAGCGAATACGAGAGGATTGGCGGTGTAGCCGGGGTGATAATGCACCGCGCCGTTCACGGTCGGGATGCCCATCTTGTTGCCGTAGTCTTCGATACCGTGGATGACGCCCGCGATGATCCGGCGCGGATGCAGGACGTTGTGCGGCAGGGCGTTCATCGGTGTATCGGGCAGGCCGAAGCACAGCACGTCGGTGTTGGCGATGGGCCGCGCGCTGACCCCCAGCACGTCGCGGATCACGCCGCCCGCGCCGGTGTTCGCGCCGCCGAACGGCTCTAGCGCCGACGGCCGGTTATGCGTCTCGACTTTGAACGCGACATCGAATGCGTCGTCGAACGCGACGATGCCGGCGTTGTCGACGAAAGCCGAGCGCACCCACGGCTTAGCGAGCTGTTCGGTCGCGGCACGAATGTACGTCTTGAGCAGGCCGTCGATTTCCTGCGTGACCGGCTGGCTGTTGGGCGGAGCGCCGTGCGCCGGGCCGGTGTAGGTGATCTTGGCGCGGAAGGTTTTGTGTACGCAGTGTTCCGACCACGTTTGCGCCAGCATTTCGAGTTCGACATCAGTCGGGTCGCGCTGAATCTCCTCGAAATACGCCTGAATCGCGCGCATCTCGTTGAGATCGAGCGAGAGCCGCCGGTCTTTGCTGAGATTGAGCAGGGCGTCGCTGGAAAGCCCGCGCACCGGGATGATCTCGACCGTGTCGTCGGTGGGCTGAACGGCGACGAACGGCGCGCCGATGGGCGTATCGAAGCTGACGCGGTGGATCACTGTATTGACCAGCACCCCGCGCGCGATAGCGCCGATGTCGGAATCGGATAGATCGCCGGTGAGTTCGTAACGTTCGCCAGTAGCCGCCTGCTCGACTGCCACACCGATCAGGGCCGCCGCGTGCTTCAGGCTGTCGGCGACGGCATCGGTGACGCCGGGCAGCAGGGTGCGCTCGACCAACCGCGCGTCGTCCATCGTGGGCGAGACGCCGAGCGCATACGTTTCAGTCACCGGATCGGCCAACAGCGCGCTGGCGAGACGGTGGGCATCGTCATCGGAGAGCGTGCCGGATACAAAAAACAGCCGCGTGACAATGCACGCGGTGAGTGAGGCGAAACCGAGTTGGTGTGCAGCGTCGACAAGGCGACGGTCACTGGCGGAAATGCGCGGACGGACTTCGATACGAGTGATCTGCACCGTATGAACCCCCTGAACATGCGGCGGATTTCACCACACAACGTTACATGAGAACGAGGGCGGTGAGTACCCTAGAGTCGGCCGGATAGGGTGGCACTGTGCTGCATTGATAACCATGTTGGGCGTGAAACTCGATGATCGAAACGTCATCGAGCCGGATTTGCTGCGCTCAGCCCGGACGCGACAGTGGGGATCGGGACGACTCGTCGGCTCGGCGCGCCTGATCGGGTTATCGAGATTGTGTTACGTTCATCCGGCTCAATCGGCAAGATCACGAAATTCGCGCTGTATGCGGCGGCCGTTCATCTCGGCAGGGTTTTCGGCTGAGTCGTTCCGCCGGTACAGCACCGGCACGGCCCGCGTGATGCGCGCTGCTGTGTCATCACCCGTGTGCGGACTGCTTGCAATCCGGCTTGCCGACTGGCGATAATCCCAATTCGTCGATTGAGTATGCAAAGGACATCACCATGAATCGCTCGGACTTCAAGGCGTTCCTCGCGGAGCTGCTCGGCACGTTTACCCTCGTATTCATCGGTGCGGCGGCCGTGATCGTCGCGCCCCAGTTCGGGGTGGCTGTCCCGGCGTTTGCGCATGGGTTGGCGCTGGTGGGGATCGTGTTCGTCTACGGCCCGTTCAGCGGCGCGCATGTCAACCCGGCGGTCACGCTGGGCGTGTTCGTGGCGGGGCGGATCAGCGCGTCGAAGATGATTCAGTACTGGGTCGCGCAATTCATCGGCGGAATCATCGGCGGTGTGTTGGCGGTGGCCTTGATGAATACCGGCGCGGCCGATTTCAATTACGGCCAGACGCTCGGCTCGATTGATCCGCTCGATTTCCGCGTTATGGCGATTGAGGCGGTGCTGACGTTCTTCCTCGTAGCGGCCGTTCTGCAAACGGCGGTGTTCGGCCGCGGCGGGGCGCTTGCGCCGCTTGCGATTGGCCTGACGCTCACGTTTGCGATCTTCGCGGGCGGCGCGTTCACCGGCGCATCGCTCAACCCGGCGCGCACGATTGGCTCGGCGCTGGCGGCCGGCGATCTGAGTTACATCCTTCCGTATATCATCGGGCCGTCTGTTGGCGGTGCGGTGGCGGCGCTGGTGAACGCCTTCCTGTTGGGGCCGGACGGCGAAGCCCAGTAGCAAGCGGTCAAGTGTTGTGTCTTGACTGTAAACGCAGGGTGACTAAGCGTGCGGATCACGGCAGCGCTGCGTCGCGATCCGCATTTCGATTAGCCGCTTCTCAATTCCGTGTCATAATCTCGGCATGATGACATTCGACCGACCACGACCCTTTGGCGTGTCGCTGCGCTGGCGCGTTCTGCTGCCGATCGTGCTGAGTGGCATTTTCGTGCTGATTGTCGGCGCGATTCTGTACACCGCGCCGGCCGACCGTGTGCGCGCGCGCTTTCCGCTGTATATCCTGATGGCGGCGATGGTGCCGCTGGTCGCCGCGCTGTATGTCGGCCTGCGGATTTCGCACCGAATGCGGCGCACGACCGACATCATCGCGCAGTTGGCTGCGGGGCATCGCACCGCGCGGTTGAACATCGCGGCGGACGAATTCGGCGATCTGGCGCTGGCGCTCAACCGCTATGCCGAGTACGTACAAGAGAAAGCCGACACGCTGCGGTCGCAGCTGCGAGTCAGCCGGCAGGAGACGACGCAGCTCGCCGCGAGCATCGACGCGCTGCCGGAGGGCGTGATCGTCCTCGACCTCAATGGGCGCGTGGTGCAGGTCAACACGTCGGCGCGCAAGCTGCTCGCCCCGCTGATGAAGGGTGACGATCCGACGGCGCTGACCGAGACCGTGACCGATGCGCTCGGCGATGCGCTCGCGCCGGGGGTCTATGCGCTGGGCGATCCGATGCGCGTCGACGTGGCCGACCAACTCGTTCAGGCGCAGGTCACGGCGGTGATGAACTACGACAGCACACGCGTCGGCACGGTGGTGCTGCTGCGCAAGGTGCTGGCCGACAGCGACGTCTTACAGCTGCCGCACGAGACCTCGGTGCTGCCGCTGGAGACGCTGATCTGGAAGGTCAGCAACGAGTGGCGGCAGATCGCCATCAACCATCACATCGAGCTGCAAGTGCAGATCAAGACGCGCGGCCTCAAGATCAGCGGCGACATTCAGCGGCTGAGCTGGGCGCTGGGGAGCATCCTCGACAACGCGATCAAATACACGCCGGCGGGCGGCACGGTCATGCTGCAAACGCGCGAACCGGAGGAAGGCCGGGTCACGATCCGGGTGCGTGACAACGGCGTCGGCATCAAGCGCGAGGAACTGCCGCACGTGTTCACGCGCTTCTACCGCGGCAATCCTGAAACCGACGATGGCCGGCCGGTGAGTGTTCCGGGAAGCGGGCAAGGGCTGGCGTTGGCGCGTCAGATCGTGATAGAGCACGGCGGCGAGATTGACATCAAGAGCCGTCCGGGCGCCGGAACGGCCGTATACGTCATCCTGCCGTTGATCGACTAGCGGATCACCAGCTCGCACTGCTGTTCTGCGCCGCGAGACGCCGGATCGCAGCTGCCCAGCCGCGTGCCATTCCATGACACCGCGAACGTCGTGCGCCAAAAGACCGCATCGCTGGGAATTTGGGTGAACCGGTCAACCGGCTGCGGGCAGCTGTAGTCCTCAGGGTTGAACACGCGCCGCTGCTGCATCAGCACCGCGCACACGCCGGGCTGCAGCATGCCGATCGGGCGCGGGCCGCCCAGCAGTGGCGCATCTGTCCCATCGGCAGAGAAGCTCAAGCGCGAGATATTGACGGGCTGTTCGCTGGTGACCTGCACGACGAAAATGTCGAACGAGTAGCGCAGCAGGAGATGCACAGGTTCGGGCCGGGGCGTCGGCGTGGGGGTGCGGCCGATAATGGCTTCGGTGGTCGCGGTCGGGGCGCCGTCGTCGGTCGGGGTCGACGTGGGGCTTGGGGACGCCTCGGCCTCGGCTGTCTCCGAAGGTTCGAGGGTCGGTGATGCGCTTGGCGTGACGGAGGCGGTTTCGGTCGCGGCCTCATCGGTGGCTGTCGCGCGCTCGTCCGTCGCGGTGATTGCGACGGTCGGTTCGGCGGTTTCATCGGTCGGGACGGCTGTCCCGGTTGAGTCAGACGGCACCGTTGCGCTGGCGTCCGGGGTTCCGGCAGTCGCTGATGCGGTGGCCGTGGCTGTCTCCGTGTCCTCCGGGGTCGCCGTTACGAAAAAGTCCGGCCCATGAGTCAGCGCGATGATGGCGATCGCTTCCGCCGTCGATGTCGCGGCGACTTGGGCGCGGCCGGTCGCGCGGGCCTGCCGTGCTTCGGTGGTCTGCGTGTCGTTGGCGGTTGGCGGCACGTCGGTCTTGGTCGGCGTATCGGTCGGGGTGGCCGTATCCGTGGCGGTTGAGGTATCCGTAGCGGTCGGCGTATCGGTCGCGGTCGGTGTCGGGGTCAACGTCGGCGCGAGTGCGGTCTCGGTCGCCATGATGGACGCGGCGGTGTTGGCTGCATCGACGGTACGGGTCGCGTTGACGATTGCGACGGCGGTCTGCGCAGCCGCGGTTGCGGTCGCGTTGTTGTTGGCGTACAGACGCGACAACCCGACAATCGCCACGACGCCGAACACCAGCGCGCCGATTAGCACGCCGATAATCGCGAGGATCAGCGTCCAGCGTGTCTCCGGCGGCTTGGGGGGACGCTCGACCCGCTGCGAGATCGGTGTGCGGGCGTCCGGGATGACGACGGTCGGTGACACGCTGCCGGGGAGCGGCCGCACGTTCGATGCCGGCGGCGCGGAGTGCATCGTCGATGCGCCCTGATAAGCCGCCTTGACCGCGCGGATGAACTCACCGGCGGTTTGGTGCCGGGCCTTGGCGTCCTTGCTCAACGCCTTGAGCAGTTCACGCTCTACAGGCTCCGGGATGTCCGGGTTGATGGCGCGCGGCGACGGGGGCGGCTCGCTGATATGGCTGAGCGCCACCTGCATCGGCGTATCGGCGCGGAAGAGCATGTCGCCGGTGAGGATTTCGTACAACACGACGGCCATCGCGTAGATGTCGCTCTGCGGGACGGCGGTCTCGCTGGCGAGCGCCTGTTCGGGCGCGATGTAACGCGGCGTGCCAAAGGCGGTGCCCATCGTCTTATCTTTGGACTGCCACAGCGCCAGCCCGAAGTCGGTCAAGTAGGCGCGGTCGCCTTCGGTGAGCAGCACGTTCGACGGCTTGAAGTCGCGGTGGATAATACCGCGCCCATGTGCATAGTCGAGCGCCTCGGCGATCTGTTCGAGGATGTTCAGCGCGCGCATCGGATCCATCAGCTTGCCGAGGCGGCGCAGGCGCGAAATCTCGTCGGCCAGATCGTTGCCGTCGATCAGGCGCATGGCGATGAACATATAGCCGTCTTGTTCACCGGTTTGGTAGACCGTGACGATGTTGGGATGATCCAACTGGGCGACGGCACGCGCCTCGCGGGCGAATCGTTCAGGCAAGCTCTCATCACTGTCGAGCAGTTCACGCATCAGAACTTTGACGGCGGCGTAACGCTGAAGCCGCTTGTCCAGTCCTTTATAGATGCGTGCCATGCCGCCTGACGTCATCAGGTCGACAAGCTCATAATCGCCGAGCGATTTACCGATCAGCGTGCCTTGCGGGCCGAACGGAGTTTCGTTCATCCGCGTCCTCTGTCGCGTGGGTCTAGGCTGCTAACTGTAGCACGCACCGGCGCGGCGTTCCACTTGGGTTTGTGTACGGTTGTCATGCGTCGTGCGCGATCAATTGTTGGATCCACGCCCAAAGCTGCGCCGTCCACGATCGGACGACGTGCGCCCCTCGCCGTTGAGCATGCGTTTGGCCTTGTTGACGTCGCTTTCATGCTTGAGCAGGACGGTCAGCGTGTTTTGCAGCGTGTCCTTGTCGAGTGTATCGGCATTGAGCATTACCAGCGCGCGCGCCCAATCCAGCGTCTCTGATACGCTTGGCGCCTTCTTGAGATCCATCGACCGCAGGCTTTGCACGACCTCAACCGCCTGTTCGGCGAGGCGGGCGTTGAGCTGTGGCACGCGCAGGCGCACGATGGCAAGCTCGGCAGCTTGTGTCGGATAATCTATGAACAGGTACAAGCAGCGCCGTTTGAGCGCCTCGCTCAATTCACGCGTGTTGTTGCTGGTCAGCACGACGGTGGGCATGTGACGCGCCTTGATCGTGCCAAGCTCCGGCACCGACACCTGAAAGTCGCTCAGGATTTCGAGCAGGAACGCCTCGAACTCGGCGTCGGCGCGGTCGATCTCGTCGATCAACAGGACGACCGGTTCATCGGCGGTGAGCGCCTTGAGCAGCGGGCGAGCCAACAGGAAGCGTTCGCTGAAGAATACGCTCTCCTCCGCGCCGAGGCGGTCGGCGGCCTCGCGCAGTGTCTCCGCGCTCGACAGCATATCGCTCAGCTTATCGCGTAGAAGTTGGGTATACAGCATCTGCTTGGCGTATTCCCACTCGTAAAGCGCCTTGCTCTCGTCCAAACCCTCATAGCACTGCAAGCGGATCAGCGGCCGCTCGGTCGCCAGCGCATAGGCCTTCGCCAGCTCAGTCTTGCCGACTCCCGCCGGGCCTTCGGCCAGCACGGGCTTGTTGAGCCGGTCGGCCAAGAACATAACCGTGCCGATGTCGTCGCTGGCGATGTACTGCTGTTCGGAGAGCGCGGTTTTAAGCTCGTTCAAGTTGGAATACATGGCGTGCGTGCCTTTTCGCTAAGCCAACGCGGGAACGCCGGCGGATTGAGTCCCTTGTTTCAGAGTGTTCGATAAGCGGCGGAACTGACGGTATCTCATCACTCGTCACGCATCACGATCAACGTCCACTGCGTCATGGGAGACCCAATCTCTCGACTTTCGGTAACCTGCTTTAGACAGAAGCTTATTTCAGAACTGCCCACGGCCGGCAGCTAACTGGGTAGTGTTTCGCTCAAATCGTGGTCGTCTTCGACCTGCGCGGCGGTCAGCCCGAAACGCCGCCGCCGCTTGCTGAAGTCGATCAGCGCCAGCAGGAACTGCTCACGGTTGAAATCCGGCCAGAGCGTGTCGGTCGCGTAGTATTCGCTGTATGACCCCTGCCAGATCAGGAAATTGCTCACGCGGAGTTCGCCGCTGGTGCGAATAATCAGGTCGGGATCGGGCAGGCCGCTGGTGTACAGGTAGCTTGCGATCAGGTCTTCGTTGATGCTGTCCGGCGGGATGCCGTCCTGTACGATGCGCCGCACCGCGTGAACGATCTCGTCGCGGCCGCCGTAATTGAAGGCGACGTTGAGGATCAGCCGTGTATTGTGACGGGTGTATTCGCAAGCGTGGATCACCTTGCGCTGGATGCCGGGCGGGATGCCGTCTAGTTCGCCGATGTGGCGAATTTGCACGCCGTTGGAGTGCAGCTCGCGCAGTTCGCGGTCGATCACCATCTCAAGAATTTTGAGCAGCAGGCGCACTTCACGGCGGGGGCGTCCCCAGTTTTCCGTCGAGAACGCGTAAATCGTGAGGATTTCGACGCCGAACTCAACCGCGGCGCGGATAATCGTGCGTAGGTTCTCGGTGCCCTGCCGATGTCCCTCGCTGCGAGGCAGCCCGCGCGCGGCGGCCCAACGCCCGTTGCCGTCCATGATGATGGCGACGTGGCGCGGGACACGCTCTGGCAGCGCGAGCGGCGCAGCGGTGACAGATGGGTCTACGACATTTGCGGCCATACCAGCGGCCCTCGATCAACTTCGCTTCAGGGTGCCAAGACGGAGGCGGCCTGCGATAGGCCCGCAGCATCAGGGCCAGTGCAGGTTCCGATCTCCCGCGTCTGCATACGGCGCAGAGTCACACCGCGCCGTACTCCATTGTATTACACTTCCATCATCTCTTTTTCTTTGTTCTTGGTCAGCTCGTCGACCTGTGCCGAAAACTGTTCGATCAGCTTCTGCACCTCCGACTCGCCGTGTTCGAGGTCATCCTCGGAGATCATCTTCTCGCGTTCAAACTCTTTCATGTCCTCGATAGCGCCACGGCGGATATTGCGCAGGCTGACGCGGGCGTCTTCGGCGCGCTTGTGCAGCACCTTGATGAGTTCGACGCGGCGTTCGCGCGTCAGCGGCGGCATGTTCAACCGGATTTGCGTGCCGTCGGTGTTGGGCTGCATACCGATATTGGCTTCCATAATGGCGCGCTCGATGGCCTTCACCGCTGACCCGTCGAACGGTCGGATCAGGATTTGCATCGGCTCCGGCGTCGAGATGTTGGCGAGCTGGCGCAGTTCGGTCGGCTGGCCGTAGTACTCGACCTCGAGCCGGTCGACAAGGCCGGTGCTGGCGCGATTGCTGCGGATGCCCTGCAAGTCCTGCTCGTACACGCTGAGGGTGGACTTCATCTTGTTGCGGGTCTCTTTGAGTACGTCGTCGATCATGGTCTAACGCCTCTGCTGAGCGTGAATCGGTTACGTGTACGCTTAACTATACCGCAACGCGGGCAGTCCCTGAAGAGCAGGCGTAGGAGTCAGCGGACAGTAGTCAGTTGTCAGCGGGCCTCGCTGAAAATCGAATCAACTGCCGGAGCCGTCGATCGACTCTGTTATCTGACGACTGATCCCTGATGACTGCCTCCTTCCCTACGTGTATCCTCGGGCCTGAAAGGCGGCGTAGAGGGCGACAGCGCCGGCGGTGGCGACGTTGAGACTGGCGACATGACCACGCATCGGCAGCGACATCAGCAGGTCGCACGTCTCGCGCACGAGCCGGCGCATGCCCTCGCCTTCGCTGCCCATGACGAGTCCGAGCGCCATGTTCAGGTTGGCGTTTTCGAGCGCAGGGACATCGGGGCCGGCTTCCATGCCGACCAGCCAGATATCGTGCTTTTTGAGGTCTTTCATCGTGTTGACGAGGTTGGTGACCTGCACGACATGAATGTGCTCGACGGCACCGGATGACGCGTTGACGACAGCGGGCGTCACGCTGGCGCTGCGCCGATCCTGCATGATGACGCCGTGTACCCCGACAGCGTCCGCCACGCGAATCAGCGCGCCGACGTTCTGCGGGTCTTTGAGCAGGTCGAGCAGCAGCACAAACGGCCGTTCACCGCGCGCCGTCGCCAGATTGAGCACGTCTTCAAGCTGCATATACGGGTAGGGGCTGACGCGCAGCAGCGTCCCTTGATGATTCGCGCCGTTCGACAGATCGTCGAGGATGCGCCGCGTCACGCGTTTGACGTCGATGCGCCGCGCCTGCGCCATCTGAATGATCTCGGCGACCTTGCCGCGCTCCTCGATACGGTCGGCGATGAGCAGTTGGTCAGGCTTGCGCCGGCGTGCGCGCAGGGACTCCAGAACGGCCCAATGCCCGTACAGAAACTCCATTAGATGCCCTCCGACGCCTCGCCAATGGCGAAATTGACGACAGCGCGCGCGTGCAGCGCGGTGGTGTCATACAGTGGAAGCGGGCTGTGCTCCGGCTTGACGAGCAGGCCGAGTTCGGTACAGCCGAGGATGATCGCCTGAGCGCCGAGTATGTGCAGCTTCTCGATGACGGCGACAACCTGCGCGCGGCTCTTGCGGCGCACTTTGCCGCGCACCAGTTCGCCGTAGATGATGCGGTTGACCGTCTGGCGATCTTCATCCTCAGGGACGATGACGCTCAGCCCGTGCTTGATGGTGAGCCGGCTGCGATAGAATTCCTGCTCCATCGTGTAGATCGTCGCCAGCAGGCCGACCGTCTCATGGCCGGACATCATCGCGGCGCGGGCGGTCGGGTCGGCGATATGAATCAACGGGATGTCGACCGCGGCTTGCACTTCGCCGGCCATGCGGTGCATAGTGTTGGAGCAGATCACGATGCACTCCGCGCCGGCGCGTTCGAGCCGATGCGCGGCGTCGACCATCAATCGGGCGGCCGCATCCCACTCACCAGCGGCTTGCAGCGCCTCGATCTCCGCGAAGTCGAAGCTGGTCATCACGCAGTCGGCGGAGTGCATGCCGCCCAGCTTTTCACGCACGATTTGATTGAGGAGCCGGTAGTACTCCGCTGAGGATTCCCAGCTCAAGCCACCGATCAGTCCGATGCGTTTCATGGTCACTCGCCTTTCCACACCGTGCCGTCAGGCCGGTCTTCCAGCGTGATTCCAAGCGCGGCCAGCTCATCGCGAATCCGGTCGGACTCGGCCCAGTTTTTGGCCTTGCGGGCTGCCGTACGCAGATCGATCAGCATTTGAATCAAGCCGGCTTCGCGCGCGGCGTTGGCGCCCGCTTGCTGCTGCGGCGCGATGATCCCCAGCACGCCGCCGGCGAGGTCGCTGTATACGCCGTCGATCGCCTTGAGCGTTTCGACGCCGACGGTCGTACCGCTGTTAAGCAGCACGTTGACATCACGCGTGAGGTCTTGCAGCGCGGCGACGGCCAGCGGCGCGTTGAAGTCGTCGTTCATCGCCTCGGTGAAGGCTGTGCGCGCCTTGTCGAGCCGTTCGGTGAAGGCCGCGCCCTCGTCGCCGGCGGGGGCGCTGGCGATCTGCGAACGCACAAGCCACACCGCGTTGTTGAGGCGCTCCCAACCGCCCTGCGCGCCGCGCATCGACTCCTCGCTGTACGTGACCGGGCTGGTGTAGTGCGCGCCCAGCACGAACATGCGGATCACCTCGGGCCGGTACGTCTCCAGCGCGTCCTTGATCGTGACGTAATTGCCCAGCGACTTGCTCATCTTGGTCGGGATGCCGAACTGATCCGGCACGTTGAGCGACCCGACCAGCATCCAGTACCGCGCGAAGTCGGCGTCGTTGGCGCACTCGCTCTGCACGATCTCGGACTCGTTGTGTGGGAAGATGTTGTCTACGCCGCCGCCGTGGATGTCGAATGTCGCGCCCAGATACTTCTTCGCCATCGCCGAGCACTCGATGTGCCAACCGGGGAAGCCCTCGCCCCACGGGCTGTCCCAGCGCAGGATGTGCTCAGGCTCGGCACGCTTCCACAGGGCGAAATCCTCGGCGTGGTGCTTCTCGTCGCGGATGGCCTCGCGCGTGCCGGCCTCCTGCTGGTCGATGCGCCGGTTCGACAGCTTGCCGTAGCCGGGCGCGCTGGTCACATCGAAGTACACGCTGCCGTTGGCGACGTAGGCGTATTCCTTCTCGATCAGCGTCTGGATCATCTTGATCTGCTCGGGCACATGGGCGCTGGCGCGGGGCGAGATGTCGGGGCGCTGCACGCCGAGCGTGTCCATGTCCTGAAAGTAGTGGCGCGCGTAATGCTCGACGATCTGCATCGGCTTGGCCTGAAGCTGACTGGCCTTGCGCAGAATGCGGTCTTCGCCGCTCTCCAGCAGATGGCCGACATCGGTGATGTTCTGCACGTACAGCACGTCGTAGCCGGATGCCCGCAGCCACCGCACAACGACGTCGAACGAGATGTACGTCTTGGCGTGGCCGAGGTGCGAGTATTCCTGCACGGTCGGGCCGCAGACGTACATACCGATGCGTTCGGGTTCCAGCGGGACGAACTCGACCTTCTGACGGCCCAGCACGTTGTAGATCATCAGGCTCATTGACGGTTCACTCCGTTTCTTCAGGGATGTCGCCCTTGCGTTCCATGCCCTCCGGCACGGCAAAGATGATGCGGCCGGTCTCGCGGTTAATCAAGCGCGTGACGACCACCTTGATGGTACGATCCATGTACTGGCGGCCCTGCTCGACAATCACCATCGTTCCGTCTTCGAGGTAGCCGACGCCTTGATTCGCCTCGCGGCCCTCTTGGAAGATGTGGATCATCAGCGATTCGCCGGGGATGTAGATGCTGCGCACCGCGTTGGCGAGCAGGTTGATATTGAGTACCAGCACGCCCTGCGCGTCAGCGACCTTGTTCAGGTTGAAGTCGTTGGTGATGATGGCCGCTTCATAGCGGCCAGCCAACGCCACCAGCTTATCGTCGACTTCCGCGATGTCCTCGAAGTCGTCCTCGACGATCTTCACGATAATGAAATCGCTGCGCTGTAGTTCGTTGAGCTTGACCAACCCGCGCCGGCCGCGATTGCGCCGCAGTGGATCGGACGAGTCGGCGACGTGGTGCAGCTCGCTCAGAATGAAGCGCGGCACGATGATCGTCCCGACCAGAAAGCCGGTGCGGACGATGTCGACCACGCGCCCGTCGATCAACGCCGACGTGTCAATGATGACCTGTCGGTTCGACGGCATGAGCAGCTTGCGCTGGCCCGGCCCGCCGCTGATCTGCTCCCACAGCTCACGGCTGCGCAGGGCGAAGGTCGTCGCCAGCAGATAGGTGCCGATGATCGAGATCACGGCCGGCAGCACGCTTCCCACCACGCCGCCCAGCAGCGAGATCGGATACGCCAGCAGCAGCGTGAGCAGCAGGCCGATGGCCGCGCCGACAATCGCCATCACGAGGACTTCGATCGAGAGCGAGTTGACCATCCGGGCCAGCGCGCGCACGGGCCGCGTTGTGAGCCACGGTGTGAGAATGATGCCGAACAGCGTTCCAACGAGGCCGAACAGGACGCCGCCAACCGGCTGTTGCAGGCTGATCGCTTCGCCGAGGTCAGCGCCTAAGCGCGCACCGAGAACGGCGAAGACGACCATCCCTATCATACGAGAGAGAAAGTCGAGCGACATGGACACACTCCTGTGGGTCGCGCCCGCGTTTCGCCTACCGATAATGCCGGATAGGTGCGTGATTGATTGCATCACGGTGCAGGTGGCGAACCAGCGATAATGAAGGAAGGTGTTGTGGCGCGCTGGCTGCGGCACTCACGCGCTTGCCGGCGATTATACGCTAGAGTAGGCCTGCAAGATAGACACGCGCGGGCGGCTGGGCGTGGCGTACATCATTCAGCGTGTAGAGGTGTCGTGCGGATCGTGGGCGGGATGGCGCACTCTGCCGAACCGGTCTTTTCCCGCGCGAAAGGCGATGGCCTGCTCATAGAACTGGATAACTCGATCCATCTTGTCGTCCCATATATTGGCTTCTGCCCATACGCGGGCCGCGGCGGCCATCCGCGCACGGACGGCGGCGTCCCCGACCAGCGCGCGCACCGCCGTGACGAGCGCCGCGATATCGCCAGTGTCGAATGTGAACCCGGTCACGCCGGATTCGACCATCTCCGGCACGCCGCCAACCCTCGCGGCCACGACAGGAAGCCCGGACGCCATCGCCTCTGCCACGACGAGGCCGTAAGTCTCCATGCGCGACGGAAACACAAATATGTCGGAGCTTGCGTAGGCGGCGCTCAGGTCGTCGCCGTGCAGGGCGCCGGTGAACGTAACCGGACAGCCGCGAAAATACGCTTCCAGATCGGCGCGCTCCGGCCCATCCCCGACCAGCGCGAGCCGCACATCCGGCGTCGATTCCAGCACCGCGCGCAGATCGCGCAGGCGCTTCTCCTCACTGAGCCGTCCGACGTACAGCAGCAGGGTCGACGTGTCATCCCCACCGAGGCGCGTCCGCATCGCTGCCGACCGGCAGCGCGGGTGGAAGCGCGTGGTGTCGACGCCGCGGCCCCATACCACAATCGGCGGGCGCACACCTTGTTCGCGGATACGTCCGACCATGTGCGCGGCGGGCGCGATCAGCAGGTCGGCACGGTTGAACATCACGCGCCCCAGCCATGCGCCGGCCGGCCACGCCCACGCGAATCCGAACTGCGGGGCGAGGCGCTCGTAGTCGATGTGAAAGCTGACGACGCGTGGGGTGTTCATCGCCAGCATCATAAACATGCCGCTTCCGCCGGTGAATCCGGCATGGATGAAGTGGCCGACATCCGGCTTGAACGTGCGCACCTTGCGATACGTCAGATAGCCCGGCCAGCTCAGCTTGAGGCCCGGATATGCCCAAAACGGGATGCCCGGCACGCGCACGACCTGCGCGCCCGCGTACTCATCCACGGGGCCGAGATCGGGGCAGACGACCATCACGGTATGGCCGCGTGCTTGCAGATGTTCGAGCAGTAGCCGGATCACCGTAACGATGCCGTCGACTTTGGGCAGAAAGGTGTCGGTGAACAGGACAATGCGCATGGGGGAGTGGTTAGGGGTCAGGGGTCAGTGGTCAGGGGTCAGTGTTCAGGAGTCGGAGGTCAGGGGGCAGGGGGCGGGGGTCAGAGGTCAGGGATCAGTGTTCAGGGATCAGTGTTCAGGAGTCAGAGGTCAGGGGGCAGGGGGCGGGGGTCAAGAGTCAGGGGCAGAAGAATGTCGTCCGTGGTCAGCCGCCGAGCGTTCAAGCGCACGTCTCATACGTTCAACGCCCACTCAAGGGGCTGGTGGACGCCGCTTTGTTGCTGATGCTAACGAATCCCTGACTGCTGACCCCTCCCGCCTGACTCCTGACTACTGGCAGCGATCCTCTGACAACTATCCCGCAGGTGTCCGCCGCTGGGCGTCGAGGGCGGCGAAGGCCGTGAGCGCCACGATGCTGTCCACGTCGTCACCGGCCTGCAAAACCTGCACCGGACGCCCCATGCCCAGTAGAACCGGGCCGATTGCCTCGGCGTCGGTGAGGCGCGCCAGCAGCTTATAGGCGATGTTGGCGCTGCTCAGGCCGGGGAATACCAGCACATTCGCGTCGCGCACGCGGCTGAACGGGAAACGGTCGTCGGCGATCTTTTCGACCACCGCCGTGTCCGCCTGCATCTCGCCGTCGATGACGATGTCCGGGCGGAGCTTGGTCACGATGCTCACGGCGTCGCGCATCTTGTCCGCCAATGGATGCCGCACGCTGCCGAAGTTGCTGAAGCTGAGCATGGCGACACGCGGCGTAAAGTCGAGCGAGGCGGCGAAGTCGTTGGCGAGGATAGCGATCTCAGCCAGCGTCTCGGCGTCCGGGTCGATGTTGATGGTCGTATCGGTGAAGAAGTAGACGCGCCCCTTGATGACCATGATATAGACGCCGCTGGCGTGTTTTGTGCCGGGCCGCGTGCCGAACAGCATAAGGGCCGGGCGCGCCACATCGGGATATTCACGGACGAGGCCAGCCACGTAGGCGTCGGCGTCGCCGGACAGTACCATCATCGGCGCGTAGAAGTTGACTGACCGCAGCATCGACCGGACGACCGCTTGACTCGCGCCCTTGCGCTGGCGCATCGCATACAGCGTATCGAAGTAGCGCGTGCGGTTGGGATCGGTGGCCGGATGCACAATCGTCGGCCGCCACGAGAAATTGAGGTCTTCCAGCGCGGCCTCGATCTTGGCCGGGTCGCCGAGCAGGATCGGCTCGCCGATGCCTTCCTCGACCACGCGGTAAGCGGCGCGGATGATCTTCGACTCCTCGCCCTCGGCGAACACGATGCGCTGTTTCTTGCCCAGCATGGCCTTGTTGAACAACGTGTAACGGAACCGCTGACCGTAACCCTGCCGCCGGATCAGCTCGTCGCGGTAGGTGGTCAGGTCGATCTGGCGGCGTGCGACTCCGCTGTCCATCGCGGCCTTCGCCACGGCCGGGGCGATCCACAGCAGCACGCGCGGGTCGAGCGGCTTGGGGATCAGGTAGTCCGGCCCGAACTTGAGCGACATGAGGCCGTAGCCGGAAAGCACGCTGTCTGGCACGTCCTCTTTGGTCAGGCGGGCGAGGGCTTGACAGGCGGCCAGTTTCATCGCCTCGTTGATCTGCGTGGCGTACACGTCGAGCGCGCCCCGGAACAAGAACGGAAAGCCGAGTACGTTATTGACCTGATTGGGATAGTCGGTGCGGCCGGTGGCAATGATCGCGTCGGGGCGGGCCTCGCGCGCGACTTCGGGCAGGATCTCTGGCGTCGGATTGGCGAGCGCGAAGATGATCGGGTGAGGGTTCATGCCGACCAGCATCTCCGGCTTGATGACATCTTTGGCAGAGAGGCCGAGCACCATATCGGCGCCGTCGAGGGCTTGGGCCAGTGTGCGCTTGTCGGTGTCCTGCGCGAAGGCTTCCTTGTACGGATCCATCTCGAGGGTACGGCCCTTGTAGACCACGCCGTGGATGTCGCACATGGTGATGTTCTCGCGCTTGACGCCCAGCGAGACGTAGAACTCGCCGCTGGCGATGCCCGCCGCGCCCGCGCCGATAATCACGACCTTGAGGTCGGCGATGTCCCGGCCGGTCACCTCCAGCGCGTTGAGCAGGGCCGCGCCGGTGATGATCGCGGTGCCGTGCTGATCGTCGTGAAAGACCGGGATATCAAGCTCGGCGCGCAGGCGCTGTTCCACCTCGAAGCACTCCGGCGCCTTGATGTCCTCCAAGTTGATGCCGCCGAAGGTCGGGGCGATGGCGCGCACGGCGGCCACGATCTCATCGGCTGTCTTGGCGTTGATCTCGACATCGAACACGTCGATGTCCGCGAAACGCTTGAACAGCACGCCCTTGCCCTCCATGACCGGCTTGCTGGCGCTGGGGCCGAGGTTGCCGAGGCCGAGGATCGCGGTGCCGTTGCTGACGACCCCGACGAGGTTGCCTTTGGCGGTCAGGCTGTAGACCTCGATCGGCTCGTCGTGGATAGCGAGGACGGCATCGGCGACGCCCGGCGAGTAGGCGAGAGATAGCTCACGCTGTGTGCTGACCGGCTTGGTGGGGACGACCTCGATTTTGCCCGGCCGGCCCTGCCGGTGATATTCAAGCGCGTCGATTTTGGTCACACTCATGCGGGAAAGTCCTCGAATGTAAGAAACTCTACGTTGTCTATTCTAACCCGTGGAATCAAGTTCGGTCGCATAAGGCTGGACTTTAGCCGTGCGCAGCGAACAAAAAAACGCCCCCGGGGTGAACCGGAGGCGTTTCGGTTTGTGTTCGGGACGAACTAGGCGTTGATAACCTTGACGGCGCTCGCCTGCTTACCCTTACGACCCTCAGTGATCTCGAACTCGACCTTGTCGTTTTCGTTCAGGGTGCGGAACCCAGCGGACTGGATTTCCGAGTAGTGAACGAAGACGTCCGGGCCGTTCTCCGGGGTGATGAAGCCGTAGCCCTTCTCACCATTGAACCACTTGACGGTACCGGTAACACGTGCCATTGCGCAACCCTCCTACAGAGTGCGAATTGTGTTTGACACATCCTGCTGCTGCTGCGCACAATTCCGGACTTCTGGAGGTGCTGCGTCGTGCATCTGAGGGTTGAGGCAGGTCGAAACCAGCGGGCACTCAGGGTTGAAACAGGTTTGGTGCAAACATTGGCGCCCGAGGTAACATCACCCCGTGTAATACGCCGAGGATCAGTGTACATGACAATCGGTATGTTGTGAAGTGGCTATGATGGAAGTCAGGACTAAAAGACTACCGGCGTGACTTTTGCCGATAGCCTTCCTGCTTGAAACACTGGCCCCTGAACTGCGATCAGAGGCCAGCGCATCCGATGGGTGACCTAGTGCGCGACGTAGCCGCCGTCGACGAGCACGGCGCTGCCGGTCATAAACGAGGCGGCGTCGCTGCACAGCCACACAATCAACTCGGCCACTTCCTCCGGTGTCCCAAGCCGCTTGAGCGCGTGCATTTGCGCGAGGCCGCTGTACATCTCGCTGCCCGGCGTGATACCCGCATTCTCAATCAGCGGGGTTTGGATGAACGCGGGCGACACGGCGGTCACGCGCAGATTCTGCGGGCCGTATTCCAGCGCCGCGGTCTTGGTGAGGCCGATCACGGCGTGCTTGGCCGCCACGTAGGCCGGAGAATTGGCGAACCCGACCCAACCCAAGATCGACGACACGTTGACGATCGCGCCGGCTCCGGTCTTGAGCATTTCGGGGATTTCATAACGCATACAGAGAAATACGCCGGTCAGGTTGATGCCGATGACCTTATTCCACGCCTCCAATGTGTACTCGCCAGTTGGGGCGGAGAGGCCACCGATGCCCGCGTTGTTGATGCCGAAGTCGAGCCGGCCGTAGGTTTGCACAGTCTTGTCGATCAGCGCCTTGACCTGCTCCTCCGACGAGACGTCGGCGTGGACGTAGATCGCGTCGCCGCCCGCGGCTTTGATGGCGGCCACGACCTCTGCGCCCTTGTCGTCGAGCACATCCGAGACGACGACCTTCGCGCCTTCACGCGCAAAGAGCATCGCCGTGGATGCGCCGATCCCTTGACCTGCGCCCGTCACTACTGCGACCTTACCAGAAATCCCGTGCATGATGTTCCTCCTGTGTCAACCGTAAGACACGGT
>JAANMT010000928.1_pt1 | contig 30773 bp, 30 predicted proteins | sample 7279711 | NCBI WGS metagenome assembly JAANMT01 (sample SAMN14094538, study PRJNA606508) | bioreactor metagenome | isolation source: A lab-scale SPAN reactor treating ammonium-rich wastewater day 1 | place: Ireland: Galway | collected 2017-01-16 | reverse complement strand
CTTCCTGGCATTAATCCGTTATTGTATTTTTTAACCACTTCCTCAACCATTTGCTGATACTTTTTGGTATTCCAAGATTTTGTTTGTAACTTATCTAGTAACTTTTGGAGTTGTTTCACAAAAAATTGTTGATCAACAAATGAGTAGTCGGGTGATGTTAATAACTCTGTTTTCAGCTTATCCACGATGGCTTGCCCATCTCTTAGGATTGGCACTACTTGATCGCGATACTTGGCAAACTGCTTTTTTCTGGAATCACCAAAAAACTCAGGCACTAATTTTAACTTCACAAATAAGCCTCTGTAGCGACTCTCCACCATTTTTTCTTCTTTTTTTTCTTTGTCTGTTTGTAAGTAAGTTTGATAGATCCAGTTTAGATCTGTTCTAACATAACTCAGCAAGTCACGAAATAACTCCAAAGTCACAAAGTCTCTATTATCAGCATCAGCTAGCTGCAGTTGGAGTTGTTTCAGCTGATCTAGATTTGTCAGTAATACAGATTTTCTCTGTTCATGCGATTCTTGAAATCCAACATCATTTTCATGTACACCCACCACCCTCACATCATCAATTGCCTTTTGTATGGCTTCACCAAACTGCCCAATCTGTTCTCCAATCCTCTTTATCTGTGCTTCGTAATTGGAGTACCATCCCTGCAATTTACCCCCAAAACTGGTTCTGTAGTCTGGATATTTAGCTAAATAACTAACGGGTAAAAGCTGAGCACGTGCTGATAAAAATTCTAGTCTTTTTTTTAACTCAACCTCATTACCCTGCCAGGAAGATGACATGCTCTTAATAGTTTTCTCTATGTTTTCTACATCACCACTACGGAGTTCAGTTATCACTTTTCCATAGTAATTTGAAAAAGCACTAAAAGTATTTTCAAAGCCCAGTATCGTCAACATTTGATCAGGAAATAGCTGTCTGCGTTGATCCAAGCATTGACCAACTGTCATATCTTGAGCTAATTGTAGTTCTGGCAGAATAAAAAAAGTTGACGACTCACCAGTTGAACTTTTCTCAGGTAAATTCAGCTTCCAGTTACTCAACCAGTACTCTTTTTGCTCTGACTGAGTCAAAGCAACGCCATCGTGAACAAGGTGATTAAATATTTGATTAGCCAGTTGAATAACTGCTTCGTCTTTTTGCAAATCTGGCTTAAAGCATTTCAGAAATCCAGGAAATTTAGAAGTTGGTCTGAGGCCTGTTGAAAGCATAATTTTTTGTCTGAACGCCAAATAATCTAGTTTATCTCTCAGTTCGCGGTCCATATTTGAAAAAGCAATTTCCAGCACATCGGTCATTTGGTAATGTTGTCTTAAAAACGCACTCATTTGAGCTTCAGTTGGTTGAAACACGACTCCTGCTCTCAAACTATCCACCCAAAAATCAATCAGCGAGTAGGACTGCTCATCGACTAAAAAACTTTCTAAGTTAGTCGCGCCTTGAACCAGTTTATAATCAGAAATAATCTGTTGACAGAAGGTGTCATAGACTTTGCGTTCAGAATGATAAAGAGGAAACTTAATCGACCGCATGACTCCCATGCCGGTATAAGAAAAACGAGAAGCATGCAGGGTGTAACCGGTTTGACCTAGGTATTTGACTGCTTTAGGATGTTTTTTCTGTGCGGGCTGAATTGGTGGCATAAAGTTTGCAATAAAAACAACAAACTAACTAATAATCAAATAATTCCATGTAAATCAGGGAAAAATATGATGGTGCAAGGCTAGCGCTGGTTTCGCAACACAGCGGGAGCACCGTTGATTTAGCAATTGGGGTTCACTAATTCGTATCTCAGTAAGCTCTTATCATTCATCTCAAGCCTGCTGATTAACAACTTCAAGCTGTTTCTTAAGTATGACTACAATTTTCGTATACAAATCAGCTTGCTGATCACTTGGGTCGTTTGCCAATTGTTCTAATTGGCTAATCAGTTGTTGAAACCTTGCTGGACCAACTTCATTGATTAATTCCTGCCAGGCTGCCTGATGATCTGGGTCATCTGGTCTAATTGCTTCTGCTCCTATTATTTTATTAGCTGATGAAGGGGTTTGTTCGTTTATATTGCCTTTCTCTATTTTGTTGGTTGTTTAAATACCCAGCCAATTTCTTCTCCCCATATTTTTCGGGGATCTCACCTTGGTGAGATGCCTATGTTGCCATATTTTTCGGGGGGGTTTTTCTAACAGATATGCCTTTGTCCCCATATTTTTCGGGGTAGACTGAGACGATACCCCGCCTTTGTCCCCATATTTTTCGGGGCCAATAATCGCCCATGTCGCCTTTGTCCCCATATTTTTCGGGGTTTCAACCATTCTATTATGCCTTTGTCCCCATATTTTTCGGGGCTCATCCACGTCTAACCAGCCTTTGTCCCCATATTTTTCGGGGCAGATTTATGCAAGCGATGCCTTTGTCCCCATATTTTTCGGGGGAAGTTTGCAGGATGTTAGCCTTTGTCCCCATATTTTTCGGGGTGCTGATGGCTCAGACGGGCCTTTGTCCCCATATTTTTCGGGGTGAGGGTATACAGGGGCTGCCTTTGTCCCCATATTTTTCGGGGAATGTCAAAACCAACTGGGCCTTTGTCCCCATATTTTTCGGGGTACCGTATGTTTCGGCAGGCCTTTGTCCCCATATTTTTCGGGGACTTTACTTATTTTCCCCTGATATTACAATGTTAAGGTGCTTTTATCGTAAGCCAAAATCTGTCATTAATAAGTGACTTTTTGACACATTTTGACATTTAGACATGCTAATATGCCAAAAAAACTGCCTCTTTGGCTTACTTACACTGAGAATATACAGCTCAAAGGTAAAGAAGTCCAGTTTGATTTTAAGGGAGGCACTACCCGTCTACCCTTCTCGCAAATCCACAGCATCATGTTTTATGGCTCGGTCTGTCCGCTTGATCAGGAATTTCTAGAGCAAACTGCCAAAATGAAAATTCCTATCGTCATTCACAGACGCAACATGAGTAAAGCCGTCTGGATTAACGCCTCTACAACTAGTAATCGAGAAGACTTACTGACTAAGCAAATCTTATTTCGGGAGAACATAAAGAAGTCTGCCTATATTACCAAAAGACTTCTAAAAGCTAAGTTCGAGTCCATGACCTGGCTAATCCCGGCTCCATACCATGATATCTATCGAATGACAGATGTCGTACAAATGAGGGCAGTCGAGGCCTGGCATGCCAAACAATACTGGCAGGAGTATTATCACAGACTAGGTTTTGATGATGAGTCTAGAAGGAAAAAAAATAATCCCATTTCGTTAGCCCTCGATGCCACTTCCAAGTTTATCAGTGGTATAGTCTTGCGCTGGGTTAGCTTTCACCACTTCAGTCCTTATCACGGTTTCACTCATACTCCTTCAGATTATCCTAGTTTGGTCTACGATTTAATGGAGCCATATCGAGGCTATGTGGATCAAGCTGTGTTTGAAGTTTTACAAATATTATCTATCAAAAATGAAGAAAAAATCCTCCCCGCCGTCTTTGCCACTATTAAAGAAAAACTTGATGAAGAAGTATATGTCAATGCCACCCGACAGTATGTCACCAGACACGAGTTATACCATGGTTTAGTGCTCGGACTGCGATCGTATTTGCTTGGTAATCCCAGATTTATCGTCCCCATGCCCGGCAAACCTAACGGTGGCAGACCCATTCAGGCTGGGTTTAGGTTGTATGGAAAGATGGCTGGGGTGGTGAACCTCACAAGTAGCTAGTATTCATCTGCAAACATACGTTCTGCGATTTTCTTGTATAGACCCATCGCTCTCTCCAGTGCCGCCCAGTGACCCCAATTTTCCATTTTTTTTGGGTCACCATTATCTGTGCTCAAAGCATGTTCAACGATACGATCTGCCAGTCCCTCCCAATAGTCACCTTCGGCCTCCCTGCACATCTGGTAAAGCTCTAACAGTTGATCGTACGGCATTAAAACCTCTGCAAAAGTTGCTGGATCTATTGAATCTCCACGACTAACTGTAATTGCTTCTGCCCTCAGACTAATCAAGGGTTCAAGATCCTCTAGCTTAACACCACCACTCAATAAAATCCTCAGTTTGCTTTTTTGAACTCCATATTCTTTAGCTAAACGAGATAACTCCGAATCGATTTGAGCCTTATTTTCGGCATCTTTTTGTAAACTATCAGTCGGTGCTTCGTCTGATTGATATTCGTAACTATTAGGTAAATTTTTAAGACCTGCTTCAGCTAATGCCTCACTTGGCGTCTCTCCTTCTGCCATAATTACTCCTTTCAGACTTTTTTATCCCACTAATACTACGGTAGTTCATATCGCATCAGTCACCGTGAGTCAAGGGTCTGTTTTTATTGAGCGTCTGGTGGTGTCGTAAGCACGCGTCACGCGTAGTAACTCGTCAAGAAGTTGATTAGGTTTGAGTTTTTTCATCATTTTTCCTTTCTACAATCCAATCTGCTAACACCACCCCCTTCTCCTCCTGCCCATCTCTATCCCTCACTGACACGGTGCCGCTCTCAATCTCTTCTCTGCCTACAATCAACATGTAGGGCACTTTTTCCATCTGCCCATCGCGGATTTTGGCGGATAAGCGCTCCGAACGAGTGTCGATTTCGACCCTAATACCAGACTTTTGCAACTGACTAGCAACTGATTTGGAGTATTCTATCTGAGCATCAGTAATTGGCAGCACCTTAACTTGCACTGGTGCCAACCAGAAGGGAAATTTGCCCGCATGATGCTCAATTAAAATAGACACAAACCGCTCGATTGAACCCATGATAGCGGCATGCACCATCACCACTCTCTCTTTTTCACCAGCCTCATTAGTACAAAACAAATCAAATCTATCTGGCATACTCCTGTCAGCCTGGATCGTGGCCACCTGCCACTCTCGACCGAGCGAGTCCTTGGTCATGAAGTCTAGTTTAGGACCATAAAAGGCCGCCTCACCGATAGCTTCAAAGAACTCCACGCCCCGCTTTTTGGCCATATCTCGCAGTTGCTCCTCTGCCTTATCCCACTGGTCGCGACTACCTAAATACTTATCCATCTGTTCTGGATCCGACAAGCTCAACCGCAACTTTAATTCTGGAAAACCACAAGCCTCATAAAAAGTTTCTATAATATCCCAAATCGCATACATCTCGTCTTCCAACTGCGACTCACGACAAAAGACATGTGCATCATCCTGAGTTATACATCGCACCCGCGACAAACCATTTAGCTCGCCACTTTGCTCATCCCGATACACCATGGTCGTCTCCGCATAACGCTGCGGTAAATCTCGATAGGAACGAGGCAGGTGGGCATAAATCTGGGTGTGATGAGGGCAGTTCATGGGTTTCATGGCAAATTCATGCCCTTCCCGAGTGGTGATCTTAAATAAATCATTGGCAAACTTAGCCCAGTGACCGCTGGTTTCATATAATGCTCGGGAGGTAATGTGGGGAATAGTCACCCGTTCGTAACCGCGTGCAAGTCTTAATTGCCAAACATACTCGTCTAGCAGATTGCGTAACAAAGTACCTTTTGGTGTCCAAAGCGGCAGGCCACCACCAACTAAATCGGAGAAAGTAAACAAATCTAACTCCCGACCTAACTTACGGTGATCTCGGAGTTTGGCTTCCTCTTTTTGTTTGAGAAAGTCCACCAACTCATTAGCGGAGAAAAAAGCCGTGCCGTAAATCCGCGTTAACATAATATTCTTCTCATCTCCCCGCCAGTAGGCACCTGCAGTTGAAAGTAGTTTGAAGTGTTTGAGTGATTTTTGAGGACTATCCACGTGACCGCCTCGACATAGATCGACAAAGTTGCCACTTTTATAAAGAGTAATCGTTTCACCAGCCTTGTCCAATTCTTCAATCAGTTCTATCTTATAAGGATTACTTTTATAGATCGCTCTTGCTTCATCGGCAGTCACTTCTTGACGAGTAAATTCCTGCCAGTCTTTAACCAACTCCTGCATCTTTTGTTCAATGACTAGTAAATCGGTATCGGAAATGGGATTTGTCAACTTAAAGTCATAGTAAAAACCATCATCGATCGATGGACCAATCGTCGGTTTGGCGTCCGGATAAACTTCCAACACCGCTGCCGCCAATAAATGAGCCGCCGAGTGTCTTAATTCTGCTAATTGATCTAAGTTATCTTGTTGATTTTTATTTGACATATTATCCTTTCAAAAATTTGCCAGTCTCGTTATTCTGAACATATTTCTTCATTCATCACCCTAAACCGTCAAAACTGTCCGGGACTCGATCCATAATCTATTCAGGGTCTGAGTTTGATCCAGCATCATCCAACTCAATTCTTCCACTTTATACTTCAAATGTAATCAGCACTTTTACAAAACTTTTCTACCTTTGAGCACTATACCTTCTAATTATAACCTCTTTTGTACTAAAAAACCCCTGCTCGAGGGGTGCCTAACCATCCAAACCACACCCTCACGCAGGGCTAGTAGTTGTGGTAGTCAAAAATTGTTGTGTCGACATTAGGTGGTTAGTATACCACTGGCAACCGATTACCCAACTGCCAATTTGCCCGACCCACTGTAATCAGACAAATGCAGTTGTTTCAATCCAAACTGCTCCCGCATGACTTGACCAGTATTTTGATAATAACTCTTCACCAAACCTCGATGTAGTCTTAACAACTCTGATAAATCCGCCCAATGTTGCGCTCTGACAGCCACTTCTCGCTTCTGTTGCTTTATCATTTTGTCTCCTTTCTGTATTGTGCTGCTGCGATCTTAACTCAAACCATGACTCGCAAATTTCCAGAGGCTGACTACTTTGACTAAAATTATTAAATACTACTTACAGTATAGACTAGTAAGCAATACATGACTGGTGTGTACAAAAAAATCCTCCTCAGTTCACCACTGATGGCGCAACTGAGGAGGTAGATCAAACAAGCTGTGTCGAACTTGGCTCTGACTAGTTGGGTCTGGGTAACTCAGAGGATTTTGGTTCATACAACTGCTTGATCGCAATTTGATTAGTGACCGGATTTTGCCAAATCATGGCCATTTCTGCATGCAGGCTCAATGCCTCTTGGAGGGCCTGCAGACCCTCTGGTGAGTAGGGTGTACTGGTGGTTTGGGCTGTCATGGCAGCCTCCTTTCTCTACTACTACTACAAGCAATCGATTTAACCGCCCCTATCGTCATCTTTACTGCCCTCATTGTCATTAGGGCCTGATTCGCCATTTCAAAACTTATTTACTTTCATTCCAATTACTTGATATCTGTCTATTTATCTTTGGCGCAGGTCTGCTCTCACACTGCCCAGAAACTAAAAACCCCGCCGTGTGGCGGGGTGTGATTGCTTTTGCTTTCCTTTTTGCTTTCACCACGCCACAATGCCTTTCACCTTAATTTGGGAAAGTTGCATGCAGTCAACGGTAAAGTAACAAGGAGCTAACATACGAGTATTACTATACCACAAATTTGTGAGGTGCAAGATATATTCAGTATGTAAAAGTAGGTCAATTTGACTTTCAGCAGACAAAATTCGAGGTTTGCTGGTAAATTAAACCAACCATGTGTTATACTACTACTCTGCTTTGAAGAACACGTGCCTTGGCTAGTCCCTATAAGCCACGTCGAGAAGCGAAACATGATTGTTGTTTCCCCTTCTATTCTTCTTTGCTAACGATAGTTAAAATATCTTTTTTGTTGACCAATCAACGATTAAGAGCAATACCAATTCAACTACCTAAACGCTGATCCAGACTTTGTCGGGACGGCATGACGTCATAAAGAAAGATTAATCACTATGCCTAGCACCCAAAACCAACAAGCCGTTTCTGATCTTCAAGACCGAATTAGTCGTGCCAAATCAATCACCATTGTTGACTACTCTGGTACTAGCGTTAATGATCAGGTCAAACTGCGTCGAGAAATTACCACTGCTGGTGGTGAAATGTTGGTCACCAAAAATACTTTAATCGATCTGGCAATTGGTAAAGGCAAGCTCACCGACTCCTTAACTGGTATGAACGCCATTGTTTTTGGCTACACCGACGAAGTCGAACCCATTAAAGCCCTATTTGCCTTTCAAAAAGAAACCGAGAAATTGACCATTAAACAGGGAGTCTTGGGTGAAGCAATTCTCTCCGTCGCCGACGTAGAAAAGTTAAGCAAATTGCCAGGACGAGTAGAGTTGGTTGCCAACCTGCTCAATAGACTGCAATCACCAGCCTCTGGCTTAGTTAATGTCCTGAAAGCAGGTCCGCGTGATCTAGTTTTTGCCCTGAAAGCGATTGCCGAAAAGGGATAATTTGAGTCGTCATGTTGCTCCGCCCACGCTGATTCAACATTTCGAAAATCAACAAGCACATCTCGTCGAAAAAGTATCAACAAATCAAACTTTGCCAACCACCAAAGTAGTAAACCTTAGTAATAGAAAAGGAGACATATGTCCGAAGACACCAAAAAAGAAGCGGTCGAGCTCTCACCGAAACTGCAAAAAATTGTGGATGCAGTCAAAGAGCTATCACTGGTAGAAGTGAGCGACCTGGTTAAAGCTCTGGAAGCTGAGTTTGGCGTCACCGCCGCTGCCCCCATGATGATGGGTGGTGTAGCAGGTGCAGCCGCCGGTGCGCCCGCTGAGGCCGCTGAAGAAAAAACTGATTTTGACGTTATTCTCAAAGACGCCGGAGCCAACAAAATTGGTGCCATCAAGGCAGTCCGCACTCTCAAACCAGAACTTGGTTTAGGTGAAGCTAAAACCTTTGTGGAGTCAGCTCCCAAGACCGTCTTGGAAGCCGCCAATAAGGAAACCGCCGAAGCCGCTAAGAAAACCTTAGAGGAGGCTGGTTGTGTGGTCGAGTTGAAGTAATAGGCAACAGTCATCCTGAACCGACGATCCCGATTTATTGGGAGAGGAGTCCTGAACTAGTTTCAGGATCCGCTATCTTGTTTCAGGATCCCGTTGGGACATTCGTTTGCCCGTCATGCTGTCGCGATAAAATCGGGATCAGCATCTACCTCGATCAAAGCTGTTGCTAATCAATAGTCAGCAATCTACCATCATTTAAAAATGCAATCAAACAGACTCGAGCAATCGAGTCTGTTTTTTTGGTACCTTTTTGTACTACATTCTGTCCGGGTTGGCGTAGTATACCTAAAGTGTGTTACGAGCGTCGTCATGCTGGATTTGCCTGTCCCGCAAACGGCGGGGATCCAGCATCTCAAAACCTTCATAAGATTCGAAAAAGATATCTGGATAACATGGTTTGCAAAAAATGAAAGATTAGTAACTACTAAAATCAATACAATGAATCGATTCTTGCAATTATTGACGACCATATGTTAATATATGCACATGTCACTCTCCAAACGCACCCATATCATGCTGGATCCCAGTACCTTTAAATGGTTAAAACACCAGTCATCATCCCGTCAGGTAACGATTGGCTCATTAGTCAGAACTATTTTGGAAAAAGAAATGCAAGCTGAGCAAGATGCTATTCGCCAAGATAGATTTGCTGCCTTTGAAGAAATTGCCAGATTAAGGAAAAAGTATCCTGTCAAGGGACCTCTTGATTACAAAGCCCTCGTAGAAGAGGGCAGAAAGTACTAAATTTGCAAATACCACCACTCCGCTCAGTTATCGATTCATCTTTCTTAATGGCTTTTGTGCTTGAAGAAAGGGAAGTTTGCCTTATTACTGATTTTTTCAACGCCTCCGCCACATACAACCGTTCGTTTTTTGCCCCATTTTTACTCAAATATGAAACAATTAATGTTTGCAAGTCGGTGGCCAGTCACCAACAGATACCAATTTCTCACATGCTTCCGAAAATTCACCAGTTGTCCAGAATTCATATTGAGTACTCTCTTGATGTGCCCGCAGAAGAACTATTTAGTCTTAGTCTAGAAAAAAACATCTCAGTCTACGATGCGGCTTATGTTTGGTTAGCAAAAGAAAAAGATGCTTCACTCTGCACGCTCGACACCAAACTCCAAAAAAAGGTACGAGGATATGTGGAGATTTTAGATCTTGGTCAAATTTCAAATTGATGCTGGTAGCATGTCACCCTGAACTTGCCTGCCTCGGCGATGGTTTCAGTGCCTCATTGGAGAAACCAATCACTTGTCATCCTGTCCCGATAAAATCGGGATCAGGATCTTCCAACTCAGACTCCTACTCAGCAATTGTCGCTTAACGTTGCAATTTAATCTTTCTCATCGTCGCAACACTCCCCCCTTCCACCACCACACCCTCCCCCACAACAACCCTTTCCGCAACAATCATCATCGTCCTCATCGTCATCCTCATCTTCATCATCCTTGTCTTTTTCATCAACCAACTCTGCCACTTCTAGTCGCTCTCCATCATCATACTGATAAAGTTTGTCTGGATCTTCTTCTGCAACGTTCAACTTCTTATGGTTTCCATTGCAGGTACCATCTGGATTATCTGTCAGACCACAACCACAAATCCACACTGAGTCGCCTTTGGGGGTCTTGACTTCAAATGGTCCCGTGGCTGATTTAATCACTATTCGGGGCATGATTTCCTTTCTAATTAAAAATCTTTAGCTTATTGTACATTCATGATATAGTAGTTTCACTATGAAAATCTTTTTCAGCACCTCAGTTTCTCGATCGCGTGCCATTTTACCGGTAACTCAAGACATTGCCAAAGACATAGAGTCATTTGGTCACGAAGTTTTAACAAAACACCTGGTTGATCCCAACCATACCAAAGATCCTCACTGGCAACGACAGTTTGATCCCATTCAATTGTACAAGCAAGAAGTTGAAAGATTGAAAAGTGCCGATGCCTTAATTACTGAGTGCACCACACCCAGTTTCGGAGCTGGATTTTTTATTGATTTATGTTTAGAAATGAAAAAACCTCTCCTATCACTTCATTATGGTCTTGAATTTGACAATGCACCACTCATGCTTCAAGGTCGGCCTGAAATCAATTTACAAATGTATACAGAGGAGAATATCAAGGGTGTCCTGAAACGCTTCTTTGATTATTTAGCTCACCCTTAATTTGTTTAATGATTCTCACTCTATGCCTCAAGTCTGAAGCTATTTCAATCATTATATGTATGGCCCTTTGTTTCTCAGATAAGTTACCTCTCACATAATCTATCCCGTAGTAGTTATTCGTCCTACCCAAGCTCATCACATATTGAACCGCTAATTGTATTTCTTGTGCTCTAGATGGGGTAACTAATCGTCTACCATCAAAAAACTCATGATCGTGCCCATATCCCAGTAAGTTGTCCAACATAAAAACCATGTCATATCTCCAATCCATAAATCTCCAAGTGGTTTGGTATTCTGGAAATATCTCCGCATAGATGTCCTGATATCTTTCCATTGACCGAGAGAATAATGATAAATCATATGGCTGACCCTCTTCTGCTGACTCGTAAAAAGACATGTATGTGGGTGAGCCATCCACAATCAAGACTCCAATAACTTCACAATTCATTGATCCACCTTCTGACATCATCTGTTCTACTTTTTCTTGTAGTAACTGCTCAGCATCTCTCTCAAGCTCAAGTTGGGTTCTGACCAATAATCGTTGAAAGCTTTCTATCTCAGCTAAGTTTGCACATCCATTTAGAATGTTAACCGGAACTTTATTTTGTGCTTGCAGTTCATCATAAGCTTCTGGAACAACCAACAGTACAACATCAGCTGAGTCATTTGTTCTATGTGTCAATTCAGCAATTGTTTCAGCATTGATTTGCCGAGACAGGGCTGATTTGCCTGAGTATGGTCCTCCCATTAGTGCCACTCGATATATTCTTAGCTCCTGAAAATTAAGAGTCTCAGGTCTATTAAATGGATCTTCCTCAAAAGCATTATAGTCTGGACGCCTCATAGTTTTTAGGGTTTTGTAATCAATTTGTTTGCACAATACGGTTATTTGGATTATACCTTGCAGAGAAAGAGCGCTGTCACTTCATAAAATCAAACTGATTGAAAAGTAGTTTTTTTGCATATCCCTCCCCTCGCCAGTATACTAGCCAGTATGTCAGTACACGATTTAGTTAAAAATGGCAAAGTTGTCGATTACCAATCTCAGTTTACTGATCCAATTTCTTTACTCAATTACTGGGCAAAAATCGACCAAGACAAGCTGGCCTTAGTTTTTGATGCAGGCAAAGGGCAACAGACTGAAGCTTGGACTTATGGAGAGTTGGCTGAGCAGGTCAATATTATGTCAAATTGGCTGCTGTCGATTAAGCGACAAGCTCAACAAATTGATCAAGTCGATAAAGAGAATTCTCAAGATCAAACCATCAATCAATCAATCAATAATCTCCCTCCTACCCTCGCCTTTGCTTTTGAAAATACCCCAGAAGTGATTTTACTCAACCTGGCTGCCTGGCAAGCAGGCTGGTGTAGTGTGCCGCTGGACACAACTCGCGACACTTTAGAACGAAAAATTTACAAACTCAAACAATCTAATTGCCAACTACTTTTTGTTAGAGGTGGCGAAACGAAGGCGGATGAGTTGACCACAATTCAGCAAGAACTGCCAAATTTAACTATCATTTCAGTTAATTCTGTCCAAAATTTGCTTGACTTTGCCAATAAACACTCCCTTGACCGTCAAGCTGATGCAACTCTAGTAGACCGTCACCCTCAACTTGTTTCAGGATCTTCCAATTCAGTAAAAACATCGACCTTAATCAGCTCCCCCACTGATCAACAACCACAATCAACCAAACAACCAACCCTAACCACCAGCCACCAGCAACTAACCACCAGCTCCCAGCAACTAACCACCAGCTCCCAGTCCCCCGCCCTCATCCTCTACACCTCTGGTACCACCGCCCTCCCTAAAGGTGCCATCCTGACTTGGAACAGCCTCACTGCCAATGCTGAATCCATCGCCGACTGGTTGCAGTTTACGAGTCGTGATCGCTGGCTGGTAGTCATGCCCCTTCATCACATTAACTCCACCACTTTTAGCCTGACCACACTCCTGAGTGGTGGCACCATCATTTTGGTGCCAAAATACTCTAAGTCTCATTTTTGGTCAACTTTGGCTAAACACGCCTGCACTGGCACTTCTATTGTGCCCACCATTGCCTTTGATCAATTAAGCGAAACTGATCAATTTGATCAACATCAAGCCAATCTCCATCAATTGACCAGAATACAACTTGGCTCTGCACCTGTTCAACCCTCTTCTGTCAAGCAATTCGTCGATCGCTTTGGAATTAAGTTAGTTCAAGGCTATGGACAAACTGAAACTAGTTTGCGCAGCACTGGTGTCCCCTACCCGAGCGACGAAAAGCAGTACCAATGGGCAGTGGAAAGCAATACTCTGGGCACCGAGTTAACCTACACCAATGTCACCGTGCTCGATGAAGTCGGCCAAGAGCTGCCTGCCAATGAAGTGGGTGAAATCTGCGTGCGTGGTCCCATTATCATGCAGCAGTATTTGAGCAACTCGGAAGCCACTGCTGAGGCTTTTGCTCACAACTGGTTTCACTCTGGTGATACTGGGTATTGGAAAGAACACGAAGGACAGAAGTTTTTTTTCTTGAAAGGTCGCAGTAAGGAAATCATCAAAAAAGGTGGCGTGCTAATCTCTCCTCTAGCTATTGAAAATGCCGTGCTGACCCAGTACTCCAACCTGCAACAGGCCTATGTCATTGGGATTCCTGATCACAGGCTGGGTGAGCAAATTGGACTGATTGGGGTGGGAGAACCCGGTGCAGTCAACCGACTGATTCAAGCGAGCAAAACAGGTCAACTGACTGGCTTAGAGGCCTATGAATTCCCCGTGGCTGGTCTGCAACTTAATGACGAAGATTTGCCCAAAACATCAACGGGCAAAATTCAGCGCGTAGAGTTAAGAAATCTCTATGCTGGCAAATTGTTGGAGCAGTACAGAACGATTGCTTCTTCCTATCATGCTAAACTGCCGAGTGAAATGAGCAGTCCTAAACTTGTTTCAGAATCTTCCAACTCCACAAAAGTATCGGTCTTAATCAGCTCCCCCACTGATCAACAACCACAATCAACCAAACAACCAATTCTAACCGCTAGCCACCAGCAACCAGCAACTAGCAACTGGCAACCAGCAACTGGCAACCAGCAACCAACCCTCACTTTCCGCCTCCTCGGTCCGGAAGAATCAGACCTTCTGGAACAGGCAGTAAATATCGACCGCCAACGCTGGGGAGTAACATTGGCAGGAAGTAAAGAACAATTTATTGAAAGAGCCACCCATGGAGTGTTGATCGGTTGCATCGACGATAATCAGCAACTTCTTGGCACCATCAGTGCCTTACGAATCAATCAATCTGACCTAGATCACGCTGGCAAACCCCAACATTGGACATCAACCTGGGTTGGTGTCACGGGCAAAGGCACTTTGATAACTCACAATCACAAAGGCGATTCTCTCCTCCTTGTCGCCGTCGCCAGCCTGGGAAAAAATTCCCGTCATGCTGAACTTGTTTCAGCATCTAGTACAGACTCCCGTCATCCTGAACTTGTTTCAGGATCTTCCAACTCAGTCAACACTCCAACTCCAATCAGCTATCATCAACCCAACCCATCACCTATCGATCTTGCAAAAATCACCGCCTACTGCCAATCCACCCAAGACCCCGTTCTTTCTTTCCACTACGCTCCCAAAGGTGGTTTATCCAAGGGAGCTCGCTTCGTCAAACTCCTACCCCAAGCCCGCCCCACTGATCACCAAGCCCTCGGTTACTGTGTCCTTATCCAATATCCAGTTCTCGACCAATCACCAACTATCAATACCACCGCCTCTATCGGTACCCAACTCATCGAAGCCGCCCTCCTCTTTGCCTACCAAAATGAACTCAAAAACGTTTTTGCCTACTCAAGACCTGTTGGGTTAAGCGATCATTTCAATTCTAAGCCGACTTTATAATCCTTATTTTCCCTGTTGACCTACTTCCGTTCAGTCTGCTACTGTTAAAGAGTGATTGTTTTTGTTTGAATAAGTTGGCAGAGGTTAGATCAAGTTAAGCCAACACCAATCTTGAATGGCATTGTTTGTACCAAGTAAAAAAATAAGAAAGGCATATTATGGATAATACGATGCAAGATTTATCAAAGAAAACCGGCCGTGCTGATGACGCCAACAAGTTGGACATGAACAACCTGCCGGATCTTTTAACCGTGCGCGAGGTGGCAGACTTGCTGCGCGTCTCTCCCCTGACCATCAAACGCTGGGGCAAACGTGGCAAACTACCCGCTATTCGCATCAACTCCAGAGGTGACCGTCGCTACAAGAAAGAAGCTGTGTTGTGGTTACTGGGTGTCGCGCCGGGTGAGGAAGGCTAATCAGGTGGCTAAAAGAATGCATACCACCGAATCAGCAATTGCCAGTTAAAACTTTGGAGAAATTCGGCTGCGTATATCTAGCCTCTTCTCGAACCCGTTCTTTTTTTTCTTAATCTTTGACCAAACGATCTATCTCTTCTCTTTGGATCGTTACGGTGTTCATCCTTCATACCTAAACAAGTCAATATGGAAACAGCATTATACCAACGTAACCACTCCTCTTGGCTTAAATTATACCTGGAGGTAAAACCACCTTCAGTATGATATCTAAGCAACAAGCTCCTAGCCTCAGAGGCTGCTTGGGGGGGATATGAGTAAAAATCAGAAATACTCTGCAATGCTAATTCAAAATTCATGATTCTTAGTATATCAGAGAGTATCAAGTGGGTATTAAGAAGTCAATTTTGTTTTTACAACCAAACCTAAAAACCTAATCAAAGCAAGTTGTCGTCGCCAACGCCAGGGTTCTTGGATGAGGCGCCAGAGCCACTCTAGACCTGAATTTTGCCAGAATTGTGGGGCGCGCGTGAGTGTGCCTGTTAGGACGTCAAAAGCACCACCTACAGTCAAACCAATAAGAACGTGATGAGCCGACAGGAAAGCGCGCCTTTTAACTAACCAGTTTTCTTGATAGGGCGCGCCCAGCGCCACAAATACTACAACAGGTTTTAATTCATCAATTACCTCCCCCAACCACCGATCTTCCTCCTGAGTGGGCGCGCCCACTTCTCTGTACCCCTCACACCACCACACCCCAAACTTCTCTTGAATGTTCTTTTTACCAACTTGCTCACTTTTCCATAACTCAGTTGATCTAATCACAACTTGATTTTTATCTCTAGTTTTTGTTTGCCTAAATGTTTCATTTGGATTTTCGACTGCGGCTTGTTTGACTACCTCATCTTGTCCAAATTTGATCATTTTTTCTTGATAGTTTCTTCCTCCCACGATCAACACCGGTCGATTTTGGTTCTGTGCCATCTCAATCAGTCTTGGCACTAAATCAAGCCCCGTAATTCTATCTGAAACCCGTTGACCCTTTTCATTTAAAACCCGACTCGCCCATACCAACCCTATCCCATCTGGCAGCAACCAATCCATGTGCTGAAGATCTCTAAGAAACTTCTCATCCTGCTGGCTCAGCATAATTTGCTCAGGATTAGGAGTGGCTAACAACCAGGGTTTTATGCCAGTTTGAAAATGAGACTTTAGCTCAGAAAGAACTTCTGCTTTGCCTTGACTAACAATTGAAAAGCCTAACAACTGAGTAATACGCATATTGAGCATTGTATCTCACTCTGATCGATCGCTGTTGAGAGGCATGAATAGCACTGGCAAGGTTGACCTGGGTGAGGGTGATCAGAAAGCAGAAATTCCTAGATGTATGTTGAAGTTAGAGATGTGAGAAGAATTACGTATGGAAACATTAATGCCATGTAGAGCAAGCATGTGGCAACAAGGCTGTTTTGGTAAGCAAACTTACATGCAACTTTAGTTGGGTACAAGTATTAAATGAAACTAACCACCGAGTCACAACCTGCATGCATAATTTAGTAGTAATCCACTGTTCTTTTGTTCATTTTTACTTGATATTACATGATTTATTATAGAGTTTAGACTGTCAATCTTGTGCCATTCCAAACCCCAATAATTGACCAATCATGACCTTTGTTTGACATTTTTTTCTCAGTTACATTTCTAAATATTGACCGTTTTTTTACTTCAAAATACCCGCCAGCTTAAGTAATAAGCGGACAATATTAATTGGCTACTTGTATAGTAAGCGTACTGATTATATAGTAAGTGTTATATGTCATCTTCCATCTTTAGCCAACAATTAACGATTCCTCTAGCTCCATCATCCGTTTTGGAATTTTTTAATCAAAGCAGCTTTTGGCAACAAGTATGGCAAGCATCCACAATCACCGAGTTGGCTCATTTTCAAATTGATTTACGCTCTCATCTTAAATTAGTTTTATTTTCGACCTCTGTTCAGATCACTCAATCACTACCTCACCCAGGTCAACCTTGCCAAGCCATCGTCAATTGGTCGGATCACAGCTTAATTCTTAATTATCATTTGTCTAACCTCTCTCCAACATCATCACTGCTTCGTTTTTCCGCCCGTCTTGACAAATCTAATCTCATAGCCCAATCCCAAGCCCAGCTCATCCTGCGTCACCACTGGCAAAATTTTGTATCCACTCTACATGAAAACCAGCACGAATTTATATTTCAAAACCTGCAATCAAATTCAGATTCATCAACTCAAGAAGTCAATTCAGAATCATCTACTAACCATCTTAATTTAGCCAGCTTTCAACCAGATACTACCAACCAGCAACTAGAAACCAGCCACCAACAACCAACTACCAGCAACCAGCAACCAATCGTCAGCAACCAGCCGCTAGCCACCAATCGTCAACCACCAGCCACCAGCTTCCCGTCCTCCCCCCTCTTCACCCAGGCCAACCTCCCCACCTTACCTCTTCCCACTCATGGTTTTACCCTCTGGAGAAAAGTCACCGATTGGCAAAAATACGTCAAACCAATCTTTGCCAAGGAGCACCTTACGACCTCACAATGGTTGGTGCTTTATTTTCTAGTCGAATTATCCAATCAATACCCCTCATTAACTGCGTCTCAACTAGCCAAATTGACCAATCTTCATAAAATGCTCATTTCTGATTTGACTAAACAGTTGGTAAAAAAACACTACTTACGTAAACTCAAGCTCAGTCACAACAAAAAAGAGTACCAGTTACAGGTGACAGCGTCTGGTAAAATCGCCGCCTTTGCCGTCTTTGGCAAACTCCAACAAGCAGAAAAAGAGTTCTTCAAACATCAAACCTCTACCTCAACCACCAGCGGCAAGTGATCAGAAATATCCACATCTAAACATTGAGCTGAGACAATTCTAACATCTGGGGTAGTCAGGAAGATGTCCACCGAGGCAGTAGCATAACCTGGATTGGTTTTCCGACGCATGTTAAAAGTAGTTGACAAGCTCGTTCCAAAAACATTCTTGTGAGGTGCTGTCAGTTTCTGCCAACACGGATTATCTGGAGTGGCGTTACTGTCGCCAGCAATAATGGTGGGTAAACCGCAATCCAACAACTGATTTAATCTGTCCACCATTTTTCGACGTCTGTCCGTACACTTACCGCCCTCATACCAAAGCGGGCCATGAATATTGATGAGCTGGAGTTGCTTTTGATTAGGCAAACTAACAGTTATACATTGAGCAACCGCTGGCCAGGTAGAAAAGTCAGTTGTCCTGTCGTGATCGACTTGCAGGTAATCAATGTCAAAATAGATGTTTGATCGATCCACAATTGACCATCTGGTCAAAATCATGTTGCCATTATCAATCAACCCCTCCTTTTGGCGCGTATCACCAATGCACGCCATGAAATCACTCTCATAATCAGAAAAAGTCTCTTCAAAAATTTGTCTTGAGCGAAACCTGTTATCAAACTCTGGCTTTCCTCCGTCATAAACTTCCTGGAGCAACATCACGTCTGCTTTTTGCTCCAGTAAAAAATCATACAGCGGCTGCCAGACAATCCCCCCCATAAAAGTATTCACCGAGACAATTTTGATTTGCATAGGAGTTGCATTTTCCAGCGTCATGCCGAACTTGTTTCAGCATCCCATTGGGATTATCGCTTTTCTGTCTACGATCATCAAGTATAATCTACTCTATGAAAACAATATCTCCAGCTCCCATCAAACCGACTATTGCTTTTCCAGATCTAGAGAAAATTGATATTCGAGTTGGCACAATTACTCAAGCTCTTGATATAGAGAGTTCAGAAAAGTTGGTTCAACTGATTGTTGATTTTGGAGATCACCAAAGATCAATTGTGGTGGGCATGAAGCAAGAAAGATCAAATCCTAAAGAGGTTGAGGGAAAACAAGCTTTATTCGTAGTGAATCTTCCGAGCAAAATCATCATGGGAGTTAAATCTGAGGGTATGTTGTTCGACATTGGTTATGCAGATGGTGTAACACCAGTACTAGCTTTGCCAGAATCCCCACTACCCAATGGAACCAGAGCAGGTTGAACTTGCTCAGTATTTGAGATGCTAGATCGGGGTCCAGCATGACGACCCTTCGTTGACTTTCACGCCTCAAACAATACCAAACAACTCTCCAGCATTCTCCGTCGTCACTCTAGCGATTTCCTCAACACTGACCCCCTTAATCTCCGCCACCTTTTCGGCAATTATCGCCACATGCCTAGGCTCACAAACCCGTTCATAGTAGGGTTTTTGATCCTTTTGCTGAGCAAAAAGTAACCGATCTGGCTCGGGCGTAATGTACGGCGCATCAGTTTCTAGCACTAATCGATCAAGTGGCACTTGAGCCACAAACTCTCGCTTTTTTTGATCAAAAGTCACGTCCCCGTCCACCCCCAACCATCGTTTCTCCCCCGCCAGCACCCACTCAAGCAATCTTGAATCCGGTTCACAACAATGTAGTACCACTCGGGTACTGGCAACGATAGCTGGCTCCTGCTTTAACCACTCCAGCAAATCTGTCACCGCCTCCCGATTATGAATCACCACTGCCTTGTTGTGTTCCACCGCCAACTTAGCTTGCATCCCAAAAAAAGTTCTCTGCCATTGTTTGTAGACATCCGTCACTGCTTTATTTTCATACTGTGTTTGCTCATAAAAGTGATAGTCCAAGCCAATCTCACCTAAAGCCACCACCCGAGGTTGATCAATCAACTCACTCAACTTCAATCGTACCTTCTCCAATACCACGTCCAGCAACTGATCGACCTCTTCCCCCGTCACTCGACTTTGTTGCTCGGCTTTGACTAAATAATCCCAAACGTGATGCGGGTGTACTCCAATCGTCGCCCATAAATTCACCTGCTGAGTAGCTATTTTGACCGCCCGCGCTGAAGTTTTTAAATTTGTCCCCACCACCACCATCTGCTCCACCCCCGCCTCACGTGCCCGTGCCACCACCTCCCCCACTCGCGGTCGGAAAACCTTAAAATTCAAATGACAGTGTGTGTCGATAAACATGTGAGACTAGTATACCAATTAAATGAGCACCCCCTCCTCCTCCAACTTCTCCCTCTGCTCCTCAGGTCCTCCAAAGGCATACCCGCTCGCTAAACTACCGTCGGATTTAATCACCCGATGACAAGGAAAGCGGTTTAGATCAGGATTTTTATGGAGGATGCGACCGACTGCTCGCGGACTAGTTCCAGCTAATTTAGCTATCTGACCATAAGACATAGTTTGACCACGAGGAATTTGCTCTACGATTTGCCAAACTTTTTGGGCAACAGGTGATAATTTAGTGTTTTTCATCGTGATCAAACTCCATAAATTTGACTGAAGATATGAAAGATATATGCTATTTTTACAGTAAATAATCGGAGCAGGCAATTAGCTGGATCATAATAAACTGGAAGGCTAAGGGTAGTGGCCTATTGAATCTAAGATCTAAGATATAATGACTTCATGACAGTAACTGAGCTGAGACAAAAATATCCAGTTTTCACATATCAATCAGCCAATTGGCAGGTCGAAGGAGATAGATTCCAAGCCAGTTTTGTTTTTTTTGCCGGTGAAAATCGATTTCAACATCAAGTGATCTTTCCATTGACTCGCCAGGTTAGCAGCGGCAGTCAAAAAAAGCAAAGCAGAAAAGAAGTCATAGATCGGAGTGGTGAACGATTAATTGATCAACTAGTTTTTTCTCTTGGTATGGTTGAGTTGCTTAGTTACTGGAAAGCTTTTTGTTCACCGATTATCGAAATTCAAGCAGGTAAGTTGACTGACTGGCAAAAGCACTGGTGGTATGATTTCTTACTCAACGGCATGGGTGAGTATTTTTTTGTCAATCAAATTGATTTTACTGGAGACGATTTTGTCAAAATTGTGGCATCAGATCAAAATAGTCACGGCTCTGATGTTGTCAACCAACCCTCCGATAACTCAGTTCCAGGTCATGTTGGCCCTACACAACCAGTACCTATCGACCCGAATCAGACAACTTCTTTCCTCATCCCCATCGGCGGTGGCAAAGACTCTATAGTCACTTTAGAAGTACTAAAGCAGCTCAACCCCCTCTCCCTTCTCCTCGTCAACCCTACCCCAGCCGCCCTCGATATTGCTGACCAAGCCAATTTGCCAAGCATCACTGTCTCTCGCCAACTCGATCCATATTTACTCAATCTCAATCAGCAAGGCTATTTGAACGGTCATGTGCCTTTCTCCGCCTCATTGGCTTTTATCAGTGTTCTAGTCGCTTATTTGTATCAAATCGATAGTGTCGTCCTGTCTAATGAAGCCAGTGCCAACGAAGCCAGCCTGACTTATCTCAACCGACCCATCAATCATCAGTACTCCAAGTCGTTTGAGTTTGAGAGAAAATTTAGAGAGTACGTGAGAGATTTGTCAGGTCTTGATAAACAGGTAGCTACATTTCCAGATGGGACCCTAAAACCACCGCCTCTGCGGGGTCTTCGACAAGTTAGGTGTGACTCACCATACTCGTCAGTTCAGCAAGATGAGGTTGATACTCTGCCACAATACTTTTCCCTCCTTCGTCCTCTCAATGAACTGCAAATCGGACGGCTTTTTGCCGAAATCGGCCAATCATACTTCTCCATTTTCCTCAGCTGTAATCGGGGCAGTAAAACCAACACTTGGTGTGGTGACTGCCCCAAGTGCCTTTTTGCCTACCTGATGCTGGCCCCTTGGCTAGACGAGCCAACCATGATCACTATTTTCGGTCAAAATTTGCTATTAAATGAAAAACTCTTACCCACTCTCCACGCTTTGATCGGCTTCAGTGATCAAAAACCCCTGGAGTGTGTTGGGTTGCGAGAAGAATCATTGGTCGCCTGCTACTTATTAACCAAGAGCTACCAAGAAAGTCACAATCAACTGCCTACCCTCCTGGCTTGGATCCAATCTAATTTAGAAAAACAACCCGATCTGCCCGCTCGCTCCCACCAACTCCTTGTAACTTTGAACCAAGATCACTTCCTGCCCCCCTCCCTCGCCGATTCCTTGCAAGTGTTCTTTCAAGGACGCATATAATAGAATAGTGGCTGCCTCAGCCAATAAAAAAGATACAATTATGTCAATGAATCCAATTACTGACTACTTCCTCCTTGGCCTGGGTCGGGAGGGTTGGTCAAGTTACCAATACCTGAAGCAGGTCAATCCCAATGCGAAGTTTGTAATTACTGATGATCAGGCGGTTGGTCAGCTTGGGAGTAATTGGCAACGAGAATTAAGTCAGAATCGAGTAGAGTACTTGAGTGTTGATGGTGTGATCAAACAACTTTCAACAGCCTACCGATCCAATCAGTCAGTTGTTCTCTCGCCTGGTATTCCCTTGTCTCATCCTCTCTGTCAAGCAATTGAGCAATTTAAGATTCTACCAACTTCCAATACTGAGTTATTTCTCCAAGCCGTCTTAAACCAACCCTCTCCTCCACTACTAATCGGTGTCACTGGAACTAAAGGCAAAAGCACTACTGCCAGCCTGATTCATCATGTTTTAAATAGTTCAACAGCTAAAGCTGCCCATGGTAACAACAAGCAACGATCAAGTGGTTTTAACAATAATAGTAAGTACACGTACCATTTGCTTGCAGGTAACATTGGTACACCACCACTTGAAATTTTGCCAGAGCTACAATCCCTAAGCCAAAACTTTACTCAACCTGGCACTGTGACCCTGGAAATGTCCTCTCACCAACTTCGTCTGCTTCATACTAGTCCCAACATTGCTGTTATTCAAAATATTTCTCAGGAACATCTGGATTATTTTGGTAGTTTGGAAAAGTACGTCAAAGCAAAATCGAGTATTGTGAGATTTCAATCAAAAGATGATTTGGTGGTATTTAATCAGGATCTGACGGCTCCCAGTCAACTTGCTTCACTGTCTCTGGCTAAAAAAATCACATTTGTTACTAGAGAAGTGCACAAAAAAGCAAATCGGCGTGATGCTACAAATGAACATTCTGAGACTGTGGATCCCCGCTTGCTTCGGAATCGGCAATTCCAACATAACAACTTGGGAGTTCAGCGTGATGACATGAAACCTCAACATGTCAGAGAGGAAGCAGCAAACCAGTTTGTCGCCTGGATTGAGAGTGGAGCAATTGTTTGCTCAGATCAACCAGTTATCGGCCTAGATCAGCTACCCCTCGTAGGTCGTCACAATTGGCAAAACGTCATGCCGGCCGTTGTGATTGGTCATCTGCTTGGTTTATCATATTTACGCATCGCAGATGCCATTAAAACCTTTCAACCTCTCAAACATCGCTTGCAAAAAGTGGCCGAAATTGATGGCGTGCTCTATGTCAATGATACTTTAGCTACTGGGCCGGCAGCCGCATCTGCCGCTCTGAAAAGTTTTTCTAATCGCCCAATTATCGCTCTAGCTGGAGGTTACGATCGGGGTCTAGATTTAACAGAGCATATTAAACAACTACTAAAAAGCAATATAAAAGGATTAATTCTCTTCCCCACCACCGGTGATTACATAGAGAAACAGCTCCGAAAATTAGCTGCTCAAACCAACCGTATGGTCGACTTCCCTCTACATCATGTCAAATCTATGTCAAAAGCCGTTATAATTGCTAAACAACTGGCTCAATCTGGTGACGTCGTCCTCCTCTCCCCAGGTGCTGCTAGTTTTGGTCTTTTCAAAGATTACGCTGATCGGGGGGAGCAGTTTATAGAAAGGGTGATTAATGAGAATAATACCTGAGTTTATCTCTAATAAAGTGCCTTTTGCCAATGCTGAAAATCGGCGTCAAGAAAAAATTGATTACAGGCAATTTACTTCAGAAAAATTAGTTGATAATCAAATCATTAGTGCTTTTCTAACTCAAAGTGGGGTACACATCGACTTTTCTCTTGCTTTGAAAAAAGGAAGACATTATCAACCTGGACTAAGAATTACAGAAGGTGCTCATGCTGGCAAAATACCAATTCCAGGAGCAGGTCAATCAGGTCAAACAGTTTATTCAGCTTCTTACTTGGTCCCAAGAACACATCAAGATTATGAAGCTGTGGTGGAAATGCTCGGCTCCGCCGGATTTTTAACCTAAAATTACCTATTCTCTATTTTCTCATTAACTTCATCACAACTATTACTCATCTTCGACTATCTAGCCAGTGGTCCAAGCTCTTATGATTGGGCTAGCTTGATTTCCTGAGCAATTTTCTCAACTTCCCCTAATACAGGACAGTGATCACTAATGCCACTAAGTACTTAATTCATGTCGCCTTCGGCGGTTCAGGGTGACGAAAGGCAACTTTAGAGGGTTGGAAGGCAACTTTACTGATGACAATCAATTTTGATAACTTCTCTGACTCTGTCGATACTCATCCAGGTGTACCATGATCGTCACCAATCCTAGGGCAACTGAATCAACAGGTTGGTCAACCCTAACCACTGGAGTTTGCAACTGCTCTGCTAAAGCCCCATCCACTCCCTCCAGTAAACTCAACCCACCACTTAGCAATATTCCTTTTTCTACACTATCTGATACTAGCTCAGCTGGAGCATTTTGTAGCACTTTTCGAATTACTGATATACTTTTATCCATAAATTTATCCAGATCATATCTAAACATATTACTGGCCAGTGCCAGCCGGGCCGGCTCACCTGTACCAGTGTCTTTGACCGTAAAATCTGCTTGCTTTGATTCCTGATTAAATGTTACGACCTGCCGTTTAATTTGCTCTAGCTCAACATAGGACACTAGGCTCCGATGCTCAAACTGCAGTCTGAGTCGCAATCGCCAGTCTAGATAATTACCAGCCTCGGTCGAGCTGTTAAAAATCCCAACTCGACCCAGAGCAATTACTCCCGCTTCCACCACTCCTTGTCCCAGATGAAGAAAGCAAGAACCAGTCGGATCTGCCACCGGCACGCCCGCACCGATCATGGCCCCTAATGGCTGAGCCACTAACACCACTTCTCTGGCACCTAGTTTGAGTAACAGATCGGTTAAGACTTGACGCTGAGTGACGGTACTACCCACAGGCACCGTTACCACCAAAGTCGGCTGAATTAACAAAGCTGGCTTCCACAGTGGTTTTAAAACAACCTTCAGCAAGGCTATTAACTCATCTGGGTATGCCACTACTCCCTGCTCCACTGGCCAAATCACCCGGGAGTCACTGATCATTCTGCCCTGCCAATCAACTGCTTCATGACCAACTGCTAGCACTTTACCTGACTGTTTCTGCACTGCTAAACAACATGGTCCCGACCAAATTATGCCTTGATCCCCTGTCACCACCCGCAGGTTTTGTGTTCCCAGGTCTATACCAATTCGCTTAAAGACACTCGCCATAACATCCTCTCTTCACGGTATAATACGACCGATGCAGATCTCACGCAACCGCGGTCTCCTTTATACCGTTATGTCGGCTCTGATTATTGTTGGAGTGACGATTTTAGTAATTTTCTACGCCAATGGTAATTTTCGACGCACAGAAGAGGGCATAGCCAGAGAAACAGGCTTGCTCTCTGCTAACTCATTGCCGACTGGCTCCCAAGTTTATATCGATGACAAATTAACTACCGCCACTGATGACACTATTTACTTAGAACCTGGTCAGTATCAGGTCAAAATTGCCAAAGATGGTTATTCGGATTGGCAAAAAACCTTGACTTTAACTAAGGGTCTAGTCACACAAACTAACGCTCATTTGTTTCCCACTGCTCCTAGTTTGACGCCTCTGACATTTACTGGTGCTAATCGACTTCTACCTTCACCCGATGGTCAAAAAGTCATTTACTACACGGCTTCAAACTCGGCGGAGCTAAAAAATGGCTGGTATGTACTGGAGCTGTCTGACAGTTCTTTACTTCTGCCTAAAGGACCTAAGCAGATTGTTGCTCCTTCTACTCGGTACAATCTAACTCAAGCCGAATTCATTTGGTCACCCAACAGTGATCAATTACTGTTGCTTTTGCCCAATCGAGAGGTTTTGCTTCGTCTGGATCAACTCAATGACTTAACTCAATTACCCGACATATCTTTAGAAAGAGATCAAATTCTAGCCGACTGGGAACAAGAAATGTACCTTCGAGAAAGACAATATTTGACTAAATTTCCTGATGAAATAGTTGACATTGCTACTCAAAGTGCGGTTAATGTATATTTCTCTCCTGACAAAGAAAAATTACTCTACACTGCCACTCACGAGATAACTTTGCCAGAAAGATTAACCCCCAATGTACCGCCCTCGCCCAATACACAACCTCAAGAGCGAACATTACAAACCAATGGCGTTTACGTTTATGATCGTCAGGAAGACACTAACTTTAGAGTCGACACCCAACCTGAAGAGCTGCAGTTCTCGACTAAATTGTTGCTGTCTCAATCACCTTATCCTGAATCACTCCTAGAAACTGCCACGAGTAGTGCTTTTCGTAGCCTAACTGCCTCCACTTCAGCTCAAACTGCGACTAACTTTGCCACCTATCACTCGCCCCTCTTTGCTGATACTCTGCAGTGGTTTCCTAATTCTCAACACTTGTTTGACCTAGTAGTAGATACCATCAAAATTCAAGAGTATGACGGCACCAATCAAACCAACTTGTTCTCTGGTACCATCAACGACAACTTTATCTATCCCTGGCCAGATGGGAGCAGACTAATTATTTTGACCTCTTTCAGCCCCAACAGTCCACCAAATTTGTACTCGATTGAGTTGCGATAAACAACTATTTTTTTTCTAAAATTGGCTACTTACCCGTTATGCTGAGCCGACAGACCCAATCATAAATTTTTCATGTTGTGAAACTAGTGATATAAACAGGGTATAATCAACCTGATTTTCGGGGTGTAGCGCAGATGGTAGCGCGCGTCGTTCGGGACGACGAGGTCGCTGGTTCGAGTCCAGTCACCCCGACAGCGAGTGAAACGAGTAGCCGGCAACCCCGCCAGCGGCGGTGGTCACCCCGACACATCCCCCCCTGTGCTACAATATACCCCTCACAACTTTCCTACGGTATTTCGGGTATTCCAAAGAAAAGTCACACTATGTGGTTGATTCGTCGACTCTACTACTTTGTTTTTCAAGACCCAAACCCTTTTGTGTTTGGTAGTCTGCTGATGATCGTGGCGCTGGTTTTAAGTAACACCGCCCCATTTTTCGTCAAGTGGTTAACTGAGTCTGTCCAAGCTGAACAACTAGATTCGGCTTTCTACCTAATTCTGGTGTTTGGCGTCATCCTGCTGGTCAGTAACATCTTGGAAAATGTGGCTTATTACATTTCTGACAAAAACATGGTCAGCACCTCCACCCTCATCACCCACTCCGTGCTGACCCACATTCACAACCTAGACTTTGCCTATCACACCAACAAAAGTTCCGGCAAGCTCATCAGCCTGATGAAACGCGGTGATGATGCCTATTTCTCTTATTATGATATTTTGAACCGTTCATTTTTGGCCTTGATTATCAGTTTTTTAGTTATGTTTGGCGCCTTTTCGCAACTGCCCGGACCTTACATTGCTTACGTGGTTGGCCTAATTATGCTCAGTGTTTTTGTGTCGTACTTTTTAGTCAAAATCAACGTCGCCAAACGCACCATCTTTAACCATGCCGATGATGAAGTGGCGTCGGCCAGAGTCGACAATCTGGTTAACTTTGATACCGTCAAGTACTTTGCCAATGAAAGATTTGAGCAACAGCGTTTTTCTGGTCTACTGCAAACCTGGTACAGCACCCTTCAATCTTACTTTTTTACCTTTCGCTACTTTGATGTGGTTTTGGGCAACATCATTAATGTGGCACTGATCGGGATTATGCTGATGGCTTTGCGTGATTTGCAAATGAGTCTGATCACTTTTGCCGAGTTTTTACTGGTGACAACATTTGCCATGACTCTGTTCCCCAAAATGATGAATTTTTTATTCAATCTCCGGGAGTTGGCCAAAAAGAATACTGACCTGAATGTTTACTTTAAACTCCTGGATGAAAAAATTTCTGTGCTGGAACCGGTCAATCCTCAGACGATTGAGCATCCAAAAGGGCAATTAAAATTCTCTCACGTCACTTTTTCTTACGGCAAAGAAGATGTACCTGTTCTACAAGATTTCTCATTAAACATCCAGGCTGGTGAAGCCATTGCCTTGGTGGGTTACTCTGGTGCTGGGAAAACTACCATCGCCAAGCTGCTGATGCGTATGTACGACCCCCAAGCAGGTAAGATTGAACTGGACGGGGTGGACTTGAGAAATTTGAGTAAAGAAACTCTCCGCCGGATGATTGGTCTAGTGCCCCAAGACCCCCTCCTTTTTAACAACACCATCTACTACAATATTGCATACGCCAAGGATAAAGCGACTAAACGAGAGGTCGAGGCGGCTGCTGAAGCCGCCAGAGTCAGCGACTTTGTCAAAAAAATGCCTCAGGGTTATCAAACTGTGGTCGGAGAACGGGGCATCAAGCTATCTGGTGGTCAACGTCAACGCTTGGCCATAGCCCGAGTTTTACTTGAACAGCCCGAGATTCTGATCTTTGATGAGGCTACCAGTGCCCTGGACTCTGTTTCTGAGCAAATTATACAAACTGCCTTTTGGGGTATAGTCAGAGATCCGGCTCACCCCCGAACCGCCATTATCATTGCTCACCGGTTATCAACGATTATGAAAGCCGATCGCATTATAGTCATGGACAAAGGCAAAATTGTGGAAGTGGGCAGCCATGAAAAATTGCTGAGCAATACTAAGGGCATCTATCATCAGCTTTGGTCGTTGCAGAGGAACGGCTTCATTGGAGATGGCGAGTCAGTGTGAGATAATCCTCCTAATTCCTACCGCTCTCATAGTTCAAGGGATAGAACAGAGGTTTCCTAAACCTCCGATCCAGGTTCGAGTCCTGGTGAGGGCACATTACACTTCCGAAATCACTTCAAACCCCTTGTAACTGCCCACGATGGCAAAACCTGCCACGAACTCTACCTGTTTCTCAGTCTTCAATTTGTGGGCTACTTCATTCAACGTCGCTCCTGATCCAACTGCATCATCAATCAGCAGAACTCGCCCCCAAGGTACATCACTGGTCACAAACATAGTTCGCTGAGCATTTTCCACCCTGTCACTCAGTTTGGATAGACTTTTCTGAGCCACTCTAATTTCTCCCGCGTACATTTTTTCGACTTTAATCAAAGGCAAAGCTAGTGCCAACTTCTCTTTAATGACTGGCAAAAGTGGCAAAGTTCTGGGAATAGAGTGCGGAATGTAGGCCACGGCTTGAATTTGCCAATTCGCAACCAACTCTTGAATAATCGGCTTGACTTGACTAGCAATCTTCAACATTAAAGCCTGGTTTTGGGAAACTTTGGCATGGAGCGTGTAGGCTCCCAACTTGGTTTTGCCAAATTTGGGCAAAGCATAAAAATCAGCATAAGCAACCTGATCAATTTGAGTGTTTGGAAACGTTTGACGCAGTTTTTTAGTGGCGTCAATCCAAGATCGACCCTGGTACCAAGCATCGGCTTCTTGTCGAACTTTGACATACTCTTCCGCCAGAGCTATAAGATTGGCGGATTGACCCGTTTTCTGTACCCAAAAAACAAATCCCTCTACTCCCTCAAGCATGACTCCGTCTGGATTGACATACGTATAACGTGCCTCAATCACTTCTGCCAATTTGGATGGCAAAGTATTAATGGCGGGCAGATTTCGACTATCTTCACGAGCTACATACACCACCCTCGGTGCCTTGCCGATTTTAATAATCGAGCTCTCAGTTTCTAGTTTTCTCAACTGTCGGTGAATGGCTGCACCACCTAGACCCAAGTGTTGTTGGAGTTGATGGGGAGAAGCTTGACCTTGAGTCTTGATAAAAGTCAAGATATCCGCTCGTGTGGTTGTTTTCATAGTACATAGTATACTGTGTACTATGTACTATGTCAAGTTGGCTTAAAGCTAAATACCATGAGTGACTTATCTGTCATTTTTCTCAACTGCGAGCTAGTCATCGATTTTAATACTTTCCCCATACAGCCTCAAATAAAACACCGTTTCTTCTAGGAGTTTAGCTTTGATCCAGTCTTTTTGCTTGCCGTCGAGCAGCTCACCCATTCCCTGCAAAACCTGCCTCTGAACTAGACTTTCCACCTTTTCTATCGCCTCCTTCAAAGCTTGATCAATTGTTAAGCCTGTCTTGTCTAGCAATACCCTTTCATTAATTTGCCACTGATTTTTCAGAAAAAACCAGATATCAAACACATCCCGCATGGCCAACTTCCGCCGAGTTAAAAAGGCCGCCAATTTGCTAGCCACCATGTCAGCCGGCTTCATGACTAACATCGTCAAACCCAAGTAACTCTGTGGCTCAAACTGTCCAGTCCCAATTTAACTATACCACTACCGACCGTTTTTTAGGAACGATTTCGTGAATGCATATGGGGATATTAACCCGATGCTAGTATGCCTCCTT